>Ga0265297_10000340_pt1 | contig 150556 bp, 133 predicted proteins | sample Munlanlwell13791_FD_192502 | JGI IMG/M metagenome (GOLD analysis project Ga0265297, IMG submission 192502) | Leachate microbial communities from a municipal landfill in Southern Ontario, Canada - Leachate well 137-91 | ecosystem: Engineered > Solid waste > Landfill > Unclassified | place... | reverse complement strand
TTCGGCTGACAGGTACCCCAAAAACGCTATTCGTTGAAATGGCTTCCGCTTAACAACTTGTTACCGGCTGAGATCGGAGTCTCGGTATCTGTAGGCATGGTTCGGGGGCTTTTTTCAGGGCTGACTAATTATCACGCCAGCCAACAAAATAAATCTTGTCAGCTTCTTCTGCTATGTTTTTGTACTGCGCAACATCATGAGGTTTCGCTTTCTGATGCTCAAATGCTTGTTCAGGGATTTTTCCATTAAACTCAGAAAAAAAGTTCCAAGGGCTAAATTGGTCGCTTTGGATCAAATTCAAGTCCCAGTACCTCACACAACCTTTTATAAGTTGATCTATCGAGGTTGTGATCGATAACGAAACCGTTGTTGACTTCTAGCTCGAAGCTAAAGTTTTCTGCTTTAACGCCAAACAGAAGAAGAAAGGGGGAGCCGTCAATAAAGAAGAATACGTCAAATACTGCTTTGCTTGCTTTGTATTCAAATTTGTACCTCTCAATATTTTGAGATTTCATGCTTTTGTATAAGGGGATTAGTCCATCAAGTTTCATTAATACCTCCCAACTACCATTACTCATAGCGTACTTTTGACTGAATTATTAGGCATTAGAATTGCGGCGACTTCTCAATTCTTCTATCCATTCTGGACTATATTCTCCTTCCAATTTACACAAGGAATCGTTACAAATACGCCCGCGTTCGTGTAGATGTAAATCGATTGCCTTGATGACAATGGGGAATACGGTTTCTAAAACTGCACTGGCGACAGAAATTGCTATTTCAGCCTCGGTTGATGACGGCATTTGCGCCCGATGAACAAGATGGTCTCGTTTTTTCTGTAAGTCTTTGATTTCTGACCATAGCTTTTGATCACTGGTAGGGCGACAAAATGAATTGAGGTCAATGTTAGCAACACTATTCAGCGATTCGAAAAGTAAATTTTCAATCCTATCTAAGCCGTTCCTAACAACAAGGTCGGTAATGAGTGTTGATGTATGTAAGTTATGAATTAATCCATGTACTATTGGCTTTAGTAATGCGGTTTTTACAGCAACTTCTGCGGCTATGACTGCAAAAAGGAAGGCGGCAGAAAAAAAACCAGCATCCCGAAGACGTAGAGATTCTTCCAGGGCTAAATAAGCAGGTTTTGCCGCCTCTGGATAAGATAAAAAATATGATTGAAGTCGCTCACTCGTAAAGTCATTAATTATCTCAGGATAGAGTTGTTCTCGCATTTCATCGTAGAAAGCATCCATTGCAGCGTCGTTTTCATCGTAACTCATTATGCTTCTCCTAGATCACACCTGCTAAAGGTGTGTTGTAAATCTGCCTAGCTATAATTAAACATCCTAATAGATGTAAAACATTTCATCATGTTGTACAGTCAGTATGCTCTAAAATAAATTCATGTGGCGACATATAAAAGCAAGGTAATTGAATCATGAATACTCACAACGAACAATGGTAATAATTCTAAGCTTCAGACTCTGCAAACTTTTTGGGCTGATGTCGGGTTAACGGCAACACCTCGGGGGCGCAAGGCCGTTAACCCGAACCAACTTCTTTAAACTTCTTTATGACTAGCCACCAAATCAGGCAATGACTTGACCAGCTTCATGATGCCATAACCCAAAACCATATAGAGCAGGGCGGAACTGACATAAGGCGGGTAATACATGGCTACCCGTGAAAAATACTGCCCCCAGGATAAATCAGGATAACGACCGGAAAGCACATAGAAACTGCCGTTTGAAATGGCGAATGCAGCCGATGTCGCCAGCGTTATTACGCCAAACTGCATTAAAAGTTCAGCCGGTTTCAGCGATTTAAACGCCGAGCAGTATCGGCCTGCAAACCACATGACCGCATAGGTCGGAATCAGGAAAACGTAGGCGGGCGACACGCACCAACTGCTGGTGCCGTTTGATATGGCGATGGTGTCAATCAATCCGGCCAGAACCAGCAAGAAGGGGAATAAGGCTTTTTTGCGGTAAAAACCGGCAAAGAAAAAAACCGCAAGCGTTGCATCGGGCAGATGCAATACGTCGCCAAAGTGATGAAAGCGCGTCAGCGCCATCAGTGCGATCAGGGGGATAGGCAAATAGTCTGCTTGCAGCCATTGTTTTATGTTCATAGTGGTGTTTCTCCAAAGGTTAGTTGTTGTAGTGGATTGAAAGAAAGAAATTCCGGTCCGCGGTATTGTAGGTGCTGATGGTTTGATACTGTTTATCCAGCAGGTTGTTCAGTTTTGCGCTCAGTATCCAGTTTTTGTTTAAATGATAGGCTGTGCGTAAATCAACGGTTACATAGCCGCCAACCTTGGTTTTGTTTTGCACATCGTCAAAACGCTCGGCTTGAGCCATTACATGAGCGCCCAGGTCAAACTGTCCGAATGAGCGCGACAAATCATAAGATAAGGTTTTTTCCGCGCGGCGCGGCAGCCGCATGTCAGTCTCGCGGTTTTTAGGGCTCAGCAGGTTCATGTTCAACTTGCTGTTCCAGCCCATGATTTGAGTTCCGATTTCAGCTTCGATGCCGTCAATTTGCGCCTTGCCGACGTTTTCCGCGCTGGATAGAAAGGTTGTCGGGTTGGTGACGTTCACGATCAAATTGTCGATATTGGTATGGTAGCCGCGAAGTTCCCATTGCAGCCCATCATGGTCACCGGCCAGCCCCGCTTCGAACGAGGTTGATTGTTCGGCTTTCAGCGAGGGATTGCCGAATCCCGGAAAATACAGCTGGTTAAATGTCGGCGCTTTAAACGCATTGCCGAAGCCGGCAAACGGGCTGATGCCGTAGACCCCGTTATAACGCCAACCGAAATTGCCGGTCACCTGCTCGCCGAAGGCTTCGTTTTTATCCCCGCGTACCGATGCGTTGATAAAGTGGTCGTCCAGAATGCGGCTGTGCAATTCGGTAAAAATACCCGCATCATAGCGGGAACTTTCGTTGTAGGCGGTTGAGCTGTCGACCTGATCCAGGCGGTAGTCGGAACCGATAACCATCTGGTGATCATCGGACAAGGCGACCTCGTTCAACCAACTGACGTTCCAGCGGGTGCTGTTGAAGCTACTGGAAAATGCTCCATCAGGCGCAAAATTGTCGCCGTCGTCGCGGCTTTGTCCCAGACGCAGTATGGAGCGCCAGTTATCGACAATGTTTATACTGGCTGTGGTGCCGAGAGTTTGCTCCATAAATTCCGTTTTATTTTGGGCGGTGCCGTCGTATTCGTTTTTCCCCTCGGCCCGCATAAAAAACGTCTCAACTTCGGCATTGTTGTCGAAACGGTGGCCTAAGCGGGCGTTCAGCGCCGTGTTCAGGTAACCGTCCTTGTCGGGTTGGTTTAAACCTTTAATAGACTGCCGGGTATTAAAACCCTGGGAACCGAACTGCGATGAACCCAAACTATACCAGCTGTTTTTCCATTTGCCGCTGACAGTACCGGAAACGCGGTAAGTGTCATAGCTGCCGCCGCCTGCATCCAGGGTAACGCTGGGTTTTTCATCTTGATTGCCTTTGCGGGTGAAAATCTGGATAACCCCGCCTATCGCCTCGGAGCCGTAGAGGCTCGATTGAGGGCCGCGGATTATTTCCACCCGCTCGACCTGATCGAGCGGAATAAATTGAAAGGGTGTGGTGCCGGAAGTGACGGAGCCGACTTTAATGCCGTCAATCAGCACCAGTACATGGTCGGCATTGGTTCCCCGCAGGTAAATATTGGTATCCTTCCCATAGCCGCCGCTTTGCGACATGTCGATGCCGGTCGTGCCGCTTAACAGTTCCGGCAGGGTTTTGGCCTGCAAGCGCTCAATGTCTTTGCGGGTATAGACAGTGGCCGCAGCCGCCAGCTGGTTTTTAGCCGTTTCTGTTCGGGTGGCCGTAACAATTTGGTCGGGAAGGTTTTGCACAGTTTCCTGCGCATGTAACGGGGTATTAAACCCCGTGAGCAATAATGAGCCGAAGATGATTTTTTGCATGATGTCCTCTGCGCCGCCCGCGCATGATGGTTGTGAGTACACAACAGAGGACAAAGGAAAACGAGAGATAAAGCGGTGCTGTACTGTCATTTTCGCTGACAGCCCTCCGCTGTACCGAATTACACTCTCGGGCCGGTCTCCGGGCTTATAAGTGGCGTTAGCCTGAATCATCACCTTCCCATGCGTGAACACAGTGGCGTCTCGATGAAACTTTTACTTACATACCGTTGCGGGGGCAGCGTCGGATTTGGATACCGACTTCCCGTTTAACCATTGGGTCTGAAAAACCCTCTGGAACCTGAAAGCAAGGCGCAATTATAGGGAGATATATTGATAAAGCAAATTTTACTGGATAATACCTGATGACAAAATCCGATCCATCAGCTATTGGCCGGAAGTGTTTTAGTCGTCATGTCGGCAATCCCTGCCGGAATGACGATGTGCTTTTTAACTTGACGCTCTTATGAGCGTTCCGCTCAGTAGAAACCCAGGGCGGAATAGATAAAATTTCACCAGATTTTCGTTAGAAATTGACCGTGACTGTTGCCCGCACCATTCTCGGCTCGACCGGGTGTTTCATAAGCCCTGTCTGCGATGCGGCGCCGGCGGGATAGGCATATTGATAGGCGTAGGCAATATCGTTGGCGGACGAATCGAAAATATTGAACATATCGAGTTCCAGTTTATATTGCTTTTGTTTGTAACCCGCTCCCAGATTGACGATGCTGGTAGAACCGGCCCGGAACGTACCGGACGAATCCAGCGGCATGTCGCCGAAATGACGCAAGCGTACCGTGCCGAACAGGCCGTTAGGCGCAACCACGGTAGCACCCGTCGTGATGACTCTGCCCACCGAGTTCGGGATATAGCTGTTGGTTTCGCCTTCTGGAGTCGCCGCATAACGCGCCGAAGTCAACGCAAAGTCGGCATCCAGCGTCAACCAATCTGTAGGTTTGTAGTAATTGGTCCATTCAACGCCGTATCGATGTGATTTTCCTTTCACTTCAGTTGTACCGGTATCGCCCGTAAACACCAGTTCTTGGTCGCTCTCCAGCCACCATAATGCCAGCGTGCTGTTCAGGCCGTTGATAAAGTTGCTGCGAATTCCGGCCTCAGCGCCGCGTGACTGGGCCATAGGCGAGATTCTGGCGGCGCTACTGTCCAGTGCCGCGCCGGTACCCGGATCGAATCGCAGTGTAGTGCCGCGCGCATCGTTGGAGTGATAGCCGAAACCGCCATTGATAAAATATTCGGTATTGAACCAGGGGCCGATGACCAGGCTTAGTTTCGGACTGACTAGCGCTTGATCTCGATTGCCTGAATTTGCCGCATTGACATTAGGATCATGCGTGGCCGTGTCGAGCACCGTGACATCGTTATGGATAAAATCGCCCCTCAAACCGGCAATGGTGCGGACTTTTTCATGCCAATAAGTCTGGTTCTTCAGATAAACGCCGGCAGTGGTCTCGCTGATATTGCTGTGACTGACCGTGCTGAGATATTGTCTGTTAACGGTGTGATCCAAGCCCAAGCCCATGATTTCATCGTGACGAAGCTGGAAACCCACGGTGTTGTCCATATCAAAACCGAACAGCTTGTTGTAGCGGGTATGTTCGATATTGCCTCCGGTCTGTACCCGACGTTCAAACTGGTGAATCTGATCGCCGTCAACCGGGTTATCCGCATAACCGGTAAAGTTGGAAAATAAATTCAGATCGTAGTAGAGCGCATAGATATTGGCGTCATTTTTCCAGTTGCCGCCTTTGTTCCAGAGATTGCTTGAAAAACTGTAGCGGTTGGTTGTGCCTCCGTCCGTAGGGCTCATGGTGTCGTAAAGGCCGAGCGTGCTGTTATCAACCAAGGCTTGAGGGATCTGGTTGGTTGCCGTCCAGTCGTTGGTATAACCCTTTCCGTTAGCCGACAGACCCCAGTCGCCCTTATCCAGGGTGTAACGCAGCATGCCGTTGAATTTTTTCGAATCTTCCGGCTGCTGCCAGACGCCGTTGTAGAAATTGAATTCGCCGGCGTAAAGCAGATCGTCGTTGCCGATTTTGTTGGAGTTAGCCAGCAGGGAACGGTAATAACCGAACTCGCCGCCGGTAAACTTCAAAATGCCTTCAGGCAATTTGTTCATCGAGAACATTTTAGAATAACCGGCTGATGAAAAATCTCCGACCTCGGCATAATACGGGCCTTTGCCGTATTCAATCTTGTTTACCAATTCGGGAATGATGCTGTTAATGTCCATATAACCCTGCCCATGAGCATGGGTGGGCATGTTCATCGGAATGCCGTCGACGTAGGTCGTAAAGTCGGTGCCGTGGTCGAGATTGAAACCGCGCAGGAAATACTGATTAGCCTTGCCGGAACCGCTGTGCTGGTTAGCTAACGCACCTGGTATCACTTCCATTAGCTCGCCGTTACGGGAAAGCGGGCGGTATTCAAATTGCGCCTGACTCACTTCGCCCTGGGATGCCGAACCGGTCATACCGATAAGAGTTTTTGCTCGCCCATCTCCTGTAACGACCATTTCTTCGAGTCTCACTGATTGAGGTTCCTCTGCCTTGGAGTCTGCTTGAACCATCACGCAGTTCAGGCCCAACAAAATTCCGATACCAACATGGATTTTAGCCTGATAGGGATGGCGATATTTTTTTCGACCGCCAAGCGGAGTTATATCGGGAAGGTTTTTCGGAGTTTGTGGTGAGGTATTAAAACCAGTGGCTAATAATGGGCTGAAGATGAATTTTTGCATGTGTGTCCTCTGCGCCGCCCGCGCATGATGGTTGTGAGTACACAACAGAGGACAAAGGAAAACGAGAGATGACGCGGAGCTGTACTGTCATTTTCGCTGACAGCCCTCCGCTGTACCGGATTAAACTTTCGGGCCGGTCTCCGGGCTTATAAGTGGCGTTAAACCTGAATCATCACCTTCCCATGCGTGAACACAGTGGCGTCTCGATGAAACTTTTACTTACATACCGTTGCGGGGGCAGCGTCGGATTTGGATACCGACTTCCCGTTTAACCATTGGGCCTGAAAAACCCTCTGGAACCTGAAAGCAGGAATGATTATAAGGGGTAGGGGGGATAAAGCAAATTTGCCGGATTGAGTTTTGAGCAATTAGTTCTGTAGGCGGAAATAAGCCGAATTCAGCGGCAGCGAGAGGCGTTTCCGGCTTACGCTAATATTGAATGAGGAACAGAAGAGTTAGAGAAGACTTGGTATTGACGATGCTCCGGCGCATGATTCCTGGGCGCGGCGCTAAAAGCAGTTATTCGAAATCGCTCAGATACAAGTTTTCGATTAATTGCCGTTCTTCTTGTGTCAGCAAAATAGTGGAAAATTTCAGTTCGGAACGGCCCTGCTCGGAAAGCTGCTGGTGCCTTCGGTCAGGCGCCCGGCGCTCATTGCAGCGTCTGTTTTGGTCGCGGCGATCCGATTTCGGCCAGGCCACATAATTCTTTTTTACATGTTCCACCCACTCCGGGGAGCCGAACGGATAGGGGGCTATGCGCCTGTCAGCCGTGCGTCGACTCTTTGATGTGCGCCGCGAATTGCGCCGACAATCAGATAAATCCACTGTTCATCTCCTTATTTATTTGCTTTAGTTCCATTTTTATCATATTTAAAGGAGGAAATCCAACCCCGGAGCTGGGTTATTACTCGATTGGCTTCCGCCTGGCTCCAGAATAAGAAGATTATCCGGTTGATCTCCATTCGCAACTTGGTTTTTTACGGTTGCATTAATCCTCGATATTTTCCGGCGTGACTCTCAACATTTCATCAACACTGGTTATCCCGGTCGCTACCTTTTCCGCCGCACTGAGGCGCAACGGCCGCATGCCTTCAAGCATGGCCTGTTTTCGCAGTACGTTGCTGTCGCAGCCGCTGACCATGAGTTTTTTTAACGCCGGTGAGTTGCTGAATATTTCATAAATACCGATGCGGCCCGAATAGCCGGTATGCCTACATTCTTTACAACCGACCGCTTCGTAGATATGGGCGGGAGTCGGGGCTGTGTAAGGGGTGATTAATTGCGACCACTGTTCATCGTTTATGCCGACCCGTCTTTTGCATTCCCGGCATAAAACCCGCACCAAGCGCTGCGCCATTACGCCCAACAAAGTCAGTTGAATCAAATAAGCAGGCACGCCAATGTCCAGCAAACGAACCACCGCCGAGGGCGCATTATTGGTATGCAAGGTCGAAAACACCAGATGCCCGGTAAGCGAGGCCTGAATCGCCATTTCCGCCGTCTCCAGATCGCGGATTTCGCCGACCATAATAATGTCGGGATCCTGACGCATTAAGGTGCGTATGCCGCTGGCGAAGGTCAGGCCTATATTGGCTTTAACCTGTAACTGGTTAAAGCTGGGTTCTATCTGCTCAATCGGATCTTCTACGGTGCACAGGTTGACTTCCGGTGTAGCCAGATGTTTCAAGGTTGAGTACAGCGTGGTGGTTTTTCCTGAGCCTGTAGGGCCGGTGACCAGGATGATGCCGTGCGAGTGTTGAATCAATCGGTTCCAGATTGTCTTTTCATAGTTGTTGAATCCCAGCTGTTTATAATCGCGGGTCAATACTTCGGGGTCGAACACGCGCATGACCATTTTTTCGCCAAAAGCGCTGGGCATCGTGGAAAGCCGCAACTCTATTTCTTTTGCCCCTGCGATATGGGTTTTAATGCGGCCGTCTTGCGGCAGTCTTTTTTCGGCAATGTTCATCCTGCCGAGAATCTTTAACCGGCTCATGACCGGATTCATAATGGCCGCGGGCAGTTGATAAACATCATGTAAAATGCCGTCGATTCTAAAGCGCACGTTGCCCTGGCTGCGGCGTGGTTCGATATGAATATCGCTGGCGCGCTGGTCGAACGCATATTGCAGCAGCCAGTTGACCAGATTGACGATATGCTGGTTTTCCGCATCCAGATTGCTGATCTGGCCCAGTTCCACCAATTGCTCGAAATTGTACAGGGTGTTGGCTGTTTGACCGGCGGAGTTATCGGTTGCTCCTTTTAAGGATTTTGCAAACGCGTAAAATTCGCCCAAATACCGCCTGATTTCATCGGGATTGGCTATTACCCGGGTTATCCGGCCCGGTTGGATTTTTTTAAGGTCAGCCTCCCAAGCGCGGATATAGGGTTCCGCGGTCGCAATGACGGCTTCGTCTTTGCTCACTTTGATCGGCAGGATGTTGTAATTTGCCGCATAAGCGTGACTGTAAATCAAGGTCACCGATGGAATGTCGATTTTTAACGGGTCGATATAGTAATAAGGCAGGTTAACTTTTTTGGCCAGCCACTGGGTCAGGTTTTCAAGCGTTAACGGTTTTGCCAGTTGGCTTTGGTCGGTTACGCCGCATTCGACAATAATCTTGAGCGGGTGTTTGGCTTGTTGGCTGGGTGATTTTCCATATATTTGGCACTTTTTAAAGTCAGAGTCGGAAATCATCCCGTCTTCCTGCAACCAATGTAAAACCTGGCTAAGGGTTAATTTGGCCTCTTGCCGCCCATTGTCGTCAATTAATGAATGATGCATGGAATATATGTTGTATTTTGTCGGTATCGGTATTTGAGGAGGCTATGACCGGCGATTATTCCGCACGGAACGCTTCAATACATCCCAGACCGAACGCAGGTTGGATTCAGGTTCAGGTAATATCAGGGTAATTGCGATCTCTTCAACGGCCGCAATGATGCAGATCACGGCGGCCACGCGGAACGGCCATGCCGGGCCGCCCAGGAACAGCACGTACAAGGTCAGGCCCATAGCGCCGGCGGCGATTTTGACCGCCCAGGTATGGTAGCTGGTAAAACGCCCGAACTTGAAAAAACCCGCCAGCGCCGGTAACAGACAGCTGGCGACAATCAGGCTGACGTAGAGCAGTTCACGGCCCACCATATCCGGCCACAACCACCAACAACACAAGGCTATGGTCAGATAATTGACGACGTCCGCCCAGCTGTCCAGGGTTGCGCCGAACTCGGTAACCTGTCCGGTCAAGCGGGCGGCCATGCCGTCCAGCAAATCGGTAAGAAAAGCAACCGCCAGCAACGCCATAAAGGCGATGCCGTGCCCATGCCATGCCAACCACAGCAACACCGGCGCCGCCACAAAGCGAAACCCGGTCAACAGGTTGGGCAAGGTCAGTTTTGATTGCGTCATGTTCATAAGGCAAACGTAGCGGTCAGTGGTGCGTGGTCTGAAAGCGTATGCCACGGTGCGTGGCCCAGCCGTTCACAGGATAGCGGCGTTAAGCCGCGGTAATAAATGCGGTCCATCGGTAAAAAAGGCATCCAGGCCGGAAAGCTTCGCGCGTAGCGGCCGTGAGTCTTGCGGAAAATTTCCTGCAAACCCAAATGATCGTGCAGCAGCCGGTCAGCTTGTCCCAGCCAGTCGTTAAAATCGCCGGCTATGATCAGCGGCGCGTCATGCGGCACATGGCTGTCGATACGCGCACATAACTTGCCTATCTGCAGGCGGCGCTCTTTGCCGACCAAGCCGAAATGTATGCACACAATATGAAGATCCTGATTGCTATTCGGCAATCTTATAACGCCATGCAGCAAGCTGCGGCTGGCCCAGGGGAAGGGCGAGACATTGATGTTTTCCCAGCGCACGAACGGGTGTTTGCTCAGGATGGCGTTGCCGTGATGACCGGCATTATAAATCGCATTCTTGCCGTAGGCGTGGAAAGGCCAAGTGTTTTCGGCGAGAAACTCAAGCTGGGACAAAACCGGCCAATCCGGGATTTTTTTCTCGTGGCGCTGGTGCTCGCCCTGCATTTCCTGCAAGAACATCAAATCGGCGTCGGCGGCTACCAATGCATCCCGTATCTGGTGCAGCACAAAGCGCCGGTTGCCGACATTAAAGCCTTTATGGATGTTGTAGGTTAATACCCGTAATCCTTGTTTATTCATAGGTACTTTAGTGAGTGAAGTTAGTCTAATAAGGCCGCTTGCGGATATGCAACCGGTAAAGCACCGGCGAGATCCATTCCTCCATCAGGAAAAACAGCGCCACTATCAGGATGATGTCGATCAAACCCAATGCCAGCGGTTCTTTTAACAGCCATATCGGCAGCAGCGATTCGGGTACCGTGTCCAGGCCTCGCGCCCGGCCGCTGTCAGCGCAGTCTATCCGGCGCTTGGTAAAGCTTGCCAGCAAATCTCCGGCCATTGCCAGAGCGCCGAATAATGCCCCTGTTAAGGGCGCTATTCCGATTGGAATTGCTGCAAGGGTTGTCAATAAAACAGCCGAGCATACGCCGCGCCAGGTTTTGGCGCGGCCGAACAAGTGCTGTCCGTCAGGCAATGTTAATCCATAATCCACCGGCCAGGCCCAGCGTCTGCCTAATGCTTTAGCAGCCAGCACCGGCGCGCCGTTCGCGGCAACAAGCAACACGATAGCCTGGATGATGCAATAGAAACACAACGATAGTTCGGTCATGCTGAAAACCTCGTATTCAGGCAGTTGCATCTTATTTGACCATAGTCGGCAATCCATGTCGATTCAGACTTATGACCGACCGATACGCGTATAAAACAGGCTGCTTAAAAATGCTGTAAAATGCTGTAAAATGCCCAAAAGGCGAGTTATGCCACTTAATTTCAATTACGAGAAAACCATGATAGATAAAAAACTGCTTGATATTCTGGCCTGTCCTTTATGCAAGAGTCCGTTGATTTATGACAAGTCCAAGCAGGAGCTTATCTGCAAAGCCGACCGCCTTGCTTTCCCTATTCGTGACGACATTCCGGTCATGCTTGAAGATGAAGCCCGCGAATTAAGCAGTGACGAAATCGACGCATACTCCAAATGAGTGTGCGTTTTAAAGTCGTGATCCCGGCACGATACGGGTCGACACGATTGCCGGGCAAGCCGTTGCTGAACATTGCCGGCAAACCGATGATTGCGCATGTCTGCGAACGTGCGCAGGAAGCCGATGCCGACGAAATTGTTGTCGCTACCGACGATCAGCGGATTTTGCAGGCCGTCACTGATTTGGGCATTAAAGCGGTCATGACTCGTGCCGACCATCAAAGCGGCACCGAAAGAATTGCAGAAGTCGCGCGGCTTTGCGACTGGGCCGGCGATGAAATCATCGTTAACCTGCAAGGCGACGAACCGCTGATTCCGCCGGCTTATATTCGCGAGACCGCTGAAGTATTGGCCGGTCAAAAGCTCGCAGGCATAGCGACGCTGGCCGCTGAAATCAACGATCCCGAAGAAATTTTCAATCCCAATGCGGTCAAGGTGGTTTTGAACAAGGCCGGTTATGCGCTTTATTTCAGCCGAGCGCCCATTCCTTGGGAAAGGGATGCGTTCAACCGCTCAGGCGGCGCGCCTTCCGGGAAACTGCCGTACCTTCGGCATATCGGCATGTACGCGTATACGGTTGATTTTTTAAACCGCTACTGCCTGTGGGATGCGTCAAAGATGGAGTCGGTCGAATCGCTGGAGCAGCTGAGAATACTGTGGCACGGAGAAGCTATCCGGGTAAAAATCGTAGATAAAACACCGGCCGCCGGTGTCGATACGCAAGAAGATTTGCTGCGCGTGGAGCGAGCCTTACTCGCCGTATAGCGTATTCCGGCCTACAGGGCTGTTTCGGTTTGACATAGCTTATTAATAACAGTACTTTGGGCAACATTTTTTAACTTTAACTTAAACACCGGTTTTTCAAGAGCAGTCAATGGAACAATTTCAAAGAATAAGTCGATTACCTCCCTACGTTTTTAACATTGTTACTGATCTGAAAGCCAAAGCACGAGCGGCCGGGGAAGATATTATCGATTTCGGCATGGGCAATCCCGATCAGGCCACGCCTGACCATATCGTCAATAAATTGATTGAGTCCGCCCAACGCCCCGATACCCATCGGTATTCGGTGTCCAAAGGCATACCCCGGTTAAGAAAAGCCATCTGCACTTGGTATAAAAACCGCTTTGATGTCGATCTGGACCCGGATACCGAGGCAATTGTGACGATAGGTTCAAAAGAAGGTTTGGCGCATTTGGCGTTGGCGACTTTGGGGCCTGGGGATGTGGTGCTGGTGCCGAACCCCGCTTATCCGATACATCCTTACGGCGTGGTGATTGCCGGCGCCGATCTCAGGCATGTGCCGATGGTTCCGGGCGGCGATTTTTTCGATGAGCTGCATAAGGCTATCATCGATTCATGGCCCAAGCCGAAAATGCTGATCCTTAATTTTCCCGGCAATCCGACCACGCAGTGCGTGGAGCTGGATTTTTTCGAGAAAATTATCGCTGTCGCCAAAGAGCATAACATCTGGGTGGTACAGGATATTGCTTATGCGGACATCGTTTTCGACGGCTACAAAGCACCGTCGATTCTTCAGGTCGAAGGCGCAAAAGACATCGCGGTCGAGTTTTTCTCGCTGTCGAAAAGTTACAACATGCCGGGCTGGCGTGTGGGCTTTATGTGCGGCAACAAAGAACTGGTAAGCGCGTTGGCGCGGATTAAATCTTACCTGGATTACGGCACGTTTACGCCGATTCAAATTGCCGCGATTGCAGCCCTTGAAGGCCCGCAGGAATGCGTGGCGGAGATTGCCGAGATGTACCGGAAACGGCGCGATGTGCTGTGCGACGGTTTAACCGCAGCAGGGTGGCCGGTTGAAAAACCCAAAGCCACGATGTTCGTTTGGGCGCGTATCCCCGAAGCGTATCAACACATGGGTTCGCTCGAGTTTTCAAAAAAACTGCTGGCGGAAGCGAAAGTGGCGGTTTCGCCGGGCGTCGGTTTCGGTCAGCATGGCGACGATCATGTCCGGTTCGGCCTGATCGAGAACGAACACCGGACGCGCCAAGCGGTTCGCGGCATACGCAATATGATGAAGAAAGACAAGGTCATATAATAATTTTTTAACTGGAGTTTGATTTGAAACCGGTAAAAGTAGGTGTATTAGGATTGGGTACTGTCGGCGGCGGCACCGTCAATGTGTTGAAGCGGAACGCGGCGGAAATCGCCCGCAGGGCAGGGCGTGAAATTATTATCACCCACGCTTCGGCCAAGGATTTAAACAAGCAGCGCATTTGCGACACGCAAGGCATCGCCTTAACGACCGATCCTTATGAAATTATCAATGACCCCGAAATTGAAATCGTTCTGGAGCTGATCGGCGGGGCCGGGCCGGTCAAAGACATGGTGTTGAAAGCCATAGAAAACGGCAAGCACGTCGTTACCGCGAACAAATCGCTGATTGCGTTGCACGGCAACGAGATTTTCGCCAAAGCCGGCGAAAAAGGCGTGATCGTCGCGTTCGAAGCCGCTGTCGCCGGCGGCATTCCGATTATCAAAGCGATACGCGAAGGCTTGAGCGGCAACCAGATCGAATGGCTGGCGGGCATCATCAACGGCACCGGTAATTTCATCCTGACCGAAATGCGCGACAAAGGCCGCGATTTTGCCGACGTATTGGCCGAGGCGCAAGCCCTGGGTTACGCGGAAGCCGATCCTACTTTCGATGTGGAAGGCATAGACGCCGGTCATAAATTGACCATTCTGGCATCGATCGCTTTCGGCATCCCTTTGCAGTTCGACAAGGTTTATACCGAAGGCATTACCAAAATCACCCGTACCGATGTCGAGTACGCGGAACAGCTGGGTTACCGCATCAAGCATTTGGGTATCGCCCGCAAAACGCCGGAAGGCATCGAATTAAGAGTGCATCCGACGCTGATCCCGGAACGGCGTCTTATCGCCAACGTCAACGGCGTCATGAACGCCGTTTTGGTTAAAGGCGATGCGGTCGGGCCTACGCTTTATTACGGCGCCGGAGCCGGAGCCGAGCCTACCGCATCGTCCGTCGTCGCCGATGTGATCGATGTGGTCAGGGCCTTGACCAGCGACCCGGAAAACCGCGTGCCGCATCTGGCGTTTCAGGCCAATGCCTTAGTGGACATTCCGGTATTGCCTGCGGACATGTTCAGGACCGCTTATTATTTGCGGCTTAATGCCGAAGATAAGCCGGGCGTTTTGGCTGAAGTGACCCGTATTCTGGCCGAGCACCAAATAAGTATTGAAGCCATTAGTCAGAAAGTGCCGCTGAACAATGAAACGTCGGTACCGATTATCATACTGACGCAAATCACGCTGGAAAAAGAAATGAACGCGGCTATCGCTGAAATTGAAGCGTTAAAAACCGTTAGCGGTAAAGTCAACCGCATCCGCCTGGAAACTTTGGGATAAATAAAACATGTCTACGCAAAAACACTACACCGGTTTGATTGAACGCTACAGAGACCGTCTGCAGGTCAGCGCAAGCACCCGCATCATCAGCTTGAACGAAGGCAATACGCCGATGATTCAACTGCAAAACATCCCCCGCTTGATCGGCAAGGATGTTGAGATTTACGTCAAGTTCGAAGGCTTGAATCCGACCGGTTCATTCAAGGATCGCGGCATGACCATGGCGGTTACCAAAGCCGTGGAAGAAGGCAGTCAAGCCATTATCTGCGCCTCAACCGGCAATACCTCCGCCGCTGCCGCAGCCTACGCGGCGCGCGCCGGCATCAAAGCTTTCGTATTGATACCCGAAGGCAAGATTGCCCAGGGCAAGCTGGCGCAAACGCTGATGTACGGCGCTGAGATTATCCAGATTAACGGCAACTTCGATAAAGGCATGTCGCTGGTTAAGGAAATCGCCGACCATGCGCCGGTCACCATCGTGAACTCGATCAACCCGTTCAGGCTTGACGGACAAAAAACCGCCGCCTTTGAAATCGTCGACGACCTCGGTTTCGCGCCCGACTATCACTGCCTGCCGGTCGGCAATGCCGGAAACATAAGCGCATACTGGAAAGGCTATACCGAATATGCCGTCAGTCGTGTGTGCAGCACTCGCCCTGTCATGTGCGGTTATCAGGCAGCCGGGGCCGCGCCGTTCGTCGCCGGTCACATGATTGACGAACCGGAAACCATTGCTACGGCGATACGCATCGGCCATCCGCAATCCTGGGATTTTGCCTGGACCGCGCAAAAAGAATCCGGCGGCTGGTTTGACAAGTTCACCGACGAACAGATTTTAGCCGCGCAAAAAATGCTGTCCCAGTATGAGGGCATCTTTTGCGAACCGGCCTCGGCGACATCTTTGGCAGGGGCCTTGCAGGACATCGGTTCCGGTAAAATCCCCGAAGGCAGCAAAATTGTCTGCACCTTAACCGGCAACGGCTTGAAAGATCCCGATACCGCTATCTCGCAATGCGCCGCCGCACATCCGGTGACGATAGAAGCCAGTCTGGATGCGGTTAAGAGAGCTATTTTGGATTGTTTGTAATGATATTTTCACCACGAAGACACGAAGTTCACGAAGAAAAATAAGGCAAAAACTTCATGTTCTTCGTGTCTTCATGGTGCGACAGCCGGACGGGGCATGTTGCCCCGTCCGAAACGTTTTGCGATAGTTAAATGTAATCACTTTGTCCAGACCTGCAAAAAACGTTAGGGACAGGGTTGCAAACCCCGTCCCGCTTGAGGTCAAATACGTCCTCGCTTGGGGAGATTAATTTGAAAAGAAACATGGCCGAATTGACATATGGAATTAGATCACCATTGGACTTACTTGAAAAATTAAAGCAAGAGTCGAGAGACATTGGTGCATTTCCAGAGCCATTTAAACTATTTAACTTTATTCTCACGGCAGCTGCATTAAATGAGTGGACCTTAAAAGTCTATTCGGAAGCGATTTCTGATGATTTAGAAAATGGATTATGCCGGAAAACGTATGAAGGTCTACCTGTTGAAACTGAGAACTGGATAATTGACAAGAACTGTCTACCAAACTCTGGTTGTGATGTGCGAAAGCATGTATTTAACGTCTTAAGCATCTGTTGGGGAACGGCCAATGCGAGTAAACATTTTCATTGGACGAAAGATTGCCCAGTAGTATCTATTGATGAAGAACCAATTATTGACGACTTTTACAAATATTTTTTTACATCTATCAGTCCTGGAATTTATATAGATATAGCGGGCGAATACTACAACGTTGAGCAAATTAGGGATATTTTGCTTCAATTTTATCCAAAGCTATTAGAATACCTAGAGGCCATGTGTTGCGCTGATTCTATGTGAATCAACGTAACATCGGGTGACTAGGAATCAAACATAAACAAAAAATAGTATACTGCCTACGAGAATGGTATTCGTAAATGGTGCGTGATTGTGCTCTTGTTTTGGTTATATGTGTAGCTTACACTCCATAGATAGTTATTTTTCAGGAGATGCGTTATGACGGCTGTGACATTTGATACGCTTAAATTCGTTGAAAAACTAAAATCTGCGGGTGTACCCGAAGAACAAGCCAAAGCAATGTCGGAAGCTTTCCGTGATGCATCCGGTGAAGCTGATTTAGCAACCAAGCGCGATCTTAAAGATACTGAATTAAGATTAGAGTCACGCATTGACAAGCTCGATACGCGAATGGGAGGGGAGTTGATGCTGGTAAAATGGATGCTTGGCGTTATTATTGCGGCTGAGGCTATGTCGTGGTTTGTTAAGCTATTTACATAGCTAAGCAAAGTGCGCTGGCTCCCAAGCTCCAGCTTGGGAGCCTAGTAGGCGAAGCTCCAGCTTCGCGAGACTGGAAGCTAGAGCTTCTAAAACCGAATTCCCAAGCTGGAGCTTGGGAACTAGAGAATAATGTAAAGCCGACAACAGTCGGCTTTTTTATTGGGAATCCATGTATTATCAAGGCGTAAAAAAAACCATAGTTACCCGTCCTGTCCCGAAAAAACGCGCTAACCTGGGCCAAATGCATCCTGTATTGGAGCGCATCTTTTTAGCCAGGGGCTTAACTTCGGAAGCGGAACTGGACAGGACGCTGGCAAAACTGCCGTCGCCGTGGCTGCTGTCGGGCATGGAAGCTTTGGTCGGGCATTTGATCACGGCAATCAATGAGCGGCAAAAAATTTGTATCGTCGCCGACTTCGATGCCGACGGCGCTACCAGTTGCGCGGTGGCTATCAAGGGCTTGCAATTGCTGGGGGCTGGGGAAGTTTTATTCGTCGTTCCCAACCGCTTTGAATACGGTTACGGCTTGACGCCTGAAATCGTCGATCTGGTTCAGCTGCAAAATCCTGATGTGATTATTACCGTCGATAACGGCATATCGAGCATAGACGGGGTTAGGGTAGCTAAAGAGTTGGGCATCAAAGTCCTGATCACCGACCATCATTTGCCGGGCCATGAGTTGCCCGCTGCCGATGCGATCGTCAACCCCAATCTGGCCGACGATCAATTCCCCGGCGGCGCGCTTGCCGGTGTCGGCGTTATGTTCTATGTGTTGATGGCTTTAAGGAGCCGGTTAAGGGAACAGAACTGGTTCGAGCTTAACCAGGTTCAGGAGCCTAATCTTGCCCAATTGCTCGATTATGTCGCCTTGGGTACGGTCGCCGACGTGGTGGCGCTGGATCAAATCAACCGGGTTCTGGTGCATCAGGGTTTGTTAAGAATACGCACGGGGCGGGCGCATCCGGGGATCAATGCACTGATCGAGGTATCGGGCAGAAAACCTGAAGCCATTTTTGCCTCCGATTTGGGTTTTGCGCTGGGGCCTAGGCTTAATGCGGCAGGGCGTATGGACGATATGTCGCTGGGCATTCAATGCTTGCTGACCGATGACCCGGCGCTGGCAAAAACAATGGCGCTGCAACTCGATGAGCTGAACAATGACCGGCGGGAAATCGAAGGGCAAATGAAAAACGAGGCCATGGCCTTGTTAAGTGAGATGAAACGCCTGGATGAGCACCATTTGCCGGCGGGGGTCTGTTTGTTTGATGCAAACTGGCACCAAGGTGTTATCGGCATTTTAGCGTCGCGGATTAAAGATCAATTACATCGTCCGGTTATTGCTTTTGCGCCTGCCGGAAAAGACGAGATAAAAGGTTCCGCCCGCTCAATTCCCGGCGTTCATATTCGCGATGTGCTGAGCGATATTGCCGCCGCACATCCTAAATTGCTGAGTAAATTCGGCGGACACGCGATGGCGGCAGGCATGAGCCTGAAAATGCACGACTACCCGCCTTTTGCGCTGGCTTTTGATGAAATGGTCAGAAAGCGTCTGGCAACTATCGATCTGGAGCAAAAAATCTATTCCGACGGCGAGTTGACCGAACAGGAAATGACTATCGAATTTGCCGATTTGCTGCAAAATGCCGGTACTTGGGGGCAGGAATTCCCCGAGCCCGTGTTCGACGGGGTTTTCGATGTGATTCAATCGCGTATTCTCAAGGAACGGCATCTTAAATTAGTGCTGAGAAAACCGCACGGCAATTTGTTGATCGATGCGATTGCTTTTTATGTGGATAAGCCGGAGAACTGGTTGGGTTTGCGGCATATCAAGGCGGCTTACAAACTGGACATCAATGAGTTCAGGGGTAATCGCAGCGTGCAGTTTATAGTGCAGTATCTGGAAAAAATCACATAAAAAAGGGCGGATAAACCGCCCTTTTTTGCAGATAACGCAATACTATTTTTTGGGTTCAGCAGGCGCTGCTGCGGGTGCGGGTTCTGCAGCCTTTTCAGCCGGTTTGGCGGGTTCTTCCGCTTTAGCCGGTTCCGTTGCTGCGGGAGCCGCCGCTTTATCGGCTTCAGCAGGCGCTGCTTCGGTAGCCGCAGGTTGTTCTGCTGGAGCTGCGGCGGCTTCGGCTTTGGGTTTTTCGTCGGTCAACGGCACCAAAATTTCTACTTTCGCCTGTTTACGCAATGTTTCTATCATCTCTTGAACTTTTTTGCGTTGCAGGAAAGGCATCAGTTGGTCTTTAACCGCTTCCAATGGAGGAGGGGTTAATGCACGCGAATCTTCCTTTAAAATCACATGGTAGCCAAACTGAGTCTTAACGGGCTCTTTAGTGTATTTGCCTTTTTCCAGTGCGGCCACTGCTTCAGAGAAAGGAGCAACCATTTGCGCGGCGGAAAACCAGCCCAAGTCGCCGCCATTTTGCGATTCTTTGGCATCCAATGAGTTCTTGTTGGCTAATTTCGCAAAATCTGCGCCTTTATCCAATTCAGCGATCAGTTTTTTAGCTTCCGCTTCGGTTTTAACCAGGATATGGCTTGCCTTGTACTCAGTACCCTTTTCAGCGGCAACTTTGCTGTCGTATTCGGCTTTGATTTCCGCATCGGTTACCGGATTGGCTTTGAGGAAGTTTTGCAGGTCGGCTTGAGTTAACAATGCTTTTTTCGCGGCTTCAAGCTGTGCTATGAGTTCAGGCGATTTGTCCAGTTGCTTTTGTGTGGCGTCTTGAACCAGCAATTCGCGCTGAACGAGTTCTTCAATCAGTTTTTCTTTGGGGAAAGATTGTCCGTGGCTACGCTCGGCGATTTCTTTTTCCAGCGTTTCAAGCGTTGATTTGGCAATATACTGGCCGTTGACAACAGCAACAGCATCAGCTTTATCAATAGCAGGGGCAGCAGTCGTAGCAGGAGAAGCGCTGTCAGCGGCTTTTTCTTGGTTACAACCGGCAAGCAATGCCGTGCCGACAACAAGCAGAGGGATAAATTTTTTCATTTATAATTTTCCTTTGGTTTCTTCAGAGGGTGAGAGAGCATTAATGCCTAAGGCATGAATTTGTTGTTTCATCATGTCGCCCAGCGCGTTATAAATAAGCTGGTGTCGTTGGACTAAAGATCTGCCTTCAAAAATTTCAGCGACGATAGTGACATGATAGTGTCCTCCGCCGCTACGTGCGCCGGCATGTCCGGCATGCGCCGAACTGTTATCAATGATTTCTAAAAGCCCCGGATTAAAGGCTTCATTCAGCAACTGTTTGATTAATTCGGATGTCATTGTGGCAAGACCTTTTTAAATGGTTTAACGGTAACTTTGGCGTAAACCCCGGCGTCGATATAGGGATCAACATCCGCCCACTGTTGGGCCTCTGTCAGGCTGTCAAATTCGGCAACCACCAGACTGCCGGTAAAACCGGCCGCTCCGGGGTTGTCACTGTCAACTGATGGGTGAGGGCCGGCTAAAATCAGCCTGCCGGCATCCTGTAACTCTTGCAGACGCTTGAGATGCGCCGGACGCACGGATAGTCTTTTTTCCAAGCTATCCGCTATGTCTTCGCTGATAATGGCATATAACACGTTTTATTCCTCTGTATCGGGTATGTATTTATATAAAAAGACCATTTGCAGCAAAATGAAAACAACCATTAAGGCCGGTACGCCGAACGTTTTAAAGGTAACCCAATCATCGGTGTCGTAATTGTACATGACATAAAGGTTGATAAAGCCTACGCTGATAAAAAAGCCGGCCCATAGAGTGTTTAATCGTTTCCAGATCAACGCGGGCAGGGTTAAGCTGCCGGACAGCATTTTTTCAATGAAGGTTTTTTTGCCAACATATTGGCTACCCAAAAAGGCTGCGCCAAACAACCATTCTATGATGGATAGTTTCCATTTGATAAATTGCTCGTCCTGCAAATAGAGGGTTGCGCCGCCCATCACCAGGATCAAGCCCAAGGTAATCCACTGCATGGTTTCAACCTTGCGGTGTTTAAACCATGCGTAGACTACCTGAATGATTGTTGCCACGATGACAACGGCGGTAGCGACATAAATATCGTAAAGTTTAAACGCGATAAAAAATAAAAGTATAGGGAAAAATTCGAAAAGCTGTTTCATTAGTAGCCGAAAGTGGGGTGGTCAGGCGTAAGCATCTATTCCTGTTATCAATTGAGCACGTTGATCTTGCAGTGGCGCATTGAATTCCTGGGTGTAGGCGGAAAGTGCTCTTAAGGTTCGCGAGTTGGTTGGTTTGATAATATTGTCCTGGCTTGACGAATCAATGGCTAGGCTAACATTATCCAGCGTTTTTTTAATCTCTTCGGGTGAAGAGGCTTGATTAGATTTTTTGTTTTGCTCATCTATTGAAACAGAGAGTTCATTTTTATCTTTATTTTGCGCACTATTATTCCGGCCAACTTTCTGGTTCAGGCTAATAGGCTGAAAAATTAATGATGAACTATGAATTCTCATATATGAGGTGAGTCGTTATGCATATCTAACTGTTGTTCATTGTAAAATCTTTGATGCGGAATGTACATGCTTGAATGGTCGTTTCTGCTAGAATATCGATTATTTTTGGAGCGGATCTGTGGATAAAAACACAAAAACAGAACTAGAGGCCGGCGCGTTCAGACGTTTAGTCGGTCATTTGCAAAAAAACACCGACGTTCAAAATATCGACTTAATGATTTTGGCTGATTTTTGCAGAAATTGTCTGGCCAAATGGTATATGGCGGAAGCGGTGGAACAGGGCGTAGAGATGGATTATGAGCAGGCCAGGGAAGTCGTTTACGGTATGCCTTATAACGAATGGAAAGATAAATTTCAAACCGAAGCCACTGCGGAACAGTTAGCCGCTTTCGAACGCAAACAACAAGCCAAATTACAATGACAGACAAATACGATGCTATATTTTCCGGCGTTATCGGCCAAGATTATGAGCTGCTCAACTTAATCTGCCCTTTAGCAACCAAAATGAGCCGACTGGTAGGGGATGCGGTCTCGGACTATGCTGCGCATACAACCGGTAATCTCACAGTGGTGGAACTGGGCGGCGGCACAGGGATTACCACTTTATCGCTGCTAACCGCGTCGGACAAACTGAATATCTTGAGCATTGATAACGAGCCGGTCATGCAGGAACAGGCCAAAAAGCATCTGCATAAATGGGCGACAGAAGGCAGGCTGGCTTTTTGCGGCGATGATGCGTTAACGGCATTGAAAAACATTGCAACCGGTAGCGTCGATATAGTGGCTTCCGCTTATACCCTGCATAACTTTCTCGATACCTATCGCAACGAAGTCCTACAAGAAGTTTTCAGGATTTTGACACCGGGCGGCCGCTTCATTAACGGCGACCGTTACGGCTTGGATGATGTTTCCAAGCATACGCGTACTATCCAGGACGAAGTCAGCGGTTATTTCAAGGTATTAACCCAGATTAACAAGCTGGACGTACTGGAACACTGGATAGTGCATTTGTTTAGCGATGAATCGGAAAACCACGTTATGCGCGAATCAGTGGCGTTAAAACAACTGAGCGATGCCGGTTTTTCAATCATCACCCTGAGCCACAGACTTGAAGTCAATGCGCTGGTGACAGCGACAAAGCCCGACTGATAAAAAGCGACCCATGAAGCATATTTTTCTGTTACTTGTGATGACGACCCAGCTAAGCGGCTGCGCGAGTTTGGGCAAAGGTATGGCTGAAGCCTTTCTGGAAAAACAGCAAGCGGTCGATACCCGTCTTTGCGAAATATGGGGCAAGCCTTTTAAAGGACTTGCGCCGAATCTGGGTAATAAACAAGGCAAAATGAAGGTGCTGATGGTGCATGGGGTGGGCGATCATTCGCCGGGATACTCCACGCAATTTATAGAAAAACTGGCTAAAGAACTGGATTTGCCGGTGATGTCGTCGCAGTATAAAAACATCGGCCTAACCAGCCGCCTGGATAACAGCAAAAACCTGGGCAACTTGAGAATCAACCGATTTTTAAGCAAAGACAGAAGCAAGGAGTTGCTGTTTTATGAATTAACCTGGTCCATCATTACCGCCAAGCAAAAAGAAGTGCTGGCCTATGATAATTCAGGGGAATATTCATTTCGCAGAGCCGAAGTCAATAACATGATGAAGCTGTTCTCCAATGATACCGGGCCTGATCCGATTATCTATCTGGGAGAGAGCAGGAATGACATATTGGTTTCATTCGGCCAATCTTTCTGCTGGATGACCAAAAGCAACTGGAACGACTTGCCTGACGATAAAGTACAAGCCTGTTCATTTAATGACGACAGCGCCGCAAAAAACATGCTGATTGATCAGTATGCCTTTGTTTCGCACAGCCTGGGCAGTCGGATTATTGTTGACGGTATGCAACGCATTGCTTCTTTAGTGGACCAGCGCGATGCTGATTTCAGTGCGGCATTAAAGCGCAAAGAAATCCCCATTTATATGATGTCCAATCAACTGCCGATGTTGCAGTTGGGGGAGAAACTACCCGATGTCAGCAATCAAAAAGACGCGTATTGCAAGGAGAATGGAGAAAAGTACAGTCAACGCATGTTGGCTAAAACACCGATCATTGCCTTTAGCGACCCTAACGATTTGCTTAGTTATGCGATTCCGCACGGCTTCGTGGAAAAATATCTGGATTCAAGGTTATGCACTGAAGTCACCAATGTTAATATTAATGTGGCGACCATCCTTGACGCATTCGGTCTGGGTAAATTCGCCAACCCTATCGACGCCCATGTCGGTTACGATACCGATGACCGAGTGATTGCGCTTATCGCCAAAGGCATTGGCGACTCCAATACCTCCGGGGTTGTGAAAGACCGTTGCCGATGGGTTGAGACGATAGATTAGGCGGGAGATGTGCCGGACCCGAGACGAATATTTTGCGCCAGGCACGAATCCAGCGCTGTGAACTTTTGCGAGCATAACGAAAGCGATGCTCGGAATAATCTGGAATTTATTTAGAATAAATTGCTGAATTTCTATAAAATTACCCATTACTGTAACAATTCTTCAGATCAAGTCTACATGGACCTAAAATTTCTCGATTTTGAACAACCTATCGCTGAATTAGAAGCGAAAATTGAAGAACTCCGCAATGTCGAGTTCGACAATAATATTAATATTTCCGATGCGATTAAGCAGCTGGAAGATCGAAGCCAAGCGCTGACAGAGACTATTTTTACCGATCTTTCCGATTGGCAGATTTCTCAGCTATCCCGGCATCCGGGGCGTCCCTATACGCTGGACTATGTCGAACATATTTTTACCGATTTTCATGAGCTGCATGGCGACCGCGCTTATGCCGATGATCCGGCTATTATTTGCGGATTAGCGCGCCTTAACGGAGAGTCGGTTATGGTGATCGGCCATCAAAAGGGCCGCGATACCAAGGAAAAAATTTACCGCAACTTCGGCATGCCGCGCCCGGAAGGTTACCGCAAGGCGTTACGCATGATGAAAATGGCGGAACGTTTCAAAATGCCGGTTATTTGCCTGATCGACACGCCGGGAGCTTATCCGGGCATCGGCGCGGAAGAACGCGGCCAAAGCGAAGCTATCGCCAGAAACCTGTTTGAAATGGCCAAGCTCAAAACGCCGATTATCTGCACCATCATCGGCGAAGGCGGTTCCGGCGGTGCGTTGGCCATCGGCGTCGGCGACCGTTTAATCATGCTGGAATACAGCACGTATTCCGTAATTTCCCCGGAAGGCTGTGCATCCATTCTGTGGAAAAGCGCCGATAAATCACAATTGGCTGCCGAGGCGATGGGTATTACTTCGGATCGTATACGTGAACAGGGATTTCTCGATGAAGTCGTCAGGGAACCTTTAGGCGGCGGGCATAGGAACTTTAAAGCGATTGCCTCGAATTTGAAGGAAGCGCTGGTTCGCCATATGCACGAGTTGAAGAGTGTACCCGTTGATACAATGATGGAAAGGCGCTATCAACGGATTATGAATTTTGGGGTTTTTGAGGAAAGCGGGAAGTAACGCTTAGGTGCAAGGCGAAAGGCGAAAAGCGAAAGGTTCGCTGCTTTACGAGGATTTCCACGAGAGTATTTCCAGGCTTGATCTTGTTTATGTCGCCTATAGTGGCGGAGTAGATTCCCATGTGTTGCTGCATTGTTGCGCTTCAATACCTCGACTCAATGATAAGATTACCGCCGTTTACGTTCATCACGGCCTGCAAGCCGAGGCTGAATCCTGGGCTAAGCATTGCGAAAAAACGGCAAAAGAGCTAGGCGCCGAGTTTTTAACGTTACGGGTTAATGCCAAACCGACACCGGGCGAAAGTCCCGAAGAGGCCGCCAGAAACGCCCGATATGACGCTTTAAAATCGCTCATTAACGCCGGGGATGCGTTGCTGCTCGCCCAGCACCGGGAAGACCAGCTGGAAACGGTGTTGCTGCAATTGTTTCGCGGCAGCGGCTTGCGCGGACTATCCGGGATGCCGGAGCGCATGGCTTTCGGGGCGGGCGTTATGCTCAGGCCTTTTCTGGATACGCCCAAGCAGGCGATTATCGATTACGCTCATGCACATCAGTTAAGCTGGGTTGAAGATCCCAGCAACCAAAGCAATGATTATGACCGTAATTTCCTGCGCAATGCGGTTGTGCCGTTACTGAAACAGCGCTGGCCTGCAATCGATAAAACCGTAGCCCGTTCGGCAAAGCATTGTGCCGATGCACAGTTGCTGGTCGAGGAAGTCGCTGATGAATTGTTCGGCGCGGTTTTAAATCCAGAAGACAAGACCTTATGTATCAGCCGGCTGATGGAACATCACAGCCATCCGCGGCAACTTATCCTCAGGCATTGGTTTCGGTACTTGGGGCTAAAAATGCCTTCGCAGGCTTTTATCGGGCGAATTTTAAGTCAGGTGGTTGCGGCGGGCGAGCATCGCGATCCGGTATTGTCTGGGCAAGGGTACAACATTCGCCGTTACCGGAATAAACTGTATTGTCTGACGAATCAATCGGCACAAGAATCCCTGCAAGACCTTGTTTGGCCTGTCGGACAAATGTCGATAAAAGTCAGCCATGACCGGACATTATTCTGTGTGCCTTCATCGACAGGGATGCTCCGTGAACAATGGCTAAGCGCCAAGGTCGAGATCAGATTCCGCAGGGGCGGTGAAAAAATCTGCCTGCCGGGGCGTCAAGGTCATCATTCGCTGAAAAAACTGTTTCAGGAAGCGGCTGTTCCGCCGTGGGAAAGGGATGTGACGCCTTTGGTTTACCTGAATGGTAAGCTTGCCGCCGTGGGCGATAAATGGATCAGTGCCGCGTTCTACGATGAAAAACCTCAGGCTTGCGTCAGTTTGTCCCTGCAAAGTTAAGAATTAAACCCAAAAGACAATGACGAATTTTGTATTGTCGATTAAAATGCACCAGTTTTACCTAACTTCATCAGTTTTCACTGAAGTCTAAAATCCTACATGACAAAATACATCTTCATTACCGGCGGCGTCGTCTCGTCACTTGGCAAAGGCATTGCCGCATCTTCGCTTGCCGCTATTCTTGAGTCTCGCGGCCTCAAAGTCACCATGACCAAGCTCGATCCTTACATCAATGTCGATCCGGGTACGATGAGTCCTTTTCAGCACGGCGAGGTGTTTGTTACTGAAGACGGTACCGAAACCGATCTCGATTTAGGTCATTATGAGCGGTTTCTTAAAACCACGATGACTAAAAAGAACAGCTTCTCGACGGGACAGGTCTACGAAAGTGTTTTGCGCAAAGAGCGTAAGGGCGAATATCTGGGCGCGACGGTCCAGGTTATCCCGCATATTACCGATGAAATTAAGCGCCGTGTATACGAAAGCGCCGACGACTGCATCGATGCCAGCGGCAGGATAACCCAGGGCGCGGTCGATGTCGCCTTGATTGAAGTCGGCGGTACGGTAGGCGATATTGAATCCTTGCCGTTTCTGGAAGCTATCCGGCAGATGCGTTTTGAGCTGGGCTCCGAACGGTCGTTGTTTATTCATTTAACACTGGTGCCGTACATTCGTTCCGCCGGTGAAATAAAAACCAAGCCGACCCAGCATTCGGTAAAAGAACTGCGCAGTATCGGCATACAGCCGGATATTTTGATTTGCCGTTCCGAACAGCCGATACCGCACAGCGAACGCCGCAAAATTGCGTTGTTTACCAATGTGGAAGAAAAGGCGGTTATTTCTGCGGTCGATGCTGCTTCGATTTACAAGATTCCGTTGTTATTGCATGAACAAGGCTTGGATGACATTGTCGTCAACAAGTTGCGTCTGGACGTGCCTCCGGCGAATCTGACCGAGTGGGAAGCGGTCGTTGATGCGCTGGAACATTCCGTCAATAAAGCGACCATCGCCATTGTCGGTAAATATGTCGATCATTCCGATGCTTATAAATCATTGAATGAAGCGCTGATACACGCCGGTATCCGCACCCGCACCAAGGTCAATATTGTTTATATCGACTCGGAAACGATAGAGGATGAAGGCGTTGCCAAGCTGAAAGGCATTGACGCCATTCTGGTGCCGGGCGGCTTCGGCGAGCGCGGCGTGGAGGGCAAAATTGCCACGGTCAGGTATGCGCGGGAAAATAAAATCCCTTATCTGGGTATTTGTCTGGGCATGCAGGTTGCCGTTATTGAGTTTGCCCGCGATGCAGCCGGATTGGAAGGCGCGCACAGCACCGAATTCTTGCCCAAGTCGCCGCACCCGGTGATCGGCTTGATTACCGAATGGATGTCTGAGGACGGCCAGTTGGAAATCCGCAGCGAAGACTCCGATTTGGGCGGTTCCATGCGCCTGGGCGGTCAGCAATGCCGGTTGCAATCGGATTCACTGGCTTTCCAGCTATACCAGAAAGATGTGATTACCGAAAGGCATCGGCATCGTTACGAGTTTAACAGCCAGTACCTGGAAAAACTGGAACAGGCCGGCATGCGTTTTTCCGGAAAATCTATCGACGGCCGTCTGGTCGAAGTGGTGGAAATACCCGATCATCCGTGGTTCCTGGCTTGCCAGTTCCATCCTGAATTCACCTCGACGCCGAGAAAAGGCCATCCGCTGTTTTCCGGTTTTGTCGTCGCGGCTGTTGAACATAAAAAAGGTACAGTGTAATGAAATTATGTGGTTTTGAAGCGGGTCTGGATCAGCCGTTTTTTTTGATAGCCGGGCCCTGCGTTATCGAGAGCGAGCAACTGGCGCTGGACACGGCGGGTTACCTTAAGGAATTAACGACCCAGCTGAATATCCCTTTTATCTACAAGTCGTCTTTTGATAAAGCCAACCGTTCGTCGCACGAAAGTTATCGCGGTCCCGGCGTGGAAGAGGGGCTAAAAATACTGGAAAAAGTCAAACAGCAAATCGGCGTGCCGGTGTTGACCGATGTGCATGAAGATACGCCGCTGGCCGAAGTCGCGTCGGTCGTTGACGTGATGCAAACGCCTGCGTTTTTATGCCGGCAAACCAATTTTATTCAGCAAGTTGCCTCTCACGGCATTCCTGTCAATATCAAAAAAGGCCAGTTCCTGGCGCCTTGGGATATGGTGAATGTCGCCAACAAAGCCAAGGCGACCGGAAACCAGCAGATTATGGTCTGCGAGCGCGGCGTATCGTTCGGCTACAACAACCTGGTTTCCGACATGCGCTCATTGGCGGTCATGCGCGACACCGGTTGCCCGGTGGTTTTTGATGCGACGCACTCGGTGCAACTGCCCGGCGGACAAGGCACGGTATCAGGCGGACAACGCGAATTTGTACCGGTATTAGCCAGAGCGGCGGTAGCGGTAGGCATTGCAGGACTGTTTATGGAAACCCATCCGAATCCCGCGGAAGCGAAAAGTGACGGCCCCAACTCCTGGCCTTTACACAGAATGAAAGAATTACTGGAAATTTTATTAACTATCGACAAGGCGGTAAAAACAACCGGCCTGATCGAAACAACTCTCTAAATAAGGAAACATAATGACTGCAATAGTAGATATTCGTGCAAGAGAAATTTTAGATTCACGCGGCAATCCGACCCTGGAAGCGGACGTAATTTTGGCGTCCGGCGTGATCGGCAGCGCTATGGTTCCATCCGGTGCATCGACAGGCGAACGCGAAGCGATAGAATTGCGCGACAATGACAAAGGCCGTTATTTGGGTAAAGGCGTATTAACAGCGGTTAACAATGTTAATACTGAAATTCGCGCCGCGGTTGTCGGTATGGATGTTGCCGATCAAGCGGGCATCGACAAAAAAATGATTGCGCTGGACGGTACCGAGAACAAAGGCCGCTTAGGCGCGAATGCGATTTTGGCCGTATCATTGGCGGCAGCTCATGCGGCGGCTAAAGAAGCGGGCGTACCTTTATACCGTCACTTGAATACCAGCGGTAAATTCGTGATGCCGGTACCGATGATGAACATCATCAACGGCGGCTCACATGCTGACAACAGCGTTGACCTGCAAGAATTCATGATTCTGCCTGTAGGCGCTCCTACTTTCCGCGAAGCTATCCGTTACGGCGCTGAAGTTTTCCATAACCTGAGCAAAGTTTTAAAAGGCAGAGGCTTGGCAACGACTGTCGGCGACGAAGGCGGATTCGCACCTAACCTGTCTTCTAACGAAGAAGCGATTGAAGTCATTCTGGAAGCGATCGAAAAAGCAGGTTACAAAGCCGGCGTCGATATTTATTTAGGTATGGACGCAGCCAGCTCCGAATACTACAAAGACGGCCGTTATGAGTTATCGGCAGAAGGCAGAAGCTTCAATTCGGTTGAAATGAATGATTTCTTTGTCGAATGGGTTAACAAATATCCGATTATTTCTATCGAAGACGGCCTGGATCAAAACGACTGGACCGGCTGGAAAGATCAAACCGAAAAATTGGGCAACAAAATCCAATTGGTCGGCGACGATTTGTTCGTGACTAACCCCGCTACTTTAAAAGAAGGCATTGAGAAAGGCATTGCCAACTCAATTCTGATTAAAGTAAATCAAATCGGTACTTTGACCGAAACGTTGGATGCTATTAATACTGCACACGCGGCAGGTTACACCGCTGTCGTATCGCATCGTTCAGGCGAAACCGAAGATACCACCATTGCCGATTTGGCCGTTGCAACAGGAACAGGACAAATCAAAACCGGTTCTTTGAGCCGTTCCGACCGTGTCGCCAAGTACAACCGCCTGATGAAGATTGAAGAAGAGTTAGGCGAGTTGGCGGTTTACGCAGGCCGTAGCGCGTTTAAAATGCTGTAAAAAAGCAGACGAAGGGCGAAAGGCGAAAGACAAAGGGTGGAAATCATGAGTCTTGCGCCTTTAGCCTTTTGCCCTTAGCCTTTTGCCTTATCCATGAAAACCCTCATTGCAATCATCATCCTGTTGATTATCCATTTTCAATACCGGATATGGGTTGGCGACGGCAGTGTTGCGCAGATTGAAGCTTATCAACAGCGACTTGATGTTTTGAAAAAACAGGCCGAGGAAAAAAGACAGCGCAACGAAGCGCTTTACGCTGAAGTGCTGGATTTAAGAAAAGGACAGGAAGCCATTGAGGAGCGGGCCAGAGACGAATTAGGGATGATTAAGGAAGATGAAACGTTTTTTCATGTGCTTGAATAAGGCGAAAGACGAAAGGCTAAGGGTGAAAAAAGCACCAGCCTTTCGTCTTTCGCCTTCAGCCCTTCGCTTTTTTTATCCATGACCCATTCAATAAAATTCTGGGCTATCGTACCCGCTGCCGGTGTCGGCAAACGCATGCAGGCCGACCGGCCTAAACAATATCTGGATCTTGCCGGGAAAACGGTCATCGAACATACCCTGCTGCGCTTGTTGCAGGCCGATGTCTTTGCCGCCATTGCCGTTGCGGTTTCCGAAGAAGATCCTTACTGGCCCGAGCTTGCCGTATCCCAACATCAAAACATCATCACCGCTCCGGGCGGCAAAGAGCGGGCCGATTCTGTACTGTCCGGGTTAAAAACCATCCGAGAGCAAGCGTCCGATGACGACTGGGTATTGGTGCATGATGCGGCGAGGCCCTGCATTACCGCGAGCGACATTCACCTCCTGATCGATACGCTGGCTGGCGATGACGTGGGCGGAATTCTGGCTTTGGCATCCCCGGATACCTTAAAACAGGTGCAAGGTAACGACATCACCGGAACGTTGGATAGAAGCCATATCTGGCGGGCATTGACGCCGCAGATGTTCCGTTACGGCATGCTGAAAACCGCACTGGAGCAAAGCCAAGGCAACCCGGCCATCACCGACGACGCCAGCGCCCTGGAATTACAAGGATTGCGGCCGAAAATCGTCGAGGGCCGTCCCGACAACATCAAAATCACCCGCCCGGAAGACCTGGCGCTGGCGCAATTTTATATGGAGCAACAATGATTAGAGTAGGTCAAGGTTACGATGTACACCGTTTCAAAGACGGCGGCGAGATAATACTAGGTGGCGTGAAAATACCTTACGAACAAGGCCTGGAAGCGCATTCCGACGGCGATGTGGTGTTGCATGCGCTGTGCGATGCGATATTGGGCGCGGCGGCCTTGGGCGACATCGGCAAGCATTTTCCCGATACCGATCCCGAATTTAAAGGCGCCGACAGCCGGATTCTATTGCGTCATGTTTACAGTATCGTGCAGGAAAAAGGCTATAAGCTGGTCAATGCGGATATTACGATTATTGCCCAAGCGCCTAAAATGTCGCCGCATACAGCCACGATGTGCCGCAATATCGCCGATGATTTGCATGTGGATATCGATTGCATCAACGTCAAAGCGACCACCACGGAAAAGCTGGGTTTTGAGGGGCGAAAGGAAGGCATTGCCGTGCAGGCGATAGTCCTTATCGAAAAGTAAATTCAGACATAAAGAATGGAACACGGATGGCACGGATTAGGCTGATAACCGCTGATTAAGAGCAATCAGCAAACTTGGTTGCGGCTTTTAAAATCCGTTTAAATCCGTCTGATCCGTGCCATCCGTGTTCCGTTGAATAGTTGCCTTATGCAAAATATTGAAATCCCCATCTGGCCTTACGTTTACGGCGGGCCGTCCGGCACCGGCAAAATCCGCAGTTTACCCGAAGACTTTATCGTTAAAGAAAATCTGTCATTCGAACCGTCGGGTGATGGCGAACACGTTTTCTTGCAGATAGAAAAGAAAGGCGAAAATACCGAATATGTCGCAAGGCAGTTGTCCAGGTTCGCCAATGTCAGGCAGCGCGATGTCAGTTATGCGGGCTTAAAAGACCGCTACGCCGTCACGACGCAATGGTTCAGCGTCTGGTTGCCGGGCAAAGCCGATCCTGACTGGACGCTGTTTGAATCGGACAGCATCAAGGTGCTGCAAGCTGTGCGCCATGCCAGAAAGCTCAAGCGCGGCGTATTGTCGGGCAACAGCTTTAAGCTGATTGTCCGCGATTGGCAGGGCGATCAGGCAAAAACCATCCGGCAACTGGAACTGATTAAAGCCAACGGCATCGCCAATTATTTCGGCTCGCAACGCTTTGGCAATGAGGGCCAGAATGTCAGCAAGGCTTTGGCGATGTTTGAGGGCGCAAAAGTGGGCGGCCGTGAGCAACGCAGCATCTATTTGTCGGCGGCCCGGTCTTATCTGTTTAACCTGATTTTGGCTGAACGGGTAGCTCAAAATAACTGGAATCAGCCGGTTGTCGGCGACACCTATCAATTCGATCTGTCGCACAGCTGTTTCCAATCGGATCAGCCGGACGCTGAAATTATCCGACGGCTAGAAGCAAAAGAAATTCATCCTACCGGCGTGTTATGGGGCAGGGGAAATGCCGATGTATCCGTCGATGCGCTCGCTATTGAACAAGCCGTTATCGATACGCACCCGCAATTGGTTCAGGGATTGATGGCGAGTGATGTTGACCGGGATAGACGCGCCTTAAGGGTTAACGTGCAGGATTTACGCTGGCAGTTTATTGATGATGCGGTGTTAGAGCTTTGCTTTACCTTACCGGCTGGGAGCTACGCCACGTCGGTGTTGCGGGAAATTATTGTATAAAAAGAACACCACGAAGACATGAAAAGCACGAAGAAAAACATAAAACTTCGTGCTCTTCGCGCCTCGGCAATTGCTCCTGCATTGCTCTACCTCCTGCATCCATGCAGTCGTTCGTGGTGAATCAAAGTTTTAATCAGCGGTTTACCAAGTTGTACTTAGGAATGTGCATGAAATAATTTGAGTAAGTTTTATTTTTCATTTTTTAACCATGAAGGACATGAAGAGCATGAAGGACATGAAAGGTTTAAGTCTTCATGTCCTTCATGCTCTTCATGGTAATTGCCTAAATTAATTTATGCACGATCCTTAGTCGGTTTTTCTAAGTAAAAACGGCCCCAAAACCAACGCATCCAGACCGGCGGCCTGAAAGGCGCGAATAGCCTCGTCGGCAGTCCGAACAATAGGCTCTTCGTGCATATTGAAGCTGGTGTTAATGACGCTGGGTACGCCTGTAACATCGTAATATTCTTTAATAATATCGTAATAGTCCGGGTTGTCTTCCCGGCGTAACACTTGCGGGCGCGCCGTGTTATCGATATGCACGGCGGCGGGAATATTTCTTTTCGCCAGGTCGGAAACATGGTAGGTAAGCGTCATAAAGCGCGCGGTAATATGATCTTCTTCCCATTCCGGGAAATATTCCTTCGCATGTTCCTGAAGGATAACCGGGGCAAAAGGCATGAACTCGGTGCGGGCAAACTTTTTGTTCAGCCAATCGTTAATGGTTGGATCATTGCACGCCGCCATTACGGTGCGATTGCCCAAGGCGCGAGGGCCGTATTCCATCTTGCCGTCGGCGCGCGCAATCACCTTACCGTCGGCTAATAATCCGGCAACGGTCAATGCAAGATTGTCGGGTTCTTCATACGCGAGTCCCTGTTTTTCGAGTGCGGCTAATGCATTATCGCGGTTAATTTCGGTGCCCAGATAAACTTGCTGATTAAACTGGGGTTCAAAACCCTGATTCAAACGTGAGTAAAGCTCAAATGCGGCGCCTGTCGCCAAACCGCCGTCACCCATGTTCGGATGTACATAAATGGTTTCAACTTCCGGCAACGCCAGGATCAGTTGATTCAGTTTTACATTGGAAAATACGCCGCCGGCCAAGGCCAATTTGGCGACTTTTAATGCTTTGGCTTGATCTTGCACCCACTTGCAAATCAATTTTTCGGTATAGGCCTGAATACCGGCCGCTACATCTTCTTTGGACAGATCGGCGCACAATTCCTTAATAACGGATTGGCCAAGGTCGGACCCGAATTTTAGAACAACCCGTACCAATTTAGAGTCAAAAAGTTCATCCCAATTTTCGCTGTTGGTATGCGCAAGTAAACGGGATAATAACGGCTCCGGCTTACCGAAAGCGGCCAAACCCAACACTTTGCCTTCATGTCTGCTGGGCTTAAAGCCTAAGTAAATGGTAACGGCGGAGTACAATAGACCGATGCTGTTTATCTGATGCAAATGGTCTACATGCCGTAACTTTCCGTGTTCGCCTATCCAAACCGAACCCCAGGAAAAGTCGCCTACGCCGTCCAAAGTAATCACACCTACACGTTCGTTGCCAAAAGGCGAGGCATAATAAGCCGATGCGGCATGGGCTAAATGATGTTCGACCGTTTGATAGGGTTTTTGCGCCAAAATCCCTAGTGGGGTTTTACGCCGGTGAAATACGCGACGATAACGCTCAAATTGCTTTTTCCAGAAAATACTTCTGACTGACGTATCGGTTTTCGCCACCTTGGCCATATGATCGTAATATCGGTTAAGATAAGGTATTTGTTGCCGGCGCGATAAATTAGCCTTGGCGACTATATCAACATCTTCAGCGTTCAATCCCGCGATAGCTAAAGCTTCATCGATTGCGGCATGAGGAAAGGAGCCGTCATTTTTAATTCTGGAAATACGTTCCAATTCAATAGAAGCAACCAATTTGCCATCGATTAAAATTGAAGCGGCGGAATTATGATGGCAACGATCATTAATGCCGAGAATAATCATAAAAAACTCCAAAGAAATTGTTCTTAAGGTGGAAACTATGGCGGATGCAATCATTATCCGCTGGGTGAATATGTCATAATCCGTCAACAGAGACATTTTATCATATATTAAAGTTCATGTAATCAACGCCCCCCTTAAGGGGCTCATGAGGTATCTGCAATCCGAGTTAACGCGATTAACAGGATGAGGAGATAAAAACAGTTTATAACGCCACTTGCATAGAAAAATAGAGTTTGGAAAGGGGATGATTTAAACAGTATTCAGTAAAATGAAGCCGACTCAATGTAGTTAAAAATATTATATTATATATCGTCGGCAAGTATTTGGCCTGTATTTTAGATTTTTAGCGCTAAGTTGTGTAAGCATATAAGTTATGTGGATTCGATAATAAAATAAATAATTTTCATTATCTGTGGTTAAATGCAAGCCTAAATCATATTGATTTTTTAATTTTCAATGCCGCTCATTTTCTTTATACAGGAATTAATTATGCAGACTAAACTTGAATTCTTGCTGGATAAAATAAAAGTCCTGGAAAACGAACTGGTCGATGAGTTACAAAAGCAACAGGAAGAGTTTGCCTACGAAGTTACTAAACGGCGGGTTTATTTTGAAGAAAACGTTATTATTCGGCATAAGGAATATGCCAAACATTTATTCAAATATATAACCGATGCGAAACTGAAACATATAATCAGCGCTCCATTTATCTGGATGTGTATTTTCCCTGTGATATTAATGGATGTAACTATCAGCCTGTATCAGGCAGTCTGTTTCCCTATTTACGGTATCCCCAAAGTAAAGCGGCAAGACTATATCGTCTTCGATAGACAATATCTCAACTACTTGAATCTTATAGAAAAGATAAATTGCGCCTATTGCAGCTATGTCAATGGCTTGTTTGGTTATTTGCAGGAGATAGCCGGTCGCACAGAACAATTCTGGTGTCCGATTAAACACGCCAAACGTATTAAAAACTTACACAGTCGCTACCAGAAATTTACCGATTACGGCGATGCCGAAACATATCGCTCTAAACTTGAGCTAACCCGGCATGATTTTAACGATTTATAATAAAATCAAGACATGCCTGAATTAACTCATTAGCCCGGAACATTCGTTGCTAAGGATAAACAATACTGGCTTGCGGGCCGAGATCGTCGGTTTCTTCGATATAGCGAATTTCATCGCCCACTTTTAACGAATCAAACCCGGCCCCTGATACACTGTTTCGGTGGAAATAAATTTCCCGGCCATCTTCCGATTCAATGAAGCCGTGGTCTTTTTCCTGTAATAATCGGATTACGCCGCCTCTGCTTTGCAAGTTATGCGTTTTAACCTTACCGCGTTGAATTCGTGCGTAATCCTCCAGTTGTCTGGTCGCAGCATCAAATGCATCGCGGATCGCTACGTAAACATCTTCATAAGCCTGCTTGTCATGGTGCTCTCGGCTGATGACCAATTCCTTGCGCGGCGTAGTGATGTCAATGCGGATATGGTATTGATTGCCTTGATGGTGATGGTGATGTTCGGCTTCGACCGCAACCCGGCAACTCATAATATGCGAGTGGAATCTGTCCAGTTTGCCCGCTTTTTCGCGAATTCTGGCTTCTACAGCATCAGAGTGAGGTATTCCGCGAAAAGTGATTTGTAATGGGATTTGCATGTTAGTCACCTTATTGAACTTAGCTAAAAGCAAGAGTTTACTGTTGCTGGAGCAGGGAATAATTAAATCTTCATCTTTTTCTGCGTTATATTGAATTTAACTGCCCCTTTATTGGTTTTATCGGCATAATCAAAAATATTAAATAATAAACCTATCAGTTAAAGAGTTCCGGTTTTATTTCTTTATAAATAATATTAAATGCTGATAGTGAAACAAAAAGTTCAGTGTAAACCTATTGGTATAAATACTTAGAGCCACAGTGGTTTCAGTATTGCGCTGAAAGATAAATGAATCTTTATGGCAGTTAGATAGGCGGCATGGGTGGGGCCGCCGGTTATATCTGTCCAAACAGTGTCGGGAACAATGTTCTGGAAATGCGCTTAAATGGCGGTTATCATCAAAATACGGATCTCATTGCTGTGTTCGGTGTGTTTAATGGTCGATATTTAACTTAAAATCGGTCATAACCTTTATTATACGGTAATCATTTTTTACACAAACGCATGCTTAATGCTGGCAATCAATAAAACCAAACTCTCCACGAAGACTATATAACCTATGAAAAACAAACCGTTGGATCCTGCGCAACTCTATAAGCCATGTAATATTGAACAATTAAAATTCAACTCCACCGAGGAGCTTGAAGATATAGACATTACCGTCGGCCAGCAACGCGCCGTAGATGCCGTCAAATTGGGCATCCGTATGCATAAAAACGGCTACAACATCTTCGCAATGGCGCCTTCCGGCACAGGCAAACTGACTACCGTAAGACAGTTGGTCGAGCACGAAGCCAGCCGCCAAAATATTCCTTCGGATTGGTGTTATGTCAACAACTTTAATCAGCCTGCCAAACCGAAAGCGATTAAGTTAATGCCGGGGCAAGGCAAGGTTTTCAAGCACGATATGGCGCAGTTGATTGACGAGTTAAGCATCGCCATTCCTACAGCGTTTGACGGTGAAGAATACCGTTCCAGAACGGGTGAGATTGAAACCGAATCGCGGCAACGGGAAATAAGCGAACTCAACCAGTTACGCGAAGAGGCCGTTAACGCCCATATTATCCTGACGGAAACTCCGACCGGTTACGCATTTTCGCCGTCCGATGAAAACAACGAGATTATCAGCCCCGAGCAGTTCGGCAAGCTGGATAAAGACAAGCAGCACGAAATTCAAAAATCCATTTTTGAGTTGCAGGAACGCCTGGCCAAGCTGCTGAAAAATTTTCCGATCTGGCGCAAAGAAACCAAACGCAAGCTTCAAGCGCTCAACCGCGAAGTTGCCGAGCAGGCCGTCAATCATTCCATAGACGATCTGATCGAAAAATACGCCAAACAAGAGGCCGTCCTTGACTACCTGAATGAGGTTCAGAAAGATATTGTCGAACATGTGCTGGATTTTCTTCCGCGTAGCGAAAAAATGTTTCCTTTCATGGAATTGCAACAGGAATCCAACCCGTTTAAACGCTATTATGTTAACCTGATGGTGGATTTCAGCGACAAGAAATCGGCGCCGGTCATTTACGAAGACCATCCCAATTACAGCAATCTTGTCGGCCGTATCGATCATCAGGCCTATATGGGGTCGCTGGTCACCGACTTCACGATGATCAAGCCCGGTGCGCTGCATAAGGCCAATGGCGGTTATTTGATTATCGATGCCCGGAAACTGCTGACTCAACCTTATGCCTGGGATACGCTTAAAAGGACCCTTCAGTCCGGCGAAATCCGTATTGAATCGTTGGAGCGGGCGCTCAGCCTGATTAGCGCTTCATCGCTGGAGCCTGAACCGATCCCGCTTAATTTAAAGCTTATCCTGATGGGCGAGCCACTGATTTATTATCTGCTGAGCCAGTATGATCCCGAGTTTCACGACCTTTTTAAAATCGCGGCCGATTTTGACGAATCGGTTTCCAGGGAAGACAGCCTTAACGATTATGCCCGTTTGCTGGCGACGATCGCCCGCCGCGAGAAGTTACGACCGCTGAGCCAAAATGCAGTCGCCCGGATTATAGAACACAGTTCCAGGATGGTCGGCGATGCGGAAAAACTGCTGACCCATTTGCGCAGTATCACGGATTTGTTAACGGAATCGGACTATTGGGCCGAAAATAACGGTCACGAACATATCGTTAACATCGACGTGCAACAAGCCATCGATCACAAAACTCATCGGCTGGATAAACTCAGGGAAAAGCTGTACGAGAATATACACCGGGGTACCGTATTAATTGACACGGAAGGCCGGGTCACCGGTCAGGTCAACGGCCTTTCGGTATTGCAGCTGGGCGAATTCAGTTTCGGGCAACCCTCCCGGATCACCGCAACCACCCGTTTAGGCGGCGGCAAAGTGGTGGATATTGAGCGTGAAACCGAATTAGGCGGCGCTATACATTCGAAAGGCGTATTGATCTTATCGAGTTTTATCGCCTCCCGGTATTCCAGAACAACGCCGTTCTCGGTAGCGGCCAGTCTGGTGTTCGAGCAATCCTATGGACATATTGAAGGCGACAGCGCCTCTCTGGCCGAGCTTTGCGTTATCCTGTCGTCGATTGCCCAGGTCCCGTTACGGCAGGATCTGGCGATCACCGGTTCGGTCAATCAGCTGGGGAATGTGCAGCCGATAGGCGGGGTTAATGAAAAAATAGAAGGTTTCTTCGATATTTGCACCCAAAAAGGTTTAGCTGGCAGTCAGGGAGTGATCATTCCCGCCACTAACATTAAGCATTTGATGCTGCGCTGGGATGTGGTGCATGCCGCTAAATCCGGCCAATTTAATATTTACGCGGTATCAACCGTGGACGAGGCGCTTGAGTTACTGACCGGAATGGAGGCCGGCGTTGCCAACGAGCAAGGCGTTTATCCGCCGGAATCGTTTAATGGCCGGGTTGAAGCACAGCTGTCGCAATTTACCAAAATTAAAAAGGAGTTTAATAGAAAACAGATTAAGGAAGCATCAAACCCAGGTTCGGACGACTGAAGCTTGTGACATCCCTATGTCCCGGCAATCGGACATAGGGACATCTTAAGGCAAAAATAATTGCGCGGTGGCATTGGGGTTTGAAGCAAAGTAGCAGTGCAGGTAACTGGCCGTTAACCGGTTTAGCCGATAAATGGCTTCCCCTTCCGAAGTGTTTTGCACTCGCTCACCAAAGGCGGCAGGGACAAGCGGCGACTCTATCAGGGAATGGTGAAAAGTGTGGCCGCGCAATAGTCCGCCGGGCATCGGTGCGGATTGAAAGCCCAAGCCTTTCAGCCGGTTTTGCATGATGGCGTGTCCGGGCAACAGGCCGACCATGTCAGCGCGATTCCCTGCTTTATCCGTCAATGATTCCAGCAAATACAACATGCCGCCGCATTCGGCGTATATCGGTTTGCCCTGTTGGAAGTGTGTTTGCAACGCCGACTTCATCGCCCGATTATCCTGAAGCGTTTGCAAATGCAGTTCGGGATAACCGCCCGGCAGGTAAATACTGTCCACATCGGGCAGCGCCGCATCGGCAAGCGGCGAGAAGAAAACCAGCGTCGCTCCCATCGCCCGCAGCAGATCCAGGTTGGCGGCGTAAATAAAGGAAAAAGCGGTATCGCGGGCTATGCCGATGCGGATGCCGGCAAGCAGCTGAGGCGGCGCTTTATGAGCGGGCGATATAAATTCGACGGCTTCCGGCAAGTCTGCCAGCCCGGTTGCAGCAATTGCCGCTGCGGCGGCCGACATCCTCGATTCGAGATCATGCACTTCTTCGGCCTGAACCAAACCCAGATGGCGTTCCGGCAATACAAACCGGTTATCGCGCGGCATCCCGCCGAAATAGCGCAGATCGGGCGGCATGCCTTGCAGGATCATTTCGTTATGCCGGATGCTGGCGACGTTGTTGGCTAAAACGCCGGTAAATAATAAGTTAGGCCGATAATTGGCAAGTCCGTAAGCAATAGCGCCGAGCGTTTGGGCGGAGCCGGTGGCATCGATCGCCGCCAGCACCGGCACCGAGAATAATTCGGCAATATCGGCGCTGCAAGGTTCGCCATCGAACAAGCCCATGACGCCTTCGATCAGGATCAAATCCGCTTCCAGCGCGGCTTCGTACAACAATCGCCTGCATTCGGCTTCACCGATCATCCAAAGGTCGAGCTGGTACACCGGCAAGCCGCAAGCGCGTTCGAGTATCATCGGATCGAGAAAATCGGGGCCTGACTTGAACACCCTGACTTTGCGGCTCTGTTCGACATGGTAGCGGGCCAGCGCGGCGGTGATCGTGGTCTTGCCGTGATTGGAGCCGGGCGCGGTGATGAACAGGGCGGGGCAGCGGTTTTTTGGCGCACTCATTTCCAGGTAGCCCCCGGCAATTTTGATAAAAGCGCCGCGACCGTATTGCGGTTCAGGTGATAACCGATAAAAACCAGTTCCGAATCCTTTGCGAATTGTTTGGCGGTATCGGCGCTTATCGCCACCCGCGTGCGCACGCCCTGTACCAGAACGGATTGATCCGGGGCGGTCTTGATAAAGCCTTTAACGCGCAACAACGGTTCCGCTTTAGCGACCTCGATTAACCCCTGTTTCAGCGTTTCAGCCTGCTGCGGATCAGGGCTGCGCAGCACGAACGAGAGCCAGCCCGGATCCTGTTCATGAAAATGCTTGTGCGTTGCGAGGCCGTGGCTGTGTCCCGCCAAGCCGGAATGGGCATGGCCGTTCAGTCTGACATGGCTAGGCAATGTCGGCGTATCGGAACCGGGCATCGGCGTAAAACGATGGTTATGCGCCGCGGTAAAGGTCGGCTGGTGCAAGCGCAGGCCAAGGGCGAGCCGGATGTCCAGCTGCGCGTTGTAAGCGAGCTCTAGGAAGCGCACGTTCGGCGCGCGGTCGCGAACCCGCTGTTCCGCGAGCAGCAAGGCTTCCTCATCCAGCGCGTCGATTTTGTTCAACACCACCACATCGGCAAATTCGAGTTGCCGTTCAAACAAGGTTGCGACTGAATCCTGGACGGCAGCCTGCTGGCTGTGCGGGCCTAAGTCACGGTCAAACTGGTCGGACAGCAGCAACGGCGTATCCACCACGGCCAGCGTCGCATCCAGAATGAAATCCCCGGCCAGCTCGGGGGTTTGCAGCAGTTCCATGACCGCCGTCGGCAACGCAAGCCCGGAAGTTTCAATCAACACATGATCGACATTGGCCCGTCGCCCGGCGATAGCCTGCATGGTCGGGATAAAGTGCTCGTCATCGCCGTAGGCTATCAGGCCGTAAGGGAAATCATGAATGCACACATGCTCGTCACCGCCAACGCAGTCGTTAATCAACGCGCCGTCGATCGAAACTTCGCCGAACTCATTAATCAATAGGGCTAGGCGGCGGCTTTGCCGGGTTTTAATCAGGCTGCTTAGCAAGGTGGTTTTACCGGAACCGAGAAAACCGGTAACGATGGTGACCGGAATTAGCTGTTGATATTGCATGGTAACTTCTCATTAAAAACAGGCAAATCGGTAATGAATGGACAAAAGCTATCACCACGAAGACACGAAGAACACGGAGCAATAAGACTTCGTGTCTCGGCAACTGTTCCATGCGTTGCTCTACCTCCTGCATCCATGTAGTCGTTCGTGGTGAATAAAATGCTTTTAATCATATTTATGGGTTTGCATGCCATGATTGTAATTGCTGTAATATCCCGTCGAAAGTTGAGGTGATGAAAGGGTATTCAAGTTTCGGGCGCTTGATGACCAGCAACGGGATATTCAGCGCCTGCGTTGCGGCCACTTTGGCGTTATAGCCGCCTGCATCGCCGGAATCCTTGGTGATTACGCAATCTATTTTCAAATCGCGCCACAAGGCTTCATTGAACACTTGCGAGAACGGCCCCTGCATCGCGCAAATATGGCTGCGCGGCACGCCCAGATCGATGGCCCGTTGGATGAATTCAGGTTCGGGCGTCATCCGTACAAACCATTCGCGTTCGGCGGCGCCCGGCGCTTGAAGAAAGGTAGCCAAATCCTTTGAGCCGGTAGTCAGGAAAATACGTGATCCGAAGGCGATGGCTTGATTGGCAGCTTGCTCTGTAGACTCGCATTCAATGCCGCTGTCTGCTGCAAAAGAGCTGGGGCGCTCATAGCGCAGATAGGGGATAGCCAAACTTTTCGACAAGCCCATCAATTGCTGCGAGATCAGGCTGGCGTAAGGATGCGTTGCATCGACAATCGCCCGCGCCTGATTCTGGCTTAGCGCCTGTTTTTGCGCTTCAACGCCCTGATGCCCGGCCCAGACCGACACGCCCGAACAATGCCGGGCCGCAACCTCGCCGCCGTATTCAGTCGCCGCGGACACCACGACCGGATAACCTTGCCCTGCCAATTCGTTAGCCAGTGCATTGCCGTCGCCGGTGCCGGAGAACACCCATAGCGCGTGCTTGGGCAGTTCATCAACAATCGGTTGTTCGGCGGGTGTATCCCAATTATTGTAGCCGCGCGGGGTAAAAATAAAGCCGCGTTTACGCTGGGTAAAACGGTTGCCGATCACGATCGTGGTCAGCATGTCGAACTGCAAAGACGGTAAGTCTTCCAGGTGGTGAATGCTGACTTTCTGGCCGGGCCGATAGGCATTGTGTATCACGCCGCACAGCGTCTTAGGCGATTTGGATTCCAGCATGATGTTGATAATGCGGTACACGCCTTCCTGGCGTCCGGCGCTTTGTACGTTATACAACACGCAGGCGAGGTCGGCTTGGGCGATATGCCGCCCGCGCTGCTCGATCCAGTCCCAGGGACACAACAGGTCGGACAGGCTCAGCGTGGCAAAGTCGTGCGACAACGGCGAGCCTAATAACGAAGCGCAGGCATTGGCGGAAGTAATGCCCGGTATCACGTTGACCTCATAGTCGTCATCTTCGCGCATTTCATCGAAAGCCAGCGCCGCCATCGCATAAATGCCGATGTCGCCGCTGGAAATCAGCGCGACTTTAGCGCCGCTACGGGCTTTTTCGATTGCCAATAAGGCGCGCTCGCGTTCCTGGGTCAGCGGCGGCGTGTGGATTTCCTTGCCCGCTATCCATGGCTCGATCCAGCGCAAATACAGGTCATAAGCCACAATCACATCGCTGTCCCGCAACGCCGCTTCGGCCCGCGGAACGATCAAGTCGCTAAATCCCGGTCCGACCGAAACCAAATTCAATACACCTTTCATTCTTTTATCCACTGATTATTAATCTGTAATATTTGTTTTTCATATTGGGCAAAGCAAGTGTTGAACTGCCTTGTGTGAAAGCCGTTCGTGCTGAGCCTGTCGAAGCATGAATGGCTTTCACACCCCTACCTATTTGTTGAGCATTCCAAAATCCCGCCCACCCTTCGACAAGCTCAGGACGAACGGAATTTTGGAATGCTCAACTGCGTGTTTTAGGTTCAACAGATGAATAGGGCGAGCCATGCGTACCCTACATATTATCCTCAACCACAGCCACGGCCACCCCGTCTAAAGCCATTTTGGGCACAATCAATCTGCCGCGGGCGCTGGCGATTAACGCGCAGGGTTCGCATACGCCCGGCAACTCCACATTCTGCTGCACCCAGTCCGAGACTTTAGTCACCCAGGGCCTAGCCGCGACTGTCGCACTTGCCAATACGCGTAGCGGCAAATCATGTTGCCCGCAAAATTCCAGCAAACCCGGTTCGTGTGCTTTCAAGTCTATGGTCGCTATTTCGCGCACTTCGTTCAACTGCCGATCGCCGAGCGCCTGATGCACGGCAGCCGCGACTTGTCCGGCAGTGACGCCTTTGCGGCAACCTATACCGACCACTAATGGCTTCAAGGCTTCGGTTGCGGTGGTGATGACCGGCACCGCACCGATTGCATTGGCGACGCGATAAGCCAAACGGTTTGCGCCGCCTTCATGACCGGCCAACAGCGACACCGCGAATCGTCCTGCTTCGTCGAGCACCACGACGGCCGGGTCGCTATGCTTGTCCTGCGCCAAGCCATCGAGAAAGCGGACCGCAATGCCGCCGGCCGCTATCATGATCCATTGCGCATGCTGCCGGTAGGCGGCGGCAAACTGTTGTTTTTGGCCGGTGGCGGTATCGAGCCAAGGCCGATAAAGTACGCCGCCAAGCCGTTCTTGCAGGGCTAAAGCCAAGGCTTCGCTTTCCGGCCTTACCAGCCAGATGCCGCAATCAGTCATGCTGCTGCCTTTTCTTCTAACACACACATTAACTTAAGCAAAAAAACCATATATTCAATCAATAAAATGTAAGTCGATTAATTCACCACGAACGACTGCACGGATGCAGGAGGTAGAGCAACGCAGGAGCAGTTGCCGAGACACGAAGTTCACGAAGAAAAGCTAAAGTAGAACCTTCGTGTTCTTCGTGTCTTCTTGGTGAAATGTTTTAGGAGCATGCATGAAAATAGTTTTATTCATGAACCATGAAGAACATGAAAGGCATGAAGAATTTAACTCTTCATGTCCTTCATGGTAATTGTTTAAATTAATTTATGCATATCACTTAAGTTGTCGAGGGCGACTTTTGCTTTTTCACAACCCGGAATATATGCGTGAAGTCTTTCGAATACAGACTGGATTCGGTTTGATCTTCGCGCCCCAACGCTTTGCCCACCAATAACATCGTGGTCAGGTTCCACTCGCTTTTCTTGGTTTCTTTAAGAATGGCGCCCAAAGTCCCCTGGTAAGACCGCTCTTCCGGCCAGGTTGCCCGATAGATCAGCGCCACCGGCGTGTCATCCGGGTAATGCAGGCGCAGGTCGGCGACTATTTTTTTCAAATGCGGCCCGGACAGGAAGATGCACATCGTCGCTTGGTGTTCGGCCAACCGTGCAATCGATTCGAGTTCCGGCACGGCGGAGGCGCGACCGGAAACACGGGTCAGGATCACGGTTTGCGAGACTTCCGGCTTGGTCAGCTCGGCTTTAATGGACGCCGCCGCCGACGTGAACGAAGACACGCCCGGCACAATTTCGTAGTCGATGCCCAACGTGTCGAGTCTGCGCATTTGTTCGGCCGTTGCGCCGTAAATGGCAGGGTCGCCGGAATGCAAACGCGCCACATCGGAAGCGGCTTCCTGAGCACGGCGGTAGCAGGCTTCCTGTTGTTCAAGGTCGAGCGTGGCGGTGTCGATCAGTTCGGCGTCAGGGCGGCAATGCTGCAACATATCGGTAGGCACCAGCGATCCTGCGTACAGCACCATGCTGACCCGGCCGAGAATAGCCGCGCCGCGCAATGTGATCAAATCCGAAGCGCCGGGGCCTGCGCCGATAAAGTAAACTTTCATGCGTGTCTTCTCTCTCTGGGTGTTTTGCGTATCAGTAAAGTGGCGAGATAGCCCATCGCCGAGGTGGCGCACAAATCGCTGACATCATCGGCCAGCATTTCGTCTTCCAAGCCGATGCGGCGGGCAAACGCGCAGTGTTCGGCGATGCCCATTTCACGGAGCAGGGCCAGCACCCAGGGCAGGCGCGCGCCGATCTTCATCAGCACGACGATGTCATGGCTTTCGATGTCCTGCCGCAAAGCGGCCGCGTCTTCGGGGCAGGGCAAAATCAAGGTGCGCTCCTTGCCTACGCCCAAAGGCCAGCCCATAGCGGAGGCCGCAGCCGCGTAGCTGGTGATGCCGGGAAAAGTGCGGTGCGGCAAACCCGGCAGATATTCGCGCAAAGCTGCCAATATGTAGCCGTAAGTGGAATAGGTCAGGCTGTCGCCTATGGTCAGGTAAGCCACGTTCAGCCCTGCGCGCAAATCGACGGCGATGGTCTCGGCCAGTTGCGCGTAATGATCGCTCAGCACGCTACGGTCGGGGTCCATCGTAAACTCGATTTCCCGTATTCGTTGCTGATTGATGTCGATGCCCGCTAAACATTGCAGGGCCACCGAGGTTTCCGAGCTGTGCGCACGCGGTGCATAGATGATGTCGGCCTGTTGCAGCGCTTCGACCGCCGCCAGCGGGATGTAGCCCGCAGGCCCAGGTCCTACGCCTATGCCCCACAATGTACCTAACAAACTCATACTGCTCCTCTCATAAGTAAGTATTATCTCGTTCCCACGCTTCGGCGTGGGAATTCAGTCTGCAACGCTTCAGCGTTGCGGGACGCTGGCCATTTACTGCGGCATTCCCAAACGGGAGAGACTGTGAAAGTATTATCCAAATTAGGCTAAAAACATTTTTCACCACGAAGGCACGAAGAACACGAAGTTTTCAATGTATTGAATTAAGACGATTGTTTTTCCTCGTGCCTTCGTGTCTTCGTGGTGAATTCTTTAATTTTTTCTAAAAACGAATACTTTCACAGCTTCGGGAGCGTGGGAACGATGTGCCCAAAGCATCGCCTTGTAGATTAAATAGCCGCACTTCAACTTTTTTCACGGCAGGCACTCTGGCCTGAACAAGCGCGGCGATTCGTTGTTCGATGTCTATCCATAACGCCTGCGAACCGGGTTCGTTCGTTAACCGTTGAATGGCCGCTTCCACCGTGTTGGCCTGTTCCAGTTCCTGCGCCAGAAGACTGTTAAACCCTCGTTCCGCAGCTATCCGCGCCACGACATTCATGGCCATGTCGCTCCTGCTGGAGTGCGTATCCCATACGCCGTCGAGCACTTTGGCAAGTTTGCCCGGATGTCCCAATAACCATAACACATCCAGATGGCGCTGTTGTTCGGTCAATGCCTGTTGCACAAAGTCGAGTGCGTCGCCAAGAAAATTGGCGATTTGTACCGAGCGCTGCTCTGGCAAACCCAGTATTTCTTTGGCATAGGCGCGGCCTATTTTGCCCGGCAGCAACGCGATGCTGTTTGCATCATTGCCGAGTGCTACGCGGACATAAACCTCTATCGAGGCAATCCATGATGCCAGCGATAAGGGCTCGACGATGCCCGAAGTGCCGAGTATCGAGATGCCGCCGACGATGCCCAGCTTCGGGTTGAAAGTCTTTTTGGCAATCTTCTCGCCGTTGATGCAGCCTATGGTCAGGTCGAAGCCTTGATCCTTATTACCGGATACTTCGGCGACCGCCTGCCGCATCATCCAGCGCGGAGTAGGGTTAATTGCAGGCTCTCCAACGGCCACACGCAAGCCGGGCTGGGTCGCTGTGCCGACGCCGTCACCGGCGAAAAAGCGTATTTCCCCTTTGTCGTTCCTTCGCACCTCGGCGAAGATGGTCGCTCCGTGCGTGTTATCCGGGTCATCGCCGCCGTCTTTCAGCACTTCGGCGCGCGCCGTTTGCTCGTCCAGTCTGCGGCTGTCTTGTATCGGTACGGTCAGGTAACAGGCATCGTCAGGCAATATTATCTGTACCTGCGCTTGGCGCTCGCCGTGCAGCAGCAGATAAAGCCCGGCTTTAACCGCCGCCGCGGCGCAGCTGCCCGTGGTGCGCCCGCGCCGCAAACCGTTCGGTGCGAGCACGCTAAGGTCGAATTCTTTAAGCTCCGTCTGAACCATACTCTGCAAGCTGGTTTACCGCATCGATCATCAAGCCGTTGACGACCGTCGCCGCCCACGGCGAACCGCCGCGAGTGCCGCTGTTGGTGATGCGCGGCACTTGCAGGCAGCGCTTCAATTCCGCTTTTGACTCACGGGTGCCGACAAAGCCGACCGGCAAGCCGATCACCAGTTGCGGACGCCAGCCGTGTTCGCGAATCAGGCGCACCGCTTCCATGATCGCAGTCGGCGCATCGCCTATCGACAGCACGATGTCGTTGCCGAATTTTTCGAACGCGCGCCGTATTCCGGCTGCGGAGCGGGTGATGCCTTGGGTTTGCGCCATCAGAACCGTCTCGCGATCATGCACCCCGCACCAGGTTTCGATGCCGAGCTGTTCGAGCAGAGCGCGCTTTAGGCCGGTCTGCACCATAGTTACGTCGGTCACTACACGCTTGCAGCGGAGCAGCGCGCGGATGCCGGTTTCGACCGCCCCCGGCGAAAAATAAATGTCATCGACTGCATTAAAGTCGCCGCTGGTATGCACCAAGCGTTGCAGCACGGTTAAATGCGCTTCGGGAAAAACTGACCAGTCGCGCCCGGCAGCAATGATGCGGAAGCTTTCGGCCTCTATCGGATGCGGCACGTAAGGCGCAAATTCCGTTGCGGCTTCACCTAAAACGGCTTTTTCGGGCAGACCGCGAACCTGGAGATGATGGGGGCGCTGCGGTTCGCCGACCTGCTGTTCAAAGCCGACGATTTGCACCCGGTATTTGCACAGCGAGCAGTTCATCGCCGCGCGGCCTTCTATGGCTTCTTGCGCCCTGGCGATGATTACATCGGCTACGTTCGGATGCACGCCGAGATAACCGGCCTTGAGCACTTCCAGGTCGGGTTCGCGCTGCTGCAACGCATCGGCGGCGTCATAAATGCGCTTGACCAAGATGCCGTCAAACAGGAAAAACGGCACGACGATCAGCCGCGCATAACCCAGCTTTGCAGCGGCGCGCAGACCGTCGGCGACCAGCGGTTTCGCCGTGCCTGAATAGCAGACGTAAGACGCGCCAAAGCCCATGCCTTCCTCGATCATCCGCGCGAACTTGGCGACTTCGCCATTCGCGTCCGGGTCGGTGGTGCCGCGGCCGACCAGCACCAGGCAGGTATCGTCACGGCGTATCGTCTTGGATGGTGCCGCTTCGGCCTCGACGATGCGCTCTTGAACCACTTGCAGCAACAGCGGATGCAAGCCCATCGGCGCGCCGAAATGAAAGTCGATGTCGGGATGTTCGCGAGCCGAGGTCAGCAGTTCGCTGGGCATGTCATTTTTGGCATGAGTTGCCGCCAGTAAGATGCCGGGCACCATGACGATTTGTTTGGCTTCGGCGTTCAATTGAGCCTCAATCGCCTGATCGATAGTTGGGCTGGCGAATTCCAGGTAACCGTGACTGACCGTATGCTGAGGCGCACGTTCCTTGACCATTTCAACCAGCTGCTCGAATTCACGTATGCCGTCGGCATCACGGCTGCCGTGACCTGCGATAACGATGCCGAATTGTCGGTTTGTTTCGGCCTGCATCAGACAGCGGCTCCCGGCGGTTCGATCTGGCTGGACATGGGGCTGCGGGTGCGGATTAACATGATGCTCATGTCGCTGAATTCCCGTGTCGCGCAGTCGGCGAGCGTACCGTGCCATTCGGCTTCCGACCTTGTCAAATTCTCCCAAACCTCGGTCGGATGATCGGGCGATATGCCTTGCTCCAACAGGTAAGCGGCGATATGGCGCGGCATGAAAGAGCGCGCCTCGTCCCAAGGGCAGGGAATCACGATCGCATTGCGCTGGTCTTGCAGCACATGCACCAGATGCTGCTTGAACGGGGTCAAATCGCCGCGGCGGTGAAAGGTAATAAACGTCGTTTCGTCGAAACAGACCTTGGCACGCGATGCGAGTATCTGTGCCGACGATATACCCGGCACGGTTTCGACCGGATGGCCGCAAGCGCGTTCGACCCGCTCCAAATACTGGAAGCCGCTGAAATGGATGTCGCCCATGAACACTACGACGCAGTTCTTGCCTGCATGGTGTTCGGCAGCCACTTTCGCCAACTGCACGGTCTGATCGCGGTAATTCATCAGTACGGTTTGTGCGGTAGCGGGAATCAGGCTTTGCACGACGTTAACGACGGCATCGAATCCGGCCACCACGTCGGCATTGCGGATCAGTTCCGCGCCGCGCTGGGTCAGGTAAGCCACATCGCCGGGGCCTGCGCCTATGCAGATAATCATAATTGTTCCTTATTAATAAGCTTTTTTGTCCACGAAAAACACGAAAAGCGCGAAAAATTGTAGGGTACGCTCGTTCCCAAGCTCTAGCTTGGGAATGCAGTCTTGGAAGCTCCAGCTTCCTGTCCTGTTTCGCGAAGCAACGACTTGCATGGATGCAGGAGGTAGAGCAACGCAGGAGCGGTTGCCGAGAGCTTCGCGTACTGGGTTCCCAAGCAGGAGCTTGGGAACCAGCATAAATCTCATGCTCATTTAATACATCCACGTACCGTAAGCGCTAGGTTTTCCGCCGATAATTCTTCCAGCGTCAGGTATTCAGCGCCCAACGCTTGCGCCAGTTGCCGGGCTTTTCCCAAGCGCAAATAACCGGTTTCGGTATCGAGCACCAGCGCAGGCACGCCGCGTTCTGCCAGTAATCCTGCAAATCTTAGCGACTCCTGCCAAGGGTCGTTGCCGTCGTTCAGCGCAACATTGGCCTTGCCGTCGCTAAGCAGTACCAGCAACGGCGGCATGCCGGTTTTTTCCAGCGTTTCCAGCGCCACGGACAGCGCATGGGGCAACGGCGTGCGGCCGCCGGTAGGCAGTTCGCGCAGGTTCTGTTCGGCAAGGTCGACGCTGCGGGTCGGCGGCAGCAACAACTGTGCGGACGCGCCGCGAAAGCTGATCACCGCGACTTCATCGCGCTGCTGGTAGGCATCGGTCAGCAGCGATAACACAGCGCCTTTGACGGCCTCCATGCGCCGTTGCGCCGCCATCGACCCGGAGGCGTCGACGACAAACAAGATCAGGTTGGCGGTTCTGCCAGTGCGGATTTGCTGGTGTAGATCGTTTTTCGTCACCTGAAAATTATCGGAATCACGCAATGCCGCGCTACGCAATGTTGCGCCGACGGCGAGACTGCTTGGATTCTGATCAGGCACGGCGCGAATGACACGGCCGCGCGGCGCATCCTGCGCTGTGCTGCGTTTGCCGGAAGCGTAGCGGTTGGCAACCGTGTCGACTTCTATTTTCCGTACATAACCGGCAGATGCGGCGGCGAATACCTGTTGTTCGCTTTGCGAGTCGCCGTTGTTTTGCTCATGTTCCTGTTCGCTATCAGCGGCGGATTCGCCTTCATCATGCGGCTGCAACGCCTGCTGCATCAGCTCATCGAGCTGGTCTTGATCCAGCCCAGGTTGCTCGAACGGTTTGCGCCTGCGCCGATGCGGCAGCACCAGTTCCGCAGCGCCGCGCACGTCTTGCGAAGTGACCTGTGACCGGCCTTCTAATGCCGCCAATGCCCGCGCCGCTTTGTGCATGACAATGTCGGCGCGAAGGCTGGCGACCTCGAATTCGCAGCATAAATGGCTGATTAAATCGAGCAGCGCATCATCCAGAGTGACTTCTGTTAATAACTGCTGCGCCGTAGCGAGTTGATGTTTCAAGGCCTGTTGTTCGTGCATCCAGGCGGCGGCGTAAGCCGTAGGATTGGCCTCGAACGCGATGCGGCGGCGCACGACTTCGGAGCGCAAAACCTTGTCGCGCGGCGCGGTCACTTCGACCATCAATCCAAACCGGTCCAACAGTTGCGGACGCAAATCGCCTTCTTCCAGATTCATCGTGCCGATCAGCGTAAAGCGGGCAGGGTGGCTGACCGACAAGCCTTCGCGCTGTACCGAATTAACGCCCATCGCCGCCGCATCCAGCAGCACGTCGACCAGATGGTCGGGCAGCAGGTTGACCTCGTCGATATAGAGTATGCCCCGGTGCGCCGCAGCCAGCAGGCCGGGCTTGAAAACGCGCTGGCCGCCTTTAAGCGCCTGCTCCAAATCCAGGGTACCGATAACGCGGTCTTCGGTCGCGCCGAGCGGCAAGGTGACGAAAGGCACGCTGTCGGCTTGCGCCGTTGCATGTTCGGCATTGCAGGTTTCGCAGTGCTGATACGGTGCGCCGGGCAGACAATTATATGCACAACCGGCAACCCGTTCGATCGGGGGCAGGATGTCGGTCAGCGCCCGTGCCGCCGTGCTTTTGGCCGTGCCTTTGTCGCCGCGTATCAGGACGCCGCCCAGCGACGGATCGACGGCGCACAGCAACAACGCGGTCTTGAGCCGGGTCTGTTCGACGATCGCGGAAAAAGGGAAGGTGGCGTGGTTCATTGGGTTACGCTCGTTCCCAAGCTCCAGCTTGGGAATGTTGTCTATCCGTGTCAATCCGTCCAATCGGTGTCATCCGTGCGCCATTTTCCAATAAATTCATCATGCCCCGCGCGGTGTTTCGCCGCGCGCCTCCAGCAGGGTTTCGCTATCCAGGTATAAAGCCTGCAAGGCGTCCAGCGTCTGTTGCTTGGGTTCGGCCCACATGCCGCGGCCGGCGGCTTCCAGCAGGCGCTCGGCAATCGCGTTTTGCGCCCAGGGATTGGCTTCTTCCAGAAAACGTTGCATTTCAGGATCCATCGCGTAAGTTTCGGCGACTTGCTCGTACATCCAATCGTCCATCACCTGTGCTGTCGCATCGTAGCCGAACAGATAATCGACGGTCGCGGTCAGCTCCAGTCCGCCTTTGTAGCCGTGACGGCGGATGCTGTCCAGCCATTTCGGGTTGACGACGCGCGAGCGGAACACTCGCAAAGTTTCTTCCTTCAAGTCTCGCACCTGCGCTCGTGATGGATCGTGGCTGTCGCCGAAATACTTGCGCGGCTGCGATCCGGTCAAGGCCCGGATCGTCGCGATCATGCCGCCGTGAAATTGCAGGTAATCGTCGCTGTCGAAAATGTCGTGCTCGCGGTTATCCTGGTTGTGCAAGGCCACCTGAACGCCGGACAGGCGGGTGCGGAACGCATCGCGCTGGTCGTGGCCCTGTTGGCTGCGCCCGTAAGCATAGCCGCCCCAGTTGACGTAGGCTTCGGCAAAATCGGCGTCGGCCTGCCAGTTTTTCTCCTGGATCAGCGGCAATATGCCCGCTCCGTAACTGCCGGGTTTTGCGCCGAAGATGCGGAAGGCTGCGCGGTTTGATGCGTCCTGTTCAGTCAGGCCTTGGCCGATCAATTCGCCCAGTTCGGCAAGATAATGCTTGCGCACGAAGTTCTGCGACAGCGGTTCGTCCAGTGCAATGACGGCGTTAACTGCATCGTCGATCAAATCGATCAGTTGCGGAAACGCGTCGCGGAAAAAACCGCTGATGCGGGTCGTGACATCGATTCGCGGGCGTTTTAATTCGTCCAGCGGGATGACTTCGACGCCGGTCAGACGGCGGTTTTCATGCTGCCAGACCGGGCGCACGCCGAGCAGCGCCAGAATTTGGGCCACGTCGTCGCCGTGGGTGCGCATCGCACTGGTACCCCAGATGCTGATGGCGACGCTCTCGGGATAATCGCCGGTTTCGCGGACATAACGCGACAGCACTTCGTGGGCAAGTTGCTGACCGACGCGCCACGCGGATTGGGACGGTACGCTGCGCGGATCGACCGAGTAAAAATTGCGCCCCGTCGGCAGGATGCTAGCCATGCCGCGAGTCGGCGAGCCGCTGGGGCCGGCCGGGACATAGCCGCCGGACAGGCCACGCAACAAGTTATCGATTTCGTCGGTGGCGCGAGTGAGATTAGGGGCTAATTCGCGGCAGGCAAAGTTCAGTATGCGTTTTAATGCAGTGAAATCGGCAGCGTTGTTGCCAAATGATTGATTGATGGCTTGGTCTATAGTCAATACTGTTGGCTTAAGAGTATGCGCTCCTTCTCCCTTAGGGAAAAGGCTGGGATGAGGGGATTTAAATAAGCTTTTTTCCTTATTTTGATTTCCCCTCACCCAACCCTCTCCCTCTGGAGAGGGCTTTGTACTGTTATCAAATGTTTTGTTAATGACTAGGTCTATGGCTGACTCGTCATAAGCGTATTTCTGCAATTCAATGAACAATCGCTTGCATAAGGCTTCGATGGTTTCCAGTACGTCGGCATGAGTGGGCAATGGCCGCCCGGCCAGTTTTTCAAGTTCAGGCATTGCTTGTTCCAGTCGACGGCCCTGATGTTCAAGCAGCGAATCCATGCTCAGGCCGAACAGCTTGGCAATTTCTATCGGCAGACCGGGTACGTCCTGATTCGGCAAGAGAGTCAGCGAGACCAGCATATCTACCAGTTGCTCGTTTTCGGGAGCCAGTCCGAGTATGTGCAGACCGTCGCGGATTTGTGCCGCGCCCAGTTCGCACAGATAGCCGTCCAGATCTTCGATCAAGTGCGCGACATCGGCGCCGGCCATTTTGGTCAGCAGTTCTGGCAGTCCATTTTTATGATCGTGGTCATGATGCTCGGCATGGTGGTGCTCACCATGTTCATGCTCGTCGTCATGATCGTGATGATGTCCATGATGGTGTTCGTCATGCGCATGATCATGGCGATGATGCTCGTGACCGTGATGCTCATGTTCGTGGTGATCGTGGTCATGATGACCGGTATGGTGATCATCGTTGTGATCGTGATCATGGTCGTGGTGCAGCAACCGGGCTTGCAAATCGGCATCCAGGTTGGTTTCTTTGACCAGATCCCAGATTTGCTGTTGCAACAGCGGCAGTTTGGACGGATCGAGCACTTCCACCTGATAATATTCATCGACCAATTGAGTCAGCTGGGCCAACGCGCCGTAAGTATCGGCGGTGGTCATCGGCGGCGTCAGGTGATCGACCACGACGGCATGAGCGCGGCGCTTGGCCTGCGCGCCTTCGCCGGGATCGTTGATGATGAACGGGTAAAACAGCGGCATGTCGGCCAACAGCGCATCGGGGAAGCAGTTTTCCGACAGGCCCACGCCTTTGCCCGGCAGCCATTCGAGCGTGCCGTGCTTGCCGACATGCACGATGGCGTCGGCTTTCCATTCGTCGCGCAGCCAGCGGTACAGCGCATAGTAATGGTGGGTGGGCGGCAAGTCGGGCTGATGGTATATCGCGTCGGGGTCCATGCCGTAACCGCGCGGCGGCTGCAATGCGACGAAACAGTTGCCCAGTTCCAGTCCCGCCAGCGCGAGTTGGCCGTCATGGACATAAGCTTCGCCGGGCGCAGCTCCCCATTGCGCGGTCATTTTCTGCTGCATCTCAAGCGGCAGATCGTCAAACCACGTTGCATATTGCGCTGCCGATACGCGACCGACGGCATGAGCCAGTTGTTCTGTGGTCAGATAGGTATTGTCGTAAGCACAGCGGTCGATCAGTTCGTGGATTAACGCCGTGCCGTTTTTCGGCAGCTTACCGATGTTATAACCGGCGGCTTGCATGGCTTTAAGAATACGCATCAAGGATGCCGGTGCATCCAGGCCGACCGCGTTGCCGATTTGCGAGGCCTTGCTGTTGGAGTTGGTGAACACAAAAGCGATGCGCTTATCGGTATTGTCCAGGCGTTTAAGCCGTGCAAAGCGCGAGGCGATTTGTGCGATGCGAGCGACCCGATCCGGCACGGGTTCGTATTCGATCAGTTCGTTCGATAAGCCGGAAGCTTTCGCCTTGAACGACAGCGGCACGGTGATGATGCGGCCGTCGAATTCCGGCAAGACAACATTCATTGCCGCATCCAGCGGGTTGAGTCCGCGTGCGGATTGCTCCCATTGATGCTGCATCATGCCGCTGGTGATGGCTTGCAGCACGGGTACATTGAGACTCTCCAGCACGTCCACCGACCAGCCTGCGGGCGTGGCTCCGCCGGGGGTGATTTCGCCCATCGCAAACGCGGTGGTGTTGATCAGTACATCGATGTAAGCGCCTTGTTCACCGCTAAAGTATTGCAATGCGGAAGGAAGGGGGGTGTCGCTATGGCCTGCGCGTAATGACGAAGTGAAAACGGGCAATACGTTCAGTCCGCGTTTTTCAAGGGCGTCAACCAACGCGTCGATAAAGCGCGTGTTGCCGCTGATCCAGTGGGCGCGATAAAACACGATGCCGACACTGGCCCGTTCCGGCGCTCGCAGGCCAAGCCAGTCGTCTATGCTCGCATCTTGGGATAAATCGGGATGATAAATGCCGTGTTCGGGCAAATCGACTGCCGGTTCAAAGCCGAAGCCGCTTAGCAAAAAATGATCGGACAGGTAGCGCAGCAGTTGCGCCATATTGACGCTGCCGCCCGCCTGGAAATAAGCCTGTACCTGATGCAGCACGTCGGACGATACGGTGGACGCGGCTGCCAATTCGGGGTCAGGCTCGCCGGTGCCGCTGATCGCGATCAGTTGCCGTCCTTGGCTTTTAGCGTGACGCAGCAGATAGGCAAAGCCGGGCACGCTGCCAAGACGTCCCAGTACGCGCAGCACGATGATCCGCGCCGAAACAAGCTGATGTTCCAACAGATCGGCCATTTGCGCGTCGCTTTCCAAAGCCTGCAAGTTGACGCCGGTTACTTCCGGGAAACCTTCCGGCATTTGCGCCTGCGCGCTTTGCAGCACCATCAGGTCGTTGGGTGCATGAGTCAGCAGCGCTATAGGCTTGTTCATATCAAGCATCGCCGGTACCCAAGCGGTGGAAAACGTGTTCGGTCACTTCGGCGCCATTTTCCAGGTGTTCGCTGACGATGCGTTCCAGCACCGACTCGTCGGTACAGGAATACCAGACGCCTTCAGGATAAACGACCAGGATCGGCCCGTTTTTGCAGACCGCAAAACAGTTGGAGCGGGTGCGTTTGACTTTAAGCTCGGGGCGGGCGTCGATTTTTCGGCCCAGCTGTTGAAAGGCGGTTTCGTTGTTTCCAGAGCAGCGCGGGCCTGTACACATCAATACGTGTCTGTTGTGGGTTCTCATGACTCTTTTTTGTAAAACTGCCCCATCAAACCGCCGATAGTCAGCCAAAAGACCGCATTGGCAAAAACGGTGGCGGTTATAAAAGATTGCGCCAATTCGGCTGGCGCGGCGCTGCTGTGAACGTCCGGCTGCGGCGCACCGATTAAATGAGGCGCTACGAGTAACACCGCACCGAAAAACTTATAGGTCCTGGTAAGGGCAAAAGCCAGCAGAGACAGGCCGAAGCCGGTATCAAGCACCGTTATCAGCCACCAGCTTTGCCGGTCTGCCAGTTTGGCGGCTTCGGTACCGGGAACTTCCGGCGGCAAGCCTAAAGACGGCGCAACGAAAAAAGTCAGATAACCTGCCAGTCCCCACAACAGTCCCATGCGCCAATGGCTGGGGCGGCCGCGCAAACACATGACCGCGCCAATCAACAAGGCAAAACCCACGCCCAAGCCGATATTGGCTACTGCGGTAAAAAACGTCCGTTCCCAGCCGTTTCCAGGCTGCCAGTCGTGGTGTTCGTGGGTATTGGCAACGGCCGCAGCTTCCTCGTACACTTCGGCCTGGAGCAATGTCGGGAGGACTTGGATTTGTTGAACGGCGGTTAGTAATAGACCCGCCAGTAAGCCCGTCCAGAGAGCCGCAACAACAAGCTCTCTGAAGGTGGTCAGATTAAACATTAATGGCACGGAAAACTGGCGGAATGGCGTCCATCATGGGCAGCGTTATGCAGTTGTGCGGCTTCTGCGAAACCGGCGGCATACAGCAGTCCCAAGCCCAGCATGCCGGCCAGCATGGCGGGCAGGATTCTGTCTTTTAAGGCTTCAGAGCGGGTTGGTGTTTGAGAGTTATCGAGCAAAACAGGTGTTGATGACATGTGTTTTCTCCTGGGTAAAGAGACAGTAAAGCCGGTAACGTTGCCGGCGGAAATAATCTGTACAGGGAGAAAGTGCAGGACGGACGCGAAGGAGAGCAATCCATCTGAGCGCCCTCCGCGCACAAATTTGATTATCACTTCAGGCCGGTCTCCGGGCTTGCAAGTTGAAAGCTAATGCTCGCGCTTTCAAGGTTAGCGCCTTCCCATGTATGACACAGTGGCGTTTACCAACCTTTTACTTGTTTACCGTTGCGGGGGCAGCGCAGGCTTTGTTTGCATCTCGAGCAAACTCACCAACTTCCCGTTTCAATTCTGCGGACAATAGTCCATGAATACCTAAAAGCAAGTTATACCGGGCCAGTATATTCACTCGATAAAGAACTAGCAAGTTTGAGTCATTGTTGATGAAGACTTAATTCAACACAGCAAGGCTTTATCCGCTGAACGATGCTAAAAGTGCTGGCAGTTTCCCGCCTAATGACCGATTACACAAAAATCCTTATGCCCTCTGGCGTCCGTCCGTTTAACAATGGAAAGGTTCCAGTTGAACATGTTTTTCGCCCATTCGACTAAAACACCGCTATAACCGCCATCCGCCCAAATTACACCCAAGGCCGCAAACATCGCATACAGCCGGGTCATGAGCAACCGAGCGCCGCGCCGGTCTTGTATACCCGCTGAATGAACGCACACCGCCAGCAGATTTCCCATCGTATCGACAGCAATATGGCGTTTCCTCCCTTTAACCTTTTTACCCGCGTCAAAACCTCGTTGCTCGCCTGGTCCCGTTGTTTTTACCGATTGTGCATCAATAATAGCCGCTGTCGGTCGAGCATTTTTACCGGATTGGATTCGGTAGGTTTCACGACAGAGCGTTAATGCCTTATCCCATACTCCAGAGAGTTTCCATCATTTTGGTTTTTAAACTGCTTCTAACATCAGTCATTAAGTTAAAAGCTCAACGCTCTAAAAAAATGATTAGGCGGCAGCCGGACGAATTTATCGACAATGCTATGAGGAAAAAATGACAAGCAATCGTCTACGCTGTATTGGAGTCATTCAGGTCCAGACTGCATAGAGTTTTCCACAGACATCAAGGAACAGTTTATGAATCAATTACAGCTGATCGACGCTGCGAAAGCGGGCGATATTTATTGGGTGCAATCTTTAATTGAAACCGGCGAGGATTTGGAACAAAAAGACGACTACGGCTGGACGGCGTTGAATTGGGCTGCCGGTTGCGGCAACCTGGCCATAGTACGAACTTTACTCGAAGCAGGGGCCAATGCGGTTAACAGCGGCCGCGATCTCCGAACGCCTTATCGAATCGCGTTGGCGGCCGCCCAAGTGGAAGTCGCGGCCCTACTGCAACAAGCGGAGCAAAACAGCGGCATGAAGCCGGAAAGTCCTGAGCGTCCGTATTGCAAGGCCTACCCAGTCAAAGCGTTTGATAGCAACCCGGTTGGCTGGCAGGCGCGGCCAGCGCTGGCTGATGATGCGGTCGTCTACCTGCATCAGGATTTTAGCGTTACAACGTCGATGTGGCATGGAGAAGGCGTCTTGTTTGACCGGGTTTCTGACGCTTGGCAAAGTTATTGCCGGGATATACTGGGTTTTTACGTGCCGACCGATTTGGAACTAGCCACCGATTATCGGCAATGCAAGCCTCAATAAGGCTGTCAAATACAGACACAACTGCCTGCCGGAATAACGTGCTTTTAAATAAAAATAAGGGTGTGCGCGAGGCGGCGGTTCCAGCCTAAGACTGCAATTCAACAGACGACTCATTCAACGAGAGTAGGCAGATATGTTAAACAAACAACACAGTTTTGACTGCGTCGATAACGATGCATTACCAGACAACGCGGCTTCCCTGGTTGCTTTATTAAATTTGCGGGCGGAGCGGCAAGCCCTGCATACGGCTTATACGTTCATGGAGAATGGCGAACGCCCCCTCGGATCGATAACATACGGCGAGTTGGACTTGCAGGCCAGACAGCTGGCCGTGCAATTGCAGGAACTGGGTATGCGGGGCGAACGCGCCATCTTGCTCTATCCGCCGGGTTTGGATTATATCGTGGCGTTTTTCGCCTGTTTATATGGCGGTTTGATTGCAGTACCGGCCTATCCGCCGACCAACGGCCGGCATATGCCCAGGTTGCAGGCGATCATCGATGACAGCCAGGCGGCTGTGATACTCAGCACACAGAGCGTCGCCAATGCGGTGCGTCAATTCCCTGTCGGCTCTTCTGATTTGTTAGATAAGCATTGGCTGGTTACCGACAATCTTGCCAACGGCGATGCAAGCGCCTGGCGTTTGCCGGCATTGCGCGACGATGACCCGGCTTTTCTGCAATACACCTCGGGTTCCACCGGCAACGCCAAGGGCGTGATGATCAGCCACGGCAATCTGATGGCGAATCAGCAATTGATCAAACGCCGCTTCGGCCACAATGCCCATTCGACGGTGGTCGGTTGGTTGCCGCTGTACCACGACATGGGCTTGATCGGCAATGTCATGCAGCCGTTATATTGCGGAACCAGCGCTATTTTAATGTCGCCGATGGCGTTCCTGGAAAAACCCGTCCGTTGGCTGCAAGCGATCAGCGATTACCGCGCCCATACCAGCGGCGGGCCGAATTTTGCGTTCGAGCTGTGCGCGCAAAAAATCTCGGCCGAAGAAAAAGCCGGCTTGGATCTTAGCAGCTGGCAATTGGCTTTTAACGGCGCCGAACCGATTAACCCGGATACCTTGGATCGTTTTGCCGCCGCTTTTGCAGAATGCGGATTTAGCCGCGAGGCTTTTTATCCCTGTTACGGTTTGGCGGAAGCGACCTTGCTGGCTACCGGCGGCGATAAGAATGCCGAACCCATAGTCGCGTCTTTTGACAAGAACGGTCTGGAACAAGGCAAAGCACAGCAGGTCATCGATGATCAGACAGCCCGACGCCTGGTCGGCTGCGGCAAGATAGCCACCGACGCCGCGCAGCGGATTAGGATCGTCGATCCTGAGTCCGGCGAATTATGCAGCGATGGCCGGATCGGCGAGATTCAGCTTGGCGGCCCCAGCATCAGCCTGGGCTATTGGCAAAATGCGCTAGCCACCGGGCAGGCTTTTGTCGGCGACAGCAACGGCCAATGGCTGCGCACCGGCGATTTAGGCTTTATTGAAGACGACGAATTGTTCGTTTCCGGACGGTTGAAGGATTTGATCATTATCCGCGGCCGTAACTATTACCCGCACGACCTGGAATACGCGGCCGAAGCCGCGACCGATGCCTTAAATCCCGGCTGTGCGGCCGCTTTTGCCGTCAGCGGAGGCGACAGCGAAAAGCTGATCGTATTGGCGGAATTAAAGCGCAACCGCTTAAGACAGGCCGACTACAAGGCCGAATTCGCCGCGATACGCACCCGGCTGGTCGAAGAATGCGGCATACAGGTCGACACCGTGATGTTGCTGAAGCCGGGCTCGATCCTGAAAACCAGCAGCGGTAAAATCAGGCGCTCGGCTTGCCGGCAGGCTTTTGAACAGCAGCAGTTTAAAGCGGTCGCCGTCGATGCGTTGGACGGTGTAACTCAAGGCGGCGGCAGTGACGCGTCGGCTAAACCGGGGATTAGCCTGGAACGGGCTTTACTGAGGCAGGCTTTGCTGTCGATTGACGACGCCGAAGGCGCACAGCTGCTGGCACAGTATCTGGCCGAAAAGGCGGCGACCCTGTCCGGCTTGGCCGTCGAAGTCGTGGACATAACGCAATCGCTGACCGGCTTGGGCATGGACTCGCTGAAAGCGGTGGAACTGAAATACTTTATCGACGAGCTGTTGGCTATCGATTTGCCGGTTATGCATTTGCTCGGCAATCAGTCGCTGGGCGAGTGCGCGGAACAGGCGTTGAAACTGGCCAAGACAGCGCAGGCGCAAATTGCGCCGGCACCGGTCAAAGACGACGGCGAACAGCCGCTCTCCTATGGGCAGCAGGCGCTGTGGACCGTCAACCGGATAGAAGCGGGCAGCTCGCTATATAACATGTCGGTTGCGATACATGTCCGCGCCAAGCTCGATAAAACGGCGGTACGGGATGCATTGGCGGCACTATTCGAGCGTCATGCGCAATTGCGCAGCGGCTTTCGGCTTAACCAACACAGCCGGATCGTGCGCATCCCGCTGACGGAATTACAGCCCCGGTTCGCCGAGATCAGTTGCGACGATGCGCGGCAACGCAGTGAAAATATCGCCGCTTTCGTGCATGAACCGTTCGATTTGGCGAATGAACCGTTACTGGTTGCAGCGGTGTTCAGTTGCGCCGACGACGATCAGGTGCTGGTGTTTTGCGCGCATCACATCGCCGTCGATTTCCGCTCGTTCACGATTTTGCTGGAAGAATTCAAGACGCTTTATCTGGGACAGGTAGCCGGGCGTACCCCGGATCTGCCGAATTTGGCGGCGAGTTACGGCGATTATGTCGCCTGGCAATCAGCCTACTTGGCCGATCAGCGCGCAGAGCAGGACTGGCAATACTGGCGAGACCGGTTGTCCGGCGAATTGCCTAGGCTGGCATTGCCTGCCGAGCGGCAGACGGCCGGCTCGCGGTCATGCCGGGGCCGCTCGGAAAATCTTAATATCGCGCCGGATACCCTGCAAAAGCTTAAACGACTGGCCGCAGAGCAGCACACGACCCTGTATGCGTTGTTGCTAACGGTGTTTAAAACCCTGCTTTACCGCTACAGCGGCCAACAGGACATCATTGTCGGCTCGCCGACGCTGGGCAGGCCAAAAAAAGAGTTCGCCGATACCGTCGGTTATTTCGTCAACCCGGTGGCGCTGCGTTCGCACCCTGCCGCCGGACAGCGTTTTAGCGATTATTTAGCCGAGGTCAACGCTACCGTATTGGGCGCTATGGAGCATCAGCATTACCCGTTTTCGCTGCTGGTGGAAAAATTGCAGCCTGAGCGCGATCAGGGGCCGTCGGCGTTTTACCGGGTGTGGTTCGGATTGCAAAGCGGCACCGACCCTGCATCGGCCGCAGCCGGGCTGGCGCTGGGCATACCCGGCATAGCGCTGGATTGGGCGGGGCTGCCGGCCGAAAGTTATGCGTTGGAGGATGTCGCCGTACAATTCGATCTTACCTTGCTGATGGCGGAGACTGCGCAGGGTTTGGCCGCCTCGTTCCAATACCGTAGCGATCTGCTGTCCCGTTCTGTGGTTTTAAGGCTTATCGGCCATTTCCAATGCCTGCTGCACGGCATACTTGCCAATCCCTCCGGCCGGTTGTCGGAGCTGCCGCTGCTGACCGTGCCGGAACGCAAACAGCTGTCGGCCTGGAATGAAACCGGTTCCGGTTACCCGCGTAACGGCACGGTACACAGCGTTTTCGAAGCCGTCGCCCGGCAACAACCGCACGCGGCAGCCCTGGTTTATCAGGAAACGCGCCTTAGCTATGCCGAGCTTAATGCGCAGGCCAACCGTCTGGCGCATCGCCTTCTGGCGCAAGGTGCGGGGCCGGAAAAACGCATCGCCTTATGCATTCCGCGCAGCGCTGAATTGGTCGTTGGCATATTGGCCATCCTCAAAGCCGGCGCGGTTTACGTGCCGATCGATCCCGCCTATCCCAAAGAGCGGCTGACGTACTTGATGCAGGATGCCGGTTGCGAATTTCTACTGACCGGTACCGCGTTGCTGCCTAGCCTAGACTGCGGCGGTATGGCGACGATTTGCATCGATAATGTTGACGCCTACGTCGGTTGCAGCAGCGATAACCCCGAAATACCGTTGCATGCGGATAACGCGGCTTATGTCATTTACACTTCGGGATCGACCGGAAAACCCAAAGGCGTGGTGGTCGGCCACGGCAACCTGATGCACTCGACCTGGGCCCGAGGCGCTTATTACCGGGAGCCGGTCGGCTGTTATCTGCTGCTGTCGTCGTTCGCGTTCGACAGTTCGGTGGCGGGCATTTTTTGGACCTTGAGCCAGGGCGGCTGTTTGTGCTTGCCGGAGGATAGCCGGATCAAGGATCCGGTCGCTTTGGGCGCGCTGATCGAATACCGGCGGGTAACGCATATATTGGCGTTGCCGTCGCTGTACGAACTGTTGCTGGAGCATGTACCCACGGCTGCACTGAAAACATTGAATACCGTTATCGTTGCCGGAGAAGCCTGCACCAATCCGCTGACTGAATTGCATTTCAAACGTCTGCCCGATACCGCGTTATTTAACGAATACGGTCCGACCGAAGCCACAGTATGGAGTAGCGTTTACGCTATTGCCCAGCCGCAAGATGGAGATTCGATACCGATAGGCAAACCGATCAACAACATGCATATCTATGTCGTGGACGATGAGCTGAACAGACTGCCGATCGGCGTTGCCGGGGAATTGCTGGTCGGCGGCGCAGGCATCAGCCGCGGGTATCTCGATCAAGCCGGGCTGACGGCGGAAAGGTTTATCCCCGACCCGTTCGGTGCGGATGGCGGCAGGTTGTATAGAACCGGCGACCGGGTGCGTTATCTGGCCGACGGCAATATCGAGTTTTTAGGCCGATTCGATCAACAGGTCAAAATCAGGGGTTACCGCATAGAACTCGGCGAAATCGAAGCCTGCCTGTTGCGCCACCCGGCGATAAAAGCAGCGGCAGTGGCCATACGCGAGGATGTGCCGGGCAATAAACGGCTGACCGCATACTTGGTCGCGGAATCCGGCACAGTGACCGATACGGAAGCGTTAAAAGCGCATATCAAACACTGCCTGCCTGAGTACATGCTGCCGTCGGCTTGGCTGTGGCTGGACGCAATGCCGCTGAACGCGAACGGCAAGCTCGATCGCAATGCGTTGCTTGGGCTGGCAAACCAGGTCGACAGCACACAGCCGTTCGTCGCGCCGCGCGACGAAGCGGAAGAAGCCGTAGCCGATATTTGGCGGGAAGTGTTGGGTGTCCAGCAACTGAGCATACATGACGATTTTTTCGAATTGGGCGGCCATTCGCTGTCCGGCGTGCAGGTGACGGCAAAAGTCCAGGAACTATTCAATATCGAGGTGCCGGTCAATGTTTTGTTCGAAGCCACGACGGTCGCCAAATTTGTCGACAGGATGGCGGAGTATCAGGCGACAGAGCCGCTTGACGCGTTGGAATGAGTTGTATGCGTCAGCCAAGCTCATAAAGCATAAAACCGTAAAGTTCGAGAACGATTGCGTGGCAGATATTTGCTCCCGCGTCCATGCAGTCTTGCAATATCCGTATTCACTACATCTACAGGCGATACCGGAGCGGCGTAGCGCGCTTTGCTGAGCGCGTGGGAGAGAGCGCCGCCCGGATGTCGCGGGCGCGCCCCGCTCCTACAGTGTTATTTCGCTTTATTTAACGGCGGTATTTAACGGCGGTGGCTAAAACATCCGGGAGTTAGGCTAAAACTATGGAAAAAATCATGACCAACACAGCGATGCAGAGCGCGTCAAACAGCGACAAATTACAGCAAGCCCAGCGCACACAGCTGATTGCCAGACTCAGGAAAACCGATCATATCACCGGCGGCGTTATCGGCAGACGTGGCGCCGGCCAGCCGGCGCCGTTATCGTACTCGCAGGAACGGTTGTGGATCATGTCGGAGCTGGAGCCGGACAATCCGATCTATAACGTCGCCGGCGCCGTGCAATTCGATGGATTGCTGAATACGCAAGCCTTGCAGCAAGGCTTGGACGAGGTGGTCAGGCGTCATGAAATCCTGCGCAGCCGCTTTGTCGCCGAAGGCCAGCAGGTATTATCCGGCGGCGGCTTGCCGCTGACTCGCTTGGATCTTGCCGGCTTTCGCCAAGACCGGGCGATGGAGCTGTTCCAGCGGTGCGCCGACGATTTTAACCGCCAGCCGTTTCGGCTTGCCGGGCAGCCGCCGTTACGTGCGCTGTTGGTGATCTTGGGCGAGCGGAAGCATATTTTATTGCTGGCTTTGCATCATATCGTTTCGGATCGCTGGTCGGTCGGGGTGCTAATGCAGGAAGTCGCCGCGTTGTACCGCGCATACGGCGACGGCCAGTCTTCCGCCTTGCCGGAATTGCCGATTCAGTATGGCGATTTTTGCGTATGGCAACGCGGGCGGCAGCAAAAATGGGCCAAGGATCTGGATTATTGGCGGCAAAAACTGGCGGGCGCGCCGCCTCTGCTGGAATTGCCGACCGACCGGCCAAGGCCGCCGGTACCCAGCTACCGAGGCGAGATGTACAGTTTCGAGCTTTCCGCCGAATTGAGCCGGGAAGTAATAGAACTGGGCAAGCAATACAATGCCACGCTGTTCATGGTGATGGCCGCCGCCTTTAATACGTTGTTGTATCGCTATACCGGCAGCAAAGAACTTTGCATCGGGTATCCGGTGGCCGGGCGCAGCCAAACGCAAACAGCAGCTTTGATAGGTTTTTTTGTCAATACGCTGGTGTTGCGCTGCCGGTCAGAGGCCGATCTGCCGTTCTCGGAGCTGCTGCTGCAATTGCGGGAGCAAGCCTTGCAGGATCAGAATCATCAGGAACTTTCTTTCGGTCAATTGCTGGATGCGTTGAATCCGGTCCGCAACACCAGCCATGCGCCTTTATTCCAGGTGATGCTGGCGGTGCAGAATGTGCCGATGGCGGATTTTCGGATGCAGGACGTGTCGGCTATGCCGCTGGCGATCAACACCCATACAGCGCAATTCGATCTGACCTTGTTTGTCGATCAGCGCGACGGCAAGCTGTTGGGCGGCTTCGAATACAACACCGATTTATTCGATGCCGCGACGATTCAAAGAATGGCCGGGCATCTGCAAATGCTGCTGGCGGGCGTTGTCAGCAAGCCCGAACTGCCGCTGAAACAATTGCCGCTGATGACTCAAGCGGAAACCAAGCGGCTGCTCGAGGACTGGAGTGGCGTGGGGCGAGCCGTGCAGGCCTTTAAAGCTATGCCGATCAGTGAACGCCCTACAGCGATTCACCAGCTTTTTGAGATACAGGCGCAAACAATGCCGGATAAAACGGCATTGGCTTTCGCCGGCCGGCGCATCAGTTACGGCGAACTTAACAGCCGCGCGCAGCGATGGGCCGAACGCCTGATGGATTTGGGGATCGGCGCCGAATGCCGGGTCGGTGTCTGCGCCGAGCGTTCCGTCGAGCTGATTGTCGGATTGCTGGCCACGCTGAAAGCCGGGGCCGCCTATGTTCCGCTGGACCCGAGCTATCCCGAAGAGCGGCTGGATTATATGCTTGATAACGCAGGTATCGAGTTGTTGCTGACGCAAAGCGCATTGGTCGACAAGTTTAAGCATCGCGGCATCAACATGCTTTACTTGGATCAAGCTTTAGTCGAAGGCCAAACAACGCGAACAGCCTCCCGTCCGGTATCACCGAACAACACCGCCTATATTATTTATACCTCCGGCTCTACCGGGCAGCCTAAAGGCGTTCCGGTCAGCCACCGCAATTTGCTGCATTCGACACTGGTCAGGACGGATTATTACCGCGAGCCGCTGGAATGCTTTCTGTTGCTGTCTTCGTTCGCATTCGACAGTTCGGTCGCCGGGATATTCTGGACCCTAAGCCAAGGCGGCTGCTTATGTCTGCCGCAACAGGAAGATTTGACCGATCCTTCAGCCCTGGCCGAACTCATTGACCGGCACCGGGTCAGCCATTTGCTGGCCTTGCCTTCGTTTTATACGGCTATTATCAATGACGGCAATATTCCTCACTTAAATAGTTTGCGGGCGGTTATCGTCGCCGGCGAAGCCTGTTCGGGCGAAACCGCCGCAGAGCATCACCGCAAGTTGCCGGCAGTCCAGCTTTACAACGAATACGGGCCTACCGAAGGGACGGTTTGGAGCAGCGTTTACCGCAGCGAGAAAACCGATGCGGACACCATGTTGCCGATCGGCCGGGCTATAGCCGGCGTGCGGATTTATATCCTGGACGAACAATGCCAACCGGCGCCGATAGGTATCAGCGGCGAGTTGTGCATAGGCGGAGCCGGTTTGGCGCAAGGCTACCTGAATCAGCCGGCGCTGACTGCGGAAAAATTCATACCCAATCCGTTTAGCGCGGATGGCGAGCGGTTGTACAAAACCGGCGACCTGGCGCGCTTTCGCGCCGATGGCGAAATTGAATTTTTGGGCCGTATCGACAACCAGGTCAAGATTCGCGGCTACCGGATCGAGCTAGGCGAAATCGAAGCCCGCTTGCTGCAACATCCGGCCATTGCCGCCGCCGCGGTGCTGGCGACAGAGGACAATCCCGGCAATAAACGCCTGACCGCCTATATCGTCCCGTCGTCTGAGCCGGAAACGCAGGACTTGCAGCGCTATCTTGGACAAGCCTTGCCGGATTTTATGGTGCCGTCTTTATTTATCAGCCTGGACAAACTGCCGCTAACGCCTAACGGAAAATTGGACCACAAGCGCTTGCCGCAACCGGATCTCAGTGGGCTATCGGCAAGTCACTATGAGGAACCGCAAACGCCGGTTGAAAGGGCTTTGGCCGGTATTTGGAGCGAGTTGCTGGCGGTTAAGCGCGTCGGACGGCACGACAATTTCTTCGAGCTGGGCGGCGACTCGATACTGAGCATTCAGGCCGTGAGCAGGGCTCGCCAAGCCGGTATCGTCATTACCCCCAAACTATTATTCCAGCATCAGACGGTTGCCGCGTTGGCGATGGCGGCCGGGCATAGCCGGCAAATTCCGGCCGAACAAGGCGTTGTGTCCGGCGATGTGGCGTTGACGCCGATTCAGCATTGGTTTTTCGAACAAAACCTCAGCAATCCCCATCACTGGAACCAGGCCTTGTTTCTGGAAATAAAGCCCGGACTGACGCCGGATATTTTAGATAGTGCAATCAAGCAATTGCTGATCCATCATGACGTGCTGCGGACGCGGTTCACTCAAGAAAACGGCGAGTGGAAACAATACATCCTTAACGACGAAACGCAGGTTGCTGTCGAACATATCGATTTGTCCGGCGTCGCGGCAGAACGGCAGGCGGCAACGCTCGAATCGGCGGCATCGGTCCAGCAAGCCCGGCTGCATTTAAGCGGGGGGCCTGTACTGCGTGCAGTGTGGTTCGACTTAGGTCCAGGGCAATCCAGCCGGGTATTGATTGCGATACACCATTTAGTCGTGGACGGCGTTTCCTGGCGGATTTTATTGGAAGATTTGGCGGCCGTTTGCCTGCAACTGATGTCGGGGCAAACACCGGTATTACCGGCAAAAACCACTTCATTCAAATATTGGTCGGAACAAATCGTTAAACAGGCGGGGAAGGGCGGATTGCCGATCGATAACGCGTATTGGCTGGATTCGCGGCGTAATCGGGTTGCCGTTTTACCGGTAGATGAGCCCGCCGGCCGCAACCTGGTTGCAATGGAAGACGAGGTAACGCTTGCATTGACGGCGGCCGAGACGCGCACGCTGTTGCAGGACGTTCCCGGCGCTTACCGCACCAAAATAGATGAAATGATGTTGAACGCGCTGACCCGCACCTTATGCGACTGGATGCGTTGCGAATCGGTATTGATCGATATGGAAGGACACGGACGCGAGGATATTGCAAACGAGTTGGATGTTTCCCGTACAGTCGGCTGGTTTACGGCGGTATATCCTGCGCTGTTGACTGTTGCCGGCGATTCCTCATCAGCCGATATGTTGAAATCGGTCAAGGAGCAATTGCGGGCTGTCCCGATGAACGGGATCGGCTACGGTTTATTGCGCTATGCATCGGAGGATGCGGAAGCGTTGGCCCTGCAACCTAAGGCGCAGGTTATTTTCAACTATCTCGGGCAGCTCGATACGGTCATGGCGGCCGATGCGCCGTTTGTGCCGACCCGTGCAGCGACCGGGCAAAGCTGCGATCCGGCCGGCGTCAGGCCCCATGAATTGGCTATTGTCGGCAGCATTTCGGATGGACAAATGCAGTTGAGTTGGCGCTACAGCGGGGAGCGCTACCGCAAGGCTACGATTGAAACGCTGGCCGGCAACTATCGGCAGTATCTTAAGGCGCTGATAGCGCATTGCGTATTGCCGGATTCCGGCGGCTACACGCCTTCCGATTTTCCGTTAATCGCGTTGCCGCAATCCGAATTGGACGCGATGGCCTTGAAGCCCAGGCAGATTGAAGATGTTTACCCGTTGGCGCCGCTGCAATACGGTCTGGTGTTTCACAGCCTGTATGCGCCCGAATCCGGTGTTTACTGCATCCAGCTCGGTTGCCGCTTATCGGGCGAGCTCAATGTTCCGGCGTTCAAACAAGCCTGGCAGTTGCTTGCCGATCGCCACTCGATTCTACGCAGCAGTTTTCAGGTCAAGAACCAGGATCAACTGTTACAAATCGTGCATAAGCATGTACAGTTGCCGATTACCGAATACGACTGGCGCCGGTATTCGGCGCAGGAACAAGCGCTACGTTGGCAACAGTTATTGGCCGATGATCAGGCAAACGGCTTCGACTTTGCCCGTGCGCCGTTGATGCGATTGGCATTGGTGCAATGCTCGGATAAGACGCATTACTTTGTCTGGAGTTATCACCACGTATTGCTGGACGGCTGGAGCGCGCCGCTGCTGATAAAAGACGTATTTTCCGCCTATCATGCGTTGCGGCGCGGGGATGCGCCGTCTTTTCCCTCAGTGCAGCCTTATAGCGGCTATATCGCCTGGCTGCAAAAACAGGATATGGGCGCGGCCGAAGCTTACTGGCGGTCGGCGCTTGGCGGCTTTACCGCCCCGACGCCGTTAATCATCGATAAAACGCCGGATCATGCGGCGGACAGCCATGCCAAAGAGGGCTTGGCTTTATCGGCGTCACTTAGCCAAGCGTTACAGGCTTTCGCAAAACACCATCAGCTGACTTTGAACACGCTGGTGCAAGGCGCCTGGGGGTTATTGCTCAGCCGTTACAGCGGCGAGAATGATGTGGTATTCGGCGCTACGGTGTCGGGCCGGCCCGCCGATATGGCCGATATCGAGTCTATGGTCGGCTTGTTCATCAACTCGCTGCCGGTGCGGGTCAAGGTGACCGCAGACAGCACGGCGCTTGTCTGGCTGCAAGCGCTGTTTGCGCAAAATCAGGACATGCATCGTTTTGAATATGCGCCGTTAACGCACATCCAAGGTTGGTCGGACGTGCCGCGCGGCGCGTCTTTATTCGAAAGTTTGCTAGTTTTCGAGAACTATCCTATCGATCAGGCGCTGACCGGAAATCTGGACGGTCTGACTATCGATGAGGTCAGTGTCGTTGACCAAACCAGCTACCCGTTAACCGTATCCGTTTTTCCGGGAACGGAGCTGCTGTTGGAAATAAGCTATGCCGCAGGCCGGTTCGAAGCTGAGACGATCAAGCGGATGCTGGGGCATTTGCAAGGCCTGCTCGAAGTCTTTATCGAGCAGCCGCAAACCCGCTTATCCGAATTGCCGTTCCTGAATGCGGCGGAGCAACAGCAAATCCTGCTCGACTGGAATGCGACAGAAGTCGCCTACCCGAAGGACCGATACATCCATCAACTGATCGAAGCCCAGGCGGAAGCAACGCCGGATGCACCCGCCGTGGCGTTCGAAGGCCAGGCGCTGACTTACGCCGAGCTGAACGGCAAAGCCAACCGGCTGGCGCATTACCTGCTTAAGCAAGGCGTCGGGCCGGATGTGCTGGTCGGCGTTTGCGTTGAACGTTCGCTGGAAATGGTGATCGGCCTGCTGGGGATTTTGAAAGCCGGCGGCGCTTACCTGCCGCTCGACCCGAGCTATCCGCAAGACCGGCTTGAATTCATGCTGAGCGACGTCGCCCCGCCGGTAATTTTGACCCAGGCGGCGTTGTCGGCAAAACAGGATTTCGGAGCGGCAGCCGTCTTCCGCCTGGATAGTGATTGGGCGCAACTGGCGCAGGAAAGCGCAGCCAATCCCGATATAAAGCTGATGCCGGAAAACCTGGCCTATTGCATCTACACCTCCGGCTCCACCGGGCAACCGAAAGGCGCGGGCGTGCCGCACCAGGGCATACTCAACCGGCTGCAATGGATGCAGGCGGAGTACGCCCTGGATCAAAACGACCGGGTGCTGCAAAAGACCCCGTACAGCTTCGACGTTTCGGTCTGGGAATTCTTCTGGCCGTTGATGACCGGCGCGCAACTGGTCGTCGCCAAGCCGGATCAACACAAAGACAGCCGGGCCTTGATCGACACCATCGTGCGCGAACAGATCACCACCGTCCACTTCGTGCCGTCGATGCTGCAAGCCTTTATCGACACGCCGGGCGCGGAAAACTGCACCGGCTTAAAACGCGTGATCTGTAGCGGCGAAGCCTTACCGGCCGACCTGGTTGCACGTTTTCAGCAAAAACTGCCGGCCGGACTGCACAACCTTTACGGCCCCACCGAAGCCTCCGTAGACGTCAGTTACTGGGCCTGCGTACCGGACAGAGCCGAAACCGCGATCCCTATCGGACGGCCGATAGCCAACATCGCCCTGTACATCCTGGATAGGCGGCTGAACCCCGTACCGGTCGGCACCCCCGGCGAACTGCATATCGGCGGCATCGGCTTGGGCCGCGGCTACCTGAATCGTCCCGGCCTGACCGCGGAAAAATTCATTCCCAACCCGTTCGGTTCCAGCGGCAGCCGCCTGTACAAAACCGGCGATCTGGTCCGTTACCGGCCGGACGGCGACATCGATTACCTGGGCCGGATCGACCATCAAGTCAAAATTCGCGGCTTCAGGATCGAACTGGGCGAAATCGAAGCCCGCCTGTTGGAAGCGCCGGACATCAAAGAAGCGGTCGTCATCGCCCGTGAAGACCAGCCCGGCGACAAGCGCCTCGTTGCCTACCTGGTTGCCGGAGCCGCCGTTGCGAGCGAACTATTGAAGCTCCGGCTCAAGGAAACGCTGCCCGAGTACATGGTCCCGAGCGCCTTTGTGCAGTTGGACGGCATGCCGCTGAGCGCCAACGGCAAACTGGATCGCAAGCGCCTGCCCCGGCCGGACCTCAGCGAACTGTCGGCAAAACAGTATGTCGCGCCGCGCACGGCCGGCGAAGAAATCCTGGCGGAAATATGGGCCGATGTGCTGGGCGTTGACAGAGTCGGCGTCGAGGATAATTTTTTCGAGTTGGGCGGGCATTCGCTGTTGGCGACTCAGCTGGTATCCCGGATTTGTATCCGATTCGGGATTGATTTACCGTTAAAGACCCTTTTTGACACGACGAATGTCGCGCAGTTGGCCGCGAAAGTCGATTTGCTGACTTGGGCTAGAGATCAGGCGGAGACGGCGGCGAATGCAGATGAAATCGAGCTTGAGGATATCGAACTATGATGTTGAGTCAATTGCTGACGACATTGCGGGATTTGAATGTGCATCTTTATGTCGAGCAGGGCGATTTAAAATGCAAGGCGCCGAAAGGTGCGTTGAGCGAAGCGCTTAAGCTACAGCTCAAATCCAGAAAAGCGGAGTTAATCGAAGCACTGTCCCAGGTCGGGCAAGCATCCGCACCACCTATAAAGCCGGAGCAGAGAACAGCGCCGTTACCGCTTTCATACGCCCAGCAGCGTTTGTGGTTTCTGGATCAATTGGAACCGGACAGTTCTTTTTACAACATGCCTGTCGCGTTCAGGCTAAGCGGGTATTTGAATGACGCGGCGTTGCAGCAAGGTTTCAGCGAGATCGTTCGCAGGCATGAAAACTTGCGCACTTCTTTCGTGACCGAGAATGCAGCGCCGACACAGAGGATTTCATCCGAATCCGCATTGCCTGTTGCCCATGTCGATTTAACCGGCTTGTCTCGGCAGGCTTGCCGGGATGCGCTGTCGGATCTGTGCCGGCAGGAAGCGGAAAAGCCTTTTCCGTTAGCCGTCGGCCCGTTAATCCGGGTAACGTTGATTGCCTTGCCTGACGGTGCCGGGCGGCGGGAAAATATTCTGCTGCTGACGATGCACCACATTATCTCCGACGGCTGGTCTTCGGCGATTTTGATGCGCGAATTCGTTTCGCTGTATCAGGCATTCAGCCGGGGATTGGGTTCACCGTTAGCGGAGTTGCCGATTCAATATGCCGATTTTGCCTGTTGGCAGCGCCGCCGTCTTGTTGGCGATGTATTGCAGCGGCAAATCGATTATTGGCGCAGCAAACTGGACGGTGCGCCAAGCCTGCTGGAATTGCCGACAGACCGTCCCAGGCCAGCGGTCATGGGTTATCGCGGCGCATCGCATCAGTTTGAGATTCCGGCCGCGCTCGCGGAGCAAATCCATCGAATAAGCCGCCAATACGATGCGACCTTGTTTGCAGTGCTGCTGGCGGCGCTCAATATCCTGTTGTTTCGCTATAGCCACCAGAAAGATATATGCGTCGGTACGCCTGTTGCGAACCGAAATCGCATGGAGATAGAGGGCTTGATCGGTTTTTTCGTCAATACTCTGGTGTTGCGCAGCGACTTGTCGGGCGATCCGCAATTCAACCGCTTGCTGGCCGAGGTCAGAAACACCGTTTTGGATGCCCAAAACCATCAGGATCTGCCGTTCGAACAGCTGGTCGAAGCGCTGAGGCCCGAACGTAATGTGAGCTACAGCCCGTTGTTTCAGGTCATGTTCGTGCTGCAAAACCAGTCCGGCCAGTCGCTGAGCCTGCCGGGCTTGGACATTGGCGTGATCGATGAGGAAAACACGGTTGCTAAATTCGACCTGACTTTGCATATTCATGAAAACGAAGGCGCACTTGCCGGCAGTTTTGAATATAACACCGAGTTATTCGATCCGGCCACGGTAACGCGCATTGCAGAACACTATCTGACGCTGCTGCAAGGCATTGCGGACGCACCGCAGGCGCGCATTTCCGAACTGCCGCTGCTGACGCGGGATCAGCGCAGGCAAATCCTGGTTGATTGGAATTCGACGCAGGCGGTTTATCCAGCCGACCGATGCCTTCACCAACTGTTTGAGGCGCAAGTGGGCAAAACGCCGGACGCCGATGCGGTGGCGTTTGCAGACCAAACATTAAGTTATGCCGAATTGAACGCCAGAGCCAATCTGCTGGCCTATTATCTGCGTTCCAAGGGCGTAGGGCCGGGAAGTTCGGTCGGCCTTTGCGTCGAGCGGTCGTTGGAAATGGCGGTCGGCATGCTGGGCATATTGAAGGCGGGCGGCGCTTATGTGCCGCTGGATCCCCATTACCCGGAAGAGCGCATCGCCTATATGCTGAAAGATGCGGGCATTGCGATGCTGCTTAGCCAGCAGCGGCTGGCGGGGGCATTGCCGTCCGGCGTGAAGGACACGGTTTACCTGGACAGCGATTGGGCGACGATAGCGCAAGGGTCTATCGACAATCCGGCGCCGTGCAATCATCCGCTCGATCTGGCCTATATGATCTACACTTCCGGCTCCACCGGACAACCCAAAGGCGTGATGGTTTCGCACCGCAACGCCGTGCATTCGACAAACGCACGGTTTTCAAGCTATCGGCATCCGGTCAGCGCCTATCTGCTGTTGTCCTCGTTTGCATTCGACAGTTCCGTGGCAGGGCTGTTCTGGACGCTGGGGCAGGGCGGTTGTTTGTGTCTGCCGACTGACGATGACGCCAAAGATCCGGCGGCATTGGCCGAGCTGATCTTAAACCGGCGAGTGTCGCATCTGCTGGCCTTGCCGTCCTTCTATGCCTTGCTGTTGAAACAGGCGGCAACGGAGCTGCAATCCTTGAAAACGGCTATCGTTGCCGGAGAAGCCTGTTCAGTCGAGGTCGTCAAACAACACCGCGCGGTATTGCCGCATGTGCCTTTATATAACGAATACGGCCCTACCGAAGGCTCGGTATGGAGCAGCGTTTACCTGGCCGATCAGGATGATTTGGACAGGCCGCTGTCGATAGGGCGTCCGATCAGCAATGTTAGGCTCTACATTCTGGATAAGGCCGGCAGTCCGGTGCCGGTCGGCGTACAGGGAGAGCTCCATATCGGCGGCGAAGGCGTGGTGCGCGGCTATTGGCGGCGTCCCGAACTGACCGCGGAAAAATTCATCCCCGATCCGTTCCGGCTTGACGGCGGCAGGCTCTACAAAACCGGCGACCTGGCCCGTTACCGGCCGGACGGCAATATCGAATTTTTAGGCCGCATCGACCATCAGGTGAAAATCCGCGGCTTCAGGATCGAACTGGGGGAAATAGAAACGCGGTTGATGGCTTATCCCGGTGTCGATGAGGCTGTCGTTCTAGCCAGGGAAGACCGGTTCGGCAACAAGCGTCTGCTTGCTTACCTGACCGCGCGGGATAACGCGGCGTTAACCGAGAGTGCCTTGCGTGACGCGATCAAGGAAAGTATGCCGGACTATATGCTGCCCGGTGCTTTTGTTTTTCTCGAGCGGTTGCCGTTGACGGCTAACGGCAAGATTGACCGTAAGGCCTTGCCCGAGCCGGACTTGGCTGAAACGGCAAAAAACGCCTATGAAGCGCCTGTGACGGAGACGGAAAAAAGCCTGGCGGCTATTTGGAGCGGGATACTCGGCATTGAGCGGATAGGCAGAAACGACGATTTTTTCGAGTTGGGCGGGCATTCGTTGCTGGCGGCCCAGTTGCCGTTTTCGGTGCAAAAAAAACTGAACGCCCAGCTGCCGCTGAAGAGTTTTTTCGAGACACCCATCCTGGCGGCGCAAGCACGGTTAATCGATCGGGGCGAAAGCGGTGAAATGCCGGTTAACCTTGAAGCCGAAGCCGTGCTTGACCCTGCGATTATTCCGTTACAGCCTGCGCCTATCGACGTAGCGGCGGCTCAAGCGGTGTTCCTGACCGGTGCGACCGGTTTTCTCGGTGTGTTTTTGCTGGCCGAGTTGCTGGAACGGATCGACGCTGAAATTTATTGCCTGGTCAGGGCTGCCGATGAACGGGAAGCGCTGACCCGGCTGCAACGCCAAGCGGACCGTTATGAGCTGCATGAGCGTATCGATTGGAGTCGGGTTATCGCCGTCTGCGGTGATTTGGCGGAACCCGGACTTGGACTCTCAAAATTACGCTACGAAGAAATAGCCGGGCAGGCTGAAGTCATTTACCACAACGGGGCGCTGGTCAGTTTCGTCCAGCCTTACAAAACCCTGAAAGCCGCCAATGTTCTGGGTACGGAAGAAGTGCTGCGTCTCGCCTGTATCGGCAAAGCCAAGGCCATTCATTATGTTTCGACTTTGTCGGTGTTTAGCGAAGTTTCCGCCGGTAATGCGAGCGGATACAGGGAAAATGATGAGCCGAAACCCAGCGGAAATCTAGTCAACGGCTACGCGCAGAGTAAATGGGTGGCGGAAAAGCTGGTCAGGTCGGCCAGGGATAGAGGTTTTCAGGTGAGTGTTTACAGGCCGGCGACGGTTTCGGGAGATACCCGGAACGGGGCGTGGAACACCGACGATTTTCTGTGCCGGATGCTTAAAGGCTGTATTCAGCTGGGATCGGCGCCGGAAGGCAATAGTCCGCTCGATATAGCGCCTGTCGATTACATGAGCCGCGCCATCGTCTCGCTTTCGTTGCAGCCGAGTTCGGTCGGCGCTTGTTTCCATTTAAATCATCCCGAACCGCCTTATTCCGATGAGCTGATCGATTGGTTCAGCCGGTCGGGTTATCGTCTGGAGCGTATTCCTTATAGAGACTGGGTGAACAAGGTGTTAAAAACCGGCGAGGCGGGGTACGAAGATTTTGCTTTATTGCCGCTGCTGCCGGTGTTTTCGGTCCAGAACCAGGATGAGCAGGCGTCGGAAGAAGATAACATCCGCTACGATTGCAGCGAAACACAAGGCGTGTTGTCGAAATTAGGCATCGAGTGCGCCATGTTGGACGGCGAGTTGTTGGCGCGTTATCAAAACTATTTTAGACGTAGCGGGTTTGTTCAGGAGCCGGAGCATTACAAAGAGAAATTATTCTAAACAAAATGATTTTGCGGGTGGGGTGGATTTCAAGCTTGCTCGTCTACCTTATTGTAAACGTATTGGCTGCACTGATAACAATATCTGCAAGTGTTCGGTTCCTGCTTTATAAGAACTTGACTCAAGCACGAAACTACTAAGGAAAATTCTAAAATGCTTAATAACAAGAAAAGCTTTTCTTCCGGCGGAATGGCGGTTAACCGGGGAAAAAAGATCAGGTCATGCTTCATCAACGGGGTGTTTATTTTAACGTTTTGCCATGCGGCGCCGGCTTTATCGGAACAAACCCAAAAAATCCAGTTTGACATGCCTTCCAGCGATTTGGCTTCCGCACTGAATCGTTACGCGGAAAAAACCGGTATGGAATTAAGCTATCCGGCCTCTATGGTAGCAGGTTCAAAATCAATGCCGCTTAAAGGCAGTTACGGCGTTCAAGAAGGCTTGAACGAATTATTGCGGGGAACCGGCTTGGCTTACCGGTTGACCGGGGAAAATAGTGTGACGCTTGAAAAAGCGCCGGTTTCTAAAGCAGCAGGCTCTACAACCTTGTCCGGGGTAACGGTTAAAGGACAACGGCAGTATGACCCTAACGATCCTTACAATACCGATTATGCGGTACCGAATGCCAACAGCGCGACCAAGACCGATACTCCGATCATGGAAACGCCGGTCGCCGTACAAGTCATACCCAGGGCGGTCATGCAGGATCAGCAAGCGGTCCAGCTCGGCGATGCGGTCAAGAACGTCAGCGGCGTGTTTCAAGGCTTCACTTTTGGCGGTTTGGGCGAGGAATTCATGATTCGTGGCTTCAATACAAATAACGCTAATTACTTGGACGGATTCAGGTGGCCTGCCAGTCGTCTCACTACCGCCAATGCAGAGCGTATTGAAGTGGTCAAGGGCGCGGCGGCTAACCTTTACGGGCGTATCCAGCCCGGCGGCATGATTAATGTGGTGACCAAACGCCCGCAGGCGACGCCTTATTACGCATTGGAACAGCAATTCGGTTCATACGATCTTTATCGAACCACTGCCGATGCCACAGGGGCCGTTAACAAGGACGGTTCGCTGATGTACAGGCTCAACCTGGAATATCTGAGCAGGAATTCTTTCCGCGATTTCGCCTACACCGATCGTGTGTTTGTGGCGCCTTCGCTGACTTGGAAAGTCAGCGACCGCACCCAACTCGACCTGGATTTCATTCATTCGGATGAAAACACCCTGGAAGATCACGGGGTGGTTGCCAGCACGGTGACGCGCCGTCCGATCGATATCCCGATTTCGCGTTTTTTGGGGGAACCGTCCATGGACAAGGCCAATACCAAGCTGTACAACACGGCTGTGACGCTGAATCATGCCTTTTCCGACAGTTGGAAGATGAACGCCCGGTTTAATTATTTAAAACGCGATGTGGTGGATTTGCAACATGCGGCTCCGACGCCATTGAACCAAAACTTAACTGCCGGAACTCTGACCAGGAACTTTTATGGCCCGAATTCTACAGCCGATTCCTACGGCGGCACCGTGAATCTCAACGGGAAGTTTTCCACCTGGGGTTTGAAGCACGATGTTTTGGGCGGATGGGATTTTTACAGCCTGGATACGGCTATCTCTGCATGGTCACTGCCACCTGCCAGCGTCGGCACTATCAATATCTACCAGCCGGTTTATGGCCGCTCCGGCGTGAACCTCGCCACCACGCCAAAGAACTTTTTCCTAAGTGAGAGTCTCTACTGGAACGGGGTCTATTTTCAGGATCAAATCACCTTGTTCGACAATCTGCATATTTTGGGCGGCGGACGCTATGACTGGGCCTATCAGGCCAGCGGCAACGCATCCGGCGTCACGAAGTCTGTCGCCGATGCGGCGGCTAACCTGAGAGGCGTCGATAACCAGCAGTTTAGTCCGCGAGTCGGCTTGCTTTACCAACCCTGGGACTGGCTGTCGCTTTACGGTAATTTCGTCGAGTCGCTGGGTTCAGCCAACACGGCTACCGGTGTCGGCGGCACTGTGCTCGGACCGGAAACCGCCGAGCAGTACGAGGCCGGTTTCAAGACCGAGTTTTTCGACAAACGCTTGATTTCCAGCGTGGCTTTCTATCAACTGACCAAGAAAAATATGACGGTTCCGATCACCGGTACAGCGTTTTCAGAGGCGATTGGCGAAGCGCGTAGCGAAGGCGTGGAAATCGATGTTACAGGGAAAGTCACGGATGCCGTGAGCCTGATCGCAACCTATGCCTATACCGATGCCTCTATCCTGAAGGGTAGCAATGAAGGTAAGCGGTTGTGGAACGTACCCAGAAATGCGGGTAGCTTTTGGGCCAAGTATGACTTCCAACAGGCGGCTGTGCGGGGCTTGAGTATGGGGGCCGGCGTTTATTTTCAGAGTCAGAGAGAGGGCGACGCCGCCAACACGTTTGAATTGCCGGGTTATGGCAGGTTAGACGCGTTGGTCAAATACAAGTTGCCGATAGCGAAAGCAAAAACCACGCTGCAATTTAATGTGGAGAACTTATTGGATCATCAATATTACGTGTCCACCAGTAACAGCAACACTTTCATAAACCCCGGTTCGCCGCGCACGTTCATGGGCTCGGTTAAGGTGGAGTTTTAATTGGATCTGCGGTCGGGCATGCTTTTTATGTCCGACACTCCCGATTTCTCAGAAGGTGAGGGATTTAAGATTTAACCACCGCCAAGCGGGACGGGATGCAACTCCGCCCCTAACGTTTTTACGATGCATGAGCAAAGCAGTTGTATTTAAAAACGTTTCGGATGGGGCAACATGTAATGCTAACCCCATACACATTTCCTCATGTATGTCACGGTCATGCTGATTGTAAAAAGCATAACACTACGCACATGCCGAATGTCATCTAGTACTCAGTCAGCATTGATCTGTCGAGTAAAAATCGTTCAACTCAGCGTAAATCCGCTCATCCTTCGCAAGCTCAGGACGAACGGATTTACTTTTACCTGACAAAACAAGAATGACTGAGTACTGGGGCTTAATCACGACTGATTTCGATCTTGCAAGGTAAAAATAACCGGCACGATGACCGTGCTGGCTATAGGCGTTTCACCGCGTCTGGCCGGGGTGAAACGCCATTGTCTGATGGCTTTAATCGCCGATTCGTCAAGTATCTCATACCCGCTGCCGCGCTCGATTTCTACTGCGGCGCTTAGCCCTTCTTCGGAGACTTGGACCTTTAGCGTCACTGTGCCTTGCCAGCCCATGCTTCTTGCCAGTGAGGGATAGTCGGGCTTGGGATTTTCCGCATAGTCGGCGTTCATATCGGCTTCGATAAAGGGCTCGATTTTAGTCGGCGGCGCTATGTCAGCCGTTGTTGCCGTGACCGTGGTTTGTGCGACGGGTTGCGCGTCAAAAACTTGTTGCTTCGGTGCAAATTCGGCCGGTTCCTGCACGACGGGCGTTTTCTTAAGCGTCGGCTTGGGTTGCTTTTTTTTCGGGAGCGGCTTTGTTTTAGCGGAAGCCGGTGGGGGGGGCGGCGGAGCGACCTTGGGTTTAGGGGCCGAAACAGGAATGATCGTAATTTCCATCATGTTGGGCTGGGCCGGGGCTGTCTGTTCGGCAGAGAGCCATATCAATCCAAGGCCATGCAGCAACACGACAAAGATTGAGCTTAAGACCAGCATCTTGAGCGTTCGTTGCTTGGTAAGCCGTTTGCCAAACAGCCCGTTCGACCGCCGGCTAACGCTTTCCGTTAAATTGCCGTCCGATGACGCTGATATGTTATCGAACCAACCTCCCTCAATCGACGGTAAATTATGTTGCCGCTTTTCCGCGTTATTGGTGGCGGGACGACCCGACTCATGAAAGCAGGACGGTTGAATCAAGCCCTGTTGATTGGCAAATTGGAATTTTATCTGTTGAAAAAGTCGCATAAGGATGCTGTTTTTTAAGAAAAAATACTGCGCTGTGGTAACAATCCGGTTTATCGGGAATGCAGAATAATCAGCCAAGGGCCTAACTGCGTGGAGCGGATAGGAAACGCTTTCTGCAACGCAGCCAACACCGCCGCATCGTCAAGCGGAAACACGCCGCTGACGCGCAACTGCTTAATATCGCCGCCCTTCAGCACAATCTTCGCCTTGGCATAACGATTCAGCTCGGCAACGACCTCGGCCAGCGGCTGATCCCGGAAAATAAGCTTGCCGCGTTGCCAAGCGTTGATCTGGTTAAGATTGACCGGTTCGGCCCGGTTTAACTCGCCGTGTCCGGCATAACGCAGACGCTCGCCTTCCTCGACCCGTACCGGTTCCGCGTCAGGTCTATCGTGCAGGCTCACGCCGACGGCATGCTCGCTGACCGTCACATCGACCGCGCCGGACGCTTGTTCGAATACTTCAAACACCGTCCCCAACGCGCGAACCGTCGTATTTCCGGCCACGACCTCGAACGGACGGCTTATATCCTTGGCAACCGTAAATTCAGCTTGGCCTTTCAACAACACAACCCGCCTTTTGTCGGCGCTCCAATCCAGGGAAATGGCGGTATCGGTGTTTAAAAAAACCGAACTGCCGTCAGCCAGCACAACCTCTTTTTGTTCGCCGGCAACCGTCGAATAATCGCCAAACATCCAATCGGTCAGTGGAGTCCATGCCATCCAAACGCCCAATAGTAAAGACGCCGCCGTTGCCAATCCCCGGTTCCATGCGATCCGCCGGACAGGCCTGATTTTGCGTACCGTATCCGGCCGTTGCGGAGGCAGGTTGACGCTCTGGGTTTCTTTCAGTACTTTGGCGGCTGTGCCCCACAAAGCCTCCGCGTCCGCAAATGCCGCCAAGTGAGCGCTGTCCTGTTGCAGCCAATGCTCGAATTCGCTCCGCGTTTCGGCGCTCACCGATCCTGACCGCAGCAGCACCAGCCAATCGATAGCCTGATCGGCCGGCGTCTCGCCTGAATTTTGGGACTCGATAGTCATCAATAAGGGTTCTTTAGAGGGAAGGAATAATAAAGATAAATCAAGGCAACGCGGAAATAAACCATTTCCGCGCTCAACGTTCATCGCGGCGAGCCCGGCAATGCTTCAGCGTCCTGGCGATACGCTTGCCGACCATCCGTTCCGACACGCCCAAACACTCGCCGATCTGCGCATAGGTCAAGCCCTCGACCGCACTCAGATACAGCGCGGCGCGGCAGTCCTCCGGCAATTCCTCCAGCGCCGCCTGCACCTGCTCCAGATCCTGCCAAACCATCGCCCTGTGTTCGGAACCGGGATCATTGCAGGGAACAAGCTCCAGGAAATCGACATCGTCACTCTGGCTGGGCGCATAGTTGGCGCGGACGCGTTCCTTGCGGACATGATCCACGACCAGATTGCCGGCAATAGAAAACGCCAGCGCCCGGCGGTTTTGGGTCGGTGCGCGCTGTTCGCAGGCATGGACGCGCAAATAAGTCTCCTGGGCCAAGTCGGCCGCCGTGGCGGGACAACTCAAGCGGCGCAGAAAAAAGCGGATCAAATCTTCCCGGGTTTCCAAAAAGAAATGGCCGAATGTTTCAATCGTAGAAATCATATCAATGTTTTGAGGCAGGAACGGGTGTTAGACGACGTAAATCCGATAACATTTTTGTCTAACAAAGCAATTCTGATGCCAGAAAAAATATGATAAAAAACAAAGTAATAAAAACACTAACATCTAAAGTAGGGCATATAACCTATTTAAATGTGCGATATGCCGCACTCTATTGATTGCCGGCCGATGTCGAGTCTGTCGGCAGGCAAGGCGGTTACCAACTTAAGGCGGGATAGTGTGAATAATCGATGACATGCGGAGTGCAAGCTCCGCTTGCGAACAGGCGAAGCCTGTATTCCTGATTTGCCCTATCTTAAGTTGTAGCCGATAGGCATAAAAAAATGACGGCCGGGTTCCTGATTTTTTAACTGATACGTCTTCTGTTTAAGTAACGCCGATTGCGGCATCGTCACTCATTACTCAGGAGCCTTCGTGAAAAAAACAACCCTACCCTATGCCTTAACGGCACTGGCTTTAACCCTCGTAAGCCATTCGGTCGCCGCGGAAAACCTGCAAGAGGCCGTTCACGCTTATGCAATACCGGCCGGAACCTTAAACGAGGCCCTGACCGAATTTGCCGATCAGTCCAATATCAAACTGGTGTTCAACGCCGATTTAACCCGAGGCCTCCAGTCGCCGTCGCTGCACGAAAAGCTGTCGGTCGGTCAGGGCTTGAGTAATCTATTGAAAAACTCCGGCTTGGGTTACCGCATTGTCGATAACAATACGGCTATCATCGAGCCTAAGCCTGTGCCGGAGAAACTCAACAAGGCCGATCCGGCCACGTTGAAACCGGTGACCGTAACCGGAAAAGCGGGGGATGATCCAAGGTCTTACAGGGCCACCCACTCCAGCGCTTCGACCAAAACCGATACGCCGATTATGGAAACGCCGCAATCCATTCAGGTGATCAAGCGGTCGTTGATCGACGATCAGCAAAACATCACGGTCAGTGAAAGCCTGCGCAATGTCAGCGGTGTGGTTCCCAATAATCCCGTATTTACGCCCGCCAGCGAATATACCCTCATCCGCGGGTTTGCAGCCGAGCAGGTGGTTGACGGTTTTACCCAATATCGCAATGCGGGCGACCGGGAAAGTATGGTTAATATCGAACGAATCGAAGTCTTGAAAGGCACTAACGGCATCCTTTACAGCGGCGGTTCCGGTTCGCCTGTCGGCGGCTTGGTCAGTATCGTTTCCAAGCTGCCCCAAGCCGTCGCCTCCCGTGAGTTGGGTTTTAAAATCGGCACCAACAGTTATTACCAACCTTATGTCGATATTAACCAGCCGCTGACTGAAAACATTTTGGCCCGCTTTACCGGCGAATACACCAATGCGGGCAGTTATCTGGACACCGTGAATACGCAACGCTATAACCTCAACCCGACATTAACGTTTACTAACAACGATACGACAACTTTCACAGTGCAAGGCAAGGTGTCGAGATGGGATCAGCCGGAATACCAAGGCTTGCCTGCCACCGGCACGGTAGCGGGTAATTTTTCAACTCCCCGGAATGCCTTTTTAGGTTCTGCCGATATACCTGACAGCAATAGCAAATCTAATGGCGTTTGGGGCGCGTTGGATCACAAGTTTAATAATATCTGGTCATTAAATCTCAAGGCTCGTTATGCGCAATCGGAATTTAACGAGAAAGTTCAGACGCTATACGGCGCAGACGGATTTATTGCCGATAGGCCTTCTTTTCTTCCTTCAACTTGGTTTTACGCGAATGCCGATCTGTCTCAAAAGCAAGAGGAGCTGAGTTTTTTAGGCAATGCGACGGCAAAGTTTAATGTCGGCCCCACTAAAAACACCTTGTTAATCGGCGCGGATCATAGCGATTTAGATGACAGAGGCTTTATGGATGTCGGTTCTGTGTTAGGCGCCGTTAATCTAGCTGCACCCTCGTTTCCCGTGCCTTATCGCCAGGCAGGCGCAGGCGTTGATAACATGTTTGTAAAAAACACCACTTACGGCGGTTATACCCAGATACAAAGCACACTCTATGACCGGCTCCATTTACTGGCCAGTGTCAGAGTAGGTCATGTCGGCATTGATTATCATACTTCGCAGGGCGTCATTTCCAATGGCGAAAAGACCAAAGCCCTGCCTCGCGTTGGCGGCGTTTTCGACCTAAGCGATGAATATTCTTTATTTATCAACTATAGCGAAGGGATGCGCGGACAACCCTTTCTCAATTTTGTCGGCGCGCCTCAACCGGCGGAATCGACAACGCTCGAAGGCGGGCTTAAATTTAATGTCGCGCATCAACTCACCGGACAGATAGCGGGCTATCAAATCGAACGCAGCAATGTCGCGGTAACCGACAACACCGATGTGTTACGCCGGTCAAAAGCCGCAGGGCAACAGCGTTCGCGCGGCATTGAAACCGATCTGACCTGGCAGGCAACCGACGCGCTGAGTATTCTTGCCAACTACGCACATACCAATGCCGAATTCACAGACAATTTGGCGGGCGTCCCTGAAGGCAACCAGCTGGCCATGGTGCCTGAAAACTCCGGTCGGCTTTGGGCAAACTACCGTTTTCAACAACCCGTGATCAAGGGCTTGAGCATTGGCGGCGGCGTCTATGCGCAAGGGCAAGCGTACCTGTCAAACAATAATCTGTACAAAAGTGACGGCTACCATAGTTTTGATGCAAGCATTGCTTATGAATACCAGCGTTTCAAATTGGCGGCGACGGTAAAAAACCTGACTGATGAGAAATATTTTCAGCCTTACGGATATTTTGGCGGTCGCATCATACCTTCAGAGGGTACATCCGCCTATGTCACTGCATCGGTTAAATTTTAAGGAGCCTGATATGAAACGGCGTCAATTTACTAAACTGGCCTTATTGGGCGGCGGCCTTGCGCCCTTGCTCCCGGCCTGCCAATCGCTTGCCAAACTGCAAGCATCGCCAACAGCACCCGCTCATTTAAGTAAGGCTGAGGCGGAGGCAATGTCCCGCCAAGCCCACGAAGCGTTTATGGGGCTTAACGGGGACGATTTTAAGATGATGGGCGAGGAACATATTGCGATGCTCTTATACCCCGGCTTTGCCGCATTGGATCTGGTAGGCCCTCAATACCTGTTTGCCTCGATGATGGGGGCAAAGATTTATTTGATTTCTCCGGCCGATGACCTGAAGCCGGTAACCAGTGGCGAGGGCTTGGTGATTGTGCCGACCCACACCCCAAGCGAATGCCCCGAAACCCTGGATATTTTCTTTGTTCCCGGTGGGGCCAACGGCACGCTTGAGGCGATGAAGAACGCTAAATTGATCGACTTCATAGCCCGCAGGGCGGCTTCTTCCTCCTACGTGACCAGCGTTTGCACCGGCAGTTTGCTGCTGGGCAAGGCCGGTTTATTGAAAGGGAAAAAAGCCACGTCTCATTGGACTATGCTGGAGCTGTTGCCGGAATTCGGCGCCATACCGGTAAAACAGCGGGTGGTCTGGGACGGTAAATTGATTACCGGCGGCGGCGTAACCGCGGGCATTGATTTCGGATTGCAAATTGTTGCCGCCCTGCGCGGAAAAACCTATGCCGAGGCGATCCAGCTTCAGGCGGAGTACGATCCCGTCCCGCCTTATGATTCGGGTTCGCCTGAAAAAGCCGAACCCTTTGTTAGAGACAACATTAAAGGTATATTTTCACCGCTGGTCGAAAAGTTCAGGCTGGCAATTTAATGATTCCGCCACGAGGTTTATCGCGCTGTTTAGCGGAAGCCCCACATTTTGTCTAAACGTGACTGATTGCATGCCCGGCATTACTCTCATGCCCCATCCGGTTCGGAGAGATTAATTTCAATTTAAAGGTGTGGATTTTTATATCTTCAAACGTCTATTAAATAACACTCTTTTTGTTCGTTGTTGCAGCAACGTTCATCAGCTTGATTTAATGTCCGGGGAGAACATGAAGCGATTTTCGACTGATTTAGCGCACGGTGAGGCATTAAACGGCCCGGATGCCGGGCAGCAACGCCTGACGCGATTAAAAAAACGCCGGAAACTTTGGCTAAGCGTGCATTTATGGTTGGGCTTGCTGTTGGGGTTTTTCCTGGCGGTGTTAGGCATCACCGGCAGTATTCTGGTGTTTTACGAAGAAATCGATAATGTCTTGAACGCCGATTTAAGAACCGTGCAAGCACCGGCGCAAGGCGAATCGTCTTATCGTTCCCTGGCCGAAATCCATGCCGCCGCTGTCGCCGCCATGCCGCCACAGGCAAAATTGGGCTTTGTCGATTATCCTGCCGATACTACGGCTTCGTATAAGTTCGGTTTTATTATCCCAAGCGCCGTTGCCGATGGGAAAGAGGAATGGCAGGTGCATGTCGATCCTTATACCGCGCAAGTGCTGGGCAAGCATTTGATCAAGAAGGCTGAGGATATTTTTCCCCGCGCATTGATTCCGTTTGTTTTCCGGCTGCATTTTGCGTTGCTGTCTGGAGAAACCGGCGGCATTATCATCGGCATCATCGGCGTCATCTTGTTGTTTTCGGTGTTGACGGGCCTGATTGTGTGGTGGCCGTTAACGGGACGCTGGCAGCGCGTCCTGAGCATTAAACGCCGCGCCAGTGTCGAGCGCTTTAATCATGATTTGCATCAGACCTCTGGGTTTTACACATTCCCGATTTTATTCGCAGTGCTGCTTTCAGGCGTTTACATGAATTTGCCCAGCCAGTTTATGACGCTGGTCAAGCAGCTGTCGCCCGGCACCCAGGGGTTTATGGACAGCCCGCATTCATTGCCGATAGTAGGTAAAAAGCCGATTGATTTGGCGCAGGCCTTAAGTATTGTTCAAAGCCGTTATCCTGAAGGCCGAGTCGATTGGCTGAGTCCTCCGGGCGGCGAAACCGGAGTTTATCGAATCAAGATGATCGACGTGCCGGAACTCAGCCGTTTTTGGTCGGAGCGGCAAGTCGTTGTCGATCAATACAACGGTGCGATTTTGGAAGTACGAGACCCCAGCACCCGCGCTACCTTCGGGCAAACCTTTGTCGACTGGCAATGGCCGTTACACAGCGGCAGGGCTTTCGGTTGGACCGGGCGGATTTTGGTGTTTTTATCCGGTCTGGCTTGTCCCGTGTTGTTTATTACCGGCCTGATCCGCTGGCTGCAAAAACGCCGGGCTAAATTGAGTCGCCATATCGATTGAGCTGAGTATGTCGCCAGGATAGTATTGATGCGGGTTGGCTTTCTACTATCCCGGTGTTGCAAAATACCGTGGGAACATCCTGATCCAAAACTGTGTGATATGCCGCAGTGACTAGGATATATCACGCACTGAGTCAGGTTTAGTCAATGCGGTGGATGGTCTTAAGCCATGTCTGCTGCGGCTTCAAGGATGCTGGCATAAAGCTTGCTTCTAGGTTTGATTGCAAAAAGCCTAACTGTCTTCTTTCCACTATGAGCCACGTTGCCGCCATCACCCAACTTATTAAGGCCTACGACCAGGAATTGCGCCGCGTAATGTACAGGCGTTGCGGCTGCATTGAAACGGCTGCCGATATCGTTCAGGAAACTTATCAACGCATGATGACGGGCAACCTTTGGCAGCAAGCGGAAAATCCCCGCGCCCTGATGCACCGTATCGCGGCCAATTTGGCGACCGACCATGAGCGCCGCTACAAAGTCCGTGATCACTATGTCGATAACGTCGATTTTCTCAGTGAGGCGCTACAGTCCAGCAACGGCATTGATCCCGAGCAAATTATTGCGGGACACCAGCGTCTGGATACGCTGGCCGAAGCTGTAAACCAGCTGCCGCCCAAATGCCGGATAGTATTTGTGTTGCGAAAGATTGAGGATCTGAGCCATGCCGAAATCGCCGAACGTCTGGGTATATCCCGCAACATGGTAGAAAAGCATTTACGCAACGCCATGCAGAAGTTGCAGCAACTTGACGATCTGTAACCGGACAAGCTCCTGTTTTTATAGAACCATACGTCTTATAATAGCAGCCGCTTAAATCCTGGATCAGCTCAGATGAAATCAACAACAAGCGCTACCGATGACGCCGCGATCAAAGCGGCCGCCAATACCTGGTGGGTCAGGCTGGATAGCGATCAAGTCAGCGCAGGGGAACGTGACGAATTTGCACGCTGGCTGGCTGCCGATCCGAAACACCGGCAGGCTTTTGATGCAATTTGTGCGTTATGGAACGAGCTGGATGCAGTTAAACAACGGGTTGCCAAACCCGAGATCATTGCGCCTAAAACACCGCTATTCCATAGGCTATGGGCTGCGCCGGTTTTGGCAATGTGTTGTCTGGCGCTGTGGCTGTTCAGTCCGTTACCGATGTTGTTGCGCGCCGACTTCCATACCGGGTACGGCGAAATGCGCGACATCCGTTTGAGAGACGGTTCCATCGTACACCTCAACAGCAATAGCGCGTTGACGGTAAATATCGACGGCAACCGGCGACAACTGACTCTGCTACAGGGCGAAGCCTGGTTTGAAGTCAGTCCCGATCCGACCCGGCCTTTTCAGGTGCATGCCGAACACGGTACCGTTACCGCACTGGGTACTGCCTTTAATATCCGCTTGCAGCGCAGCCAAACCGAAGTCAGCGTTACCGAACACAGTGTTGCAGTCGATGTTGAGCAAGCTGACGGTCAGTCGCTGCATGCGCTGGTCAGCGAAGGCCAGCAGCTTGTTTACGACCAGCAAGCAAGGCTGGGCGGCGTTAAAACTGCCGATAGCCGGACGGTGACCGCTTGGCGGCGCGGCAAGCTGGTGTTTCAGGATCAGCCGCTGGGCGAGGTGATTGCCGAGCTTAACCGTTATTATCACGGCTATCTGCTGGTTACGGATGACAGCATTGCCCAGCGGCGCGTTAACGGCGTGTTCCGCACCGATCAGCCGCTGGTTGTGCTCAGCGCACTGGAAAGCTCCCTGCAATTGCATTCTACCAGAATCAACGATTATTTGATTTTGCTGCATCGCTAGTCATTAGGAACGGACACGAAGAACACCCAACTACACGGCTGGGTGTGGATTACATATTTAAACAATCGAGCTCAATTTGATCAGTAATGCCGTAATCAGTGCTGTTTGCAACAGGCCGACACTGACAATCCAGCGTATGAGTTCGCTTTTGGTTTCGGCCAGTTTGGCCTCGCTTTTTAATTCAGACTCTCTAAGCCGATTATCAAGCGATTGGTTGGTGACTAGATTATTAAGATCATAATCATGCCGTGCCTGCTCAAGCGTCGAAGCTACCGCTGCCTTTTGCAACTTGGTAAAAATTTCGGCCTGCTCTTCGCTAAACCCGACGCTTTTCAGTTCCTTAATAAACTCGTGCGTATCGAATGTAATGGTTGACATGGGTAATCCTCTGCTTTTCCGCTAGTTTAGCAGGCATTGGCTCTTGAATAACAGTCTTACGACATTGCAAAAAAACTTGCTTCCCTCACCTCCTGTTTTGCCCAGTCCATGCGTCACATTAACGGTTATTCACAAAACAACAGTATCGAGGGATATTCATGACATTGAAAAAATCAACAGCATTCGGTAAGCGCCGTCGCCTTGCCAACCCTATATCTGCGGCATTGCTTGGTGCGGTGTGTGCGCTTTGCATATCCGGCATCGCGCTGGCCGATAACCAGCAATACAACATTCCCGCAGGATCGTTGGCGACTGCGCTGAACAAGCTGGCGGAAACCGGCGGCCTGCAACTGGTCTATGACACGGCGATTGCCGAAGGCTTGCAAAGCAAAGGCCTGAGCGGAAAATACAGCCCGGAAGCCGCACTGCAACAGTTGCTGGGAAATAGCGGTTTGAGTTACCGGATGGTCGGCAGCCGCACCGTGACGCTGGAAAAGATGCCTACGGTGCCGCCGGATAAGGTGGCGACTTTGGACAAGGTGACGGTGACGGGCAAGTCCTCGTCGTACAGGGCTTTAAGTCAAACAACGATAGCGGGTTCTCAGTTGCTTCAACGGCAGGCGCAAGTGCAAGACACAGCCCGGTTGCTGGAAGATATTCCCGGCGTGACTGTCCAGGCGAACGGCGGTGTTTCTTCACTGCCCATCATTCGCGGCCTGAGTGACGAGCGCGTAAAAGTGGAAATTGACGGCATGACGATTACTTCGGCTTGCGCCAACCACATGAATCCCCCTTTGTCCTATATTGACCGCACGAATGTCGGCAAAATTGAGGTATTGCAAGGCGTCACCCCGGTTAGCATGGGTGGCGACAGCATAGGCGGCACCATTGTTGTTCAATCGCCCGATCCCGTGTTTGCCGAGGCCGGTAAAGGCCTGCTGTTAGACGGCAAACTGTCCGGCTTTTACCGCAGCAACGGCGACGCGTTTGGCGGCAGTATAGCTGCGGGCGTCGCCAATGAGCATGTGCGGCTGGATTACACCGGCGCACACAGCCAAAGCATGAATTACAGGGACGGTAATGATGACATCATCAAATCGACTGCGTATGAAAACCAAAATCACGCCGCTAAATTAGCTTTCAAATTCGACAATCATTTGTTGGAAATTAAAGGCGGTCAACAACACATCCCTTTTCAAGGTTTTCCCACCGCACGTATGGATATGCTAAAGAACGACAGCATCTTCGGTAACGTCCATTACAAGGGCGATTACGATTGGGGTAAGCTGGATGGCAAACTCTACCTGGAAAATACCACCCATTTTATGGATATTGGCCATGATAAATTATTCCCGCTATACCACACAGCAGACAGACCCTATACCGCCAGTCATGCAATAATGCCTATGGATGTCAGGGGGCGTAATTTAGGATATAAGGTTCAAGCTGAAATCCCGTTCGGTCAACGCGACACCTTCAGAGTCGGCAACGAATTACACTTGAATTCACTGGACGAATGGTGGTCCCCCGTATCTCCCTATGCCGGGGCGCCCAGAACGGCAATAGGCGGCATGTGGCCGAATTCATTCGTAAACCTGAATAATGCCTCTCGAGACAGACTGGGTACTTTCGCTGAATGGGAAGCCAACTGGTCGCCGGAATGGAAGTCCATGTTAGGCATTCGTTATGACCATACAATGTCCGATACCGGAAATGTCCAGCCCTATCAGGATCCTGTGCTTTCTCCCACCGGCCGGACTGTCAAGGAAGCGGCGGCGTTCAATGCCAAAGACCATGAACGGGATTTTGATACTTTCGATGTCAGCGCATCAATGCAATTTACCCCTGACAAATCCAGCCAATATGAATTTGGCTATGCGCGTAAAAACCGGGCTCCGGGAATATACGAACTCTATCCCTGGAGTACCAATTTTATGGCTATGAGCATGATCGGCGCATTCGGCGACGGTAACGGCTACGTGGGAAACATAAATCTGGAACCGGAAACCGCACATAACATCAGCTTCACAGCGGCATTTCACGATGCCGACAATGACAATTGGGAAATCAAGGCGACACCTTATTTCAGCTATGTTGAAAATTTCATTGATGCAGACAGATGCGGGCCGGACAATCCAATCTGCAACAGTGCGCTAGGTTTTGGCTATTACGGGCAGCCAGGCGATGCTGCTACACCAGGACAACACCGAGACAATGGGTTTTATTTCTTGAGCCACGGCAATCATGATGCAAGACTGTGGGGCGCGGATTTAAGCGCCAGAACTCATTTATTTAAAGATCAGACGCTAGGCGAATTCGCTACCCACACAGTGTTAGGTTATGTCCGCGGCGAGCGCATGGATGGCGGCAATCTTTATCACATGATGCCGTTCAACGCCAAGTTGAGTCTGGATCATAAAAAAGGAGGCTGGAGCAGCGCTGTTGAAATGCAGTTTGTCGATCGCAAAAGCGATGTTCAGCAAATCCGTAATGAGTTGACTACACCGTCCTACCTATTGTTAAACGCTAAAACCGGCTACACCTATAAAAACCTGAGCATCGATGTCGGTTTGGATAACGTATTGGACAAGCAGTACTATCATCCGCTGGCCGGCGTTAACGCAGGCGACTACTATGCAATGAGTATTACCAATGCTGACTGGCCTTATAGAAACAACCGCAACCTCCCCGGCATGGGGCGTTCGGTTTCTGTCGGTTTTACTCTAACGTATTAAAGATACCTTCAATTCCAAAGAACCGTAGACACCGTCTTGAAAATCAATCTTATATGGCGTGATTAGAGCCGTAGGTCGGATTCGCCGTTAGACAATTCGCCTAAACGGAACCTTGAACTTGATCCCCGCCCGGACCTTTCGAGCGGGGATTTTTTATGTCCTTTGCCTGATTGCCATTACCGAGTTCGCGGTGAATACACAGCCCCTTCTGAATAATGAGAAGTTGTCGGCCAGTCGCCTGTTGATTAGTTATGATTTTTTTTATTTTTCAGGTGAGGATTTCTTGTGGCTGAAACGTCTTACAGTAGAAGCTCGTAATTTGTTGTTTTTCGCCTGAAAGCGGCTTGTTTGGTTAAACGCCGCAAATTCCGGGCTTCTTTGTCTTCCTCATTTTGTATCAACTACGATACCTATCCAGGGACGGTTTTTTTAACGCGATCATATGATTGAAGACTGACTTACAAAGATAACTTTGTTTATCCGTGGAAGATAATCCCGGCGAGGATTTATGGCGCTTTATTATCCAAAGACTGATGCAGAGATAACTAACGAAATGAGGAAAGCGATATGAAAACGTTAAAACTGGTACAAGAATCCAAGGGGGTAAAGTCCCCCGCAAAGACACCTAAAAATCGAACTATCAAGGCGGATGATGACTTAATCGATTTGTTTCCTCTGCCCCGCTATTTTCAGGTGCATTTCCAGCATGTTCATGAAAATACTCAAGACCTGCAAGTTGAACTGGTTCAGCTGAAAGACTATGTGGCCAAAGTCGATCAAAAACTGGAGCGTTTGATGGCGATGCTGAGCCGTTCGCCCGAGCATGTGCTTTGATAAGCAGACAACATTCCCTATGTATTTATTCAGAAACGACAAAGACGGTCTGGCCGCTCGGGCGTTAACGTCTTTGGGCGGCGTTGCGGTGCCGACCATGCAAAAAACTCACCCACTGTTTAAAACCTTGACCGGTCAGGAAAAACCGCAGTCGATGGGCGGATTGCTGTTGACTTTAGTGCTGTCGCTGCATCTGTGGGCGGGGCTCTGGATGCTGCGCCCGGCCGAACCCGTTACCCAGGCCAAGCCGATGATCATGGAAGTGTCGCTGGTGGCAGCGCCAAGCCGACAGCCCGCGGCGCAGCCGGTTGCGCAACCCAAGCCGGAAGAACCGAAAAAACCGCCGGTAAAAAAGCCGGTCAAGAAAAAAGAACCGGTCGTCCGCAAACAGGCGGAGCTGCCGAAACCGTTGCCGATGTCCGAGTCAACCTTGCCCGCGCCATCCAGTGCGCCGCCGGTAGCGGCAAGCGCCGCTCCCAACAAGCCGGCCGCAGCCGCAGCGCCGTTTACCGAAGCGAATTTCAACGCCAACTACGGCTCCAACCCAAAGCCTAAGTACCCGCGTATCGCTACCAGCCGAGGCTGGGAGGGCACCGTGCGTCTGTTGGTCAAGGTCTCCGCCGAAGGCGATAGCGAGGAAATCACCGTGCAAACCAGCAGCGGTCATGATGTACTTGACGAGGCCGCCGTCGAAGCGGTCGAAAAATGGAAATTCATTCCAGCCAAACGGGGCGACACGCCGGTGGCCAGTTCGGTTATCGTACCCATTAACTTTGTTTTGAATAACTAATAAGTAGACGTTCAAAAGTCTTTTAACGTAACCATGAAGAGCATGAAGAGCATGAAGAGCATGAAGGGCGTGAAGTTATTTTTCTTCTTCATGATCTTCGTGTTCTTCATGGTAAATAAGGAGACAAACGTTTTTTCATTTGGTTAAAAAACTTTTGCTTACTTATATGCACAGTCCAATGGACAGTGCGAAATTGGAGTGTCTTTCGTGGACAGCGCTTAACCTCAATTAATAAATAAAAAAGGAGATATTAATGCCCACTCATATTTCACCGGAAGTCATCATAGACGGTACCCTGTACACACTGCTGATTTTTTCGGTGGCCACTTGGACGGTGATACTTTTTAAAATCTGGGAATTTGCCAATAACAGTTACCGTAACCGGCGTTTTCACGCCGCGTTTTGGGATGCAGGCGATCTGGCGCAAGCCGAATCGGTTCCGGCAGACACAGCGATAGGCCCGCAGGCCCGGATTGCGCAACAGGGCTTTACCTGGCTCAATGAAAGCCGTCTGTCCGACGGCAAGCAGCTTAAATATTGCGGCGCCCAAGCTGACCTGCTGGAACAAGCGATGCGTGAGCAAATGCAGAAAGAACAACATCTGATGGAGAGCGGCCTGACCATGCTCGCCAGCATCGGCAGCACCGCGCCGTTCGTCGGCCTGTTCGGCACCGTATTGGGCATCATGCACGCGATGCATGAGATCACCGCCAGCGGCTCGACCAGCCTCGACGTCGTGGCCGGCCCGATCGGCGATGCGTTGGTCGCCACCGCAATCGGTATCGCCGTCGCGGTACCGGCCGTATTGGCCTACAACTTCTTCCTGCGCCGGGTCAAACAGCATCGTGCCGGCTTGGAAAACTTCGTCGCCAGCTTTCTGCATATCGTCTTCGGCACAGACAGTAAAGTTAAGGAATAGACACATGGCTTTTAAACCGCAATCGGAAGATGAAGGAGCGATGAGCGAGATTAACGTCACGCCGCTGGTCGATGTGATGCTGGTGCTGGTTATTATTTTGCTGGTGACCGCGCCTATGCTGACACAATCGGTGCGCGTGACTTTGCCGAAAACCGCCGAGACCACGGCGGATACCAAAGATCAGCCGCTACAGCTCGGCATTGATGCGCAGGGGGCGATAACGCTGAATAAGCTGCCGATGGCCGATCTGGCCGCATTGGAAACGGCGTTGAAGAACGAGCTCGCGCAAAACCCCGAGATAGGACTGCATTTATACGCCGACCAGGACGTTGTTTATTCCAAGGTTGCCGAAGTCATGGCGACGGTGCAGCACGCGGGGATCGCCAAAATAGCCTTTGTGACTGTGGAGCAGTAATTTGCCCGGCAGGATTTGTACAGTAAGTTTGTGCGTTCTAGGTTGCACGGTGATGCTGCTGACCGCATGCGCTACGACGCCGGAGCGCAATGCAACCGACATGACCCCATTTCCGGCGCAATGGACAGCCGCCAATGCATCCGATAAGCCCATTGCGACACAATGGTTAAGCGCCTTTGCCGACCCGGAGCTAAGCGCATTAGTGCATGATGCATTGAACCATAACTATGACCTGAAAGTCGCCGCCGCCCGCGTCTATGCAGCACGGGAGCAGGCGCGGATCGACGGTGCGGCGCGTTGGCCGCAGCTGGCTTTTGCCGCGGGATACCGGCACGGCGCGACCATAACGAACAGCGAGAGCGGCGCGTTTGAAGCGCTGTTCGCGATGAGCTGGGAAATCGATGTATGGGGGCGCATCAAAGCCGCCCAGCAAGCAGCCGGACAGGATGCCGAAGCCGTGGCCGCCGATTATCACGGCGCCGGATTGTCGCTGGCGGCGCGCACCGCACAAAGCTATTTTGAATTGATCGAAGCCAACCTCCAGGCCGAGGTCGCCGAGCAATCGACCAAGGATCGCCGAACCATCGTCGATCTGGTCCGCGGCCGGTTTGCCCGTGGCTTGACCCGCGGCCTCGATTTACGCTTGGTGTTGACCGATCTGGAGAATGCCAAAGCGCAATTGGCCGGTGCGCGCAATCGGGTGCAAATCGTCACGCGCCGTTTGGAAGTGTTGCTGGGCCGCTATCCCGGCAATAGCTTTAAAAAGCGCTCAGCCTTGCCGACGCCGCCGGCCGCTTTATCCGCAGGCTTGCCCTCGGAACTGTTGGCGCGGCGGCCCGATCTGGTCGCCGTTTTGTCGCGGCTGCGGGCGGCGGATTCCCGCGTGGAAAGCGCGAAAAAAGCGCTGTTGCCCAGGATCACCCTGACCGCCGCCGGAGGCACAGGCAGCCCGGCGCTGACTGAGCTGATCGACCCCCGCGCCGTCGCCTGGAATTTGGCTATGGGACTGGTGCAGCCCATTTTCACCGGAGGCCGCCTGACGGCGGCAATACATTTGAATGAGGCGCGCACCGAAGAAGCGTTTAATCAATATCAAAGTACGGCGCTTAACGCCTTTCGCGAAGTGGAACAAGCGCTGGCTGCGGAATCCTGGTTAAGGGAGCAGGAGCGGGCGCTGAAGGAAGCTGTCGAGCAAACCGAAGCCAGCCGAAAGCTCGCTATCTATTCGTACCGCCAAGGCCTGATCGAAATCCTGACATTGCTGGACAGTTACCGCAGCACCCTGAACGCCCAAAGCGCGCATCTTTCCGTGCAACGGCAATTGCTCAGCAACCGGATTGATCTTTATCTGGCCTTGGGGGGCGGGGTTTAAGGTGAAGGGCAAAAGGCGAAAGGCGAAGGGGGCCGTGTTGAAGCTTAGGTGTTTCGCCTTTTGCCCTTTGTCTTTCGCCTAAAAAAACATTTATGAGACGTTATTTAATGATTGTACAAAGCCGATTGAAAATTCTGCTGCCCGTTGTCTTGTTGCTGGCCGGTATCGCCAGCGCTTGGGCGGTTATTGCGACGCGCCCGCAAATGACGCTGCAAACGCCGAACACTGAAGCGCCGCTGGTTACCGTGATTCAGGTCGAACCGCAATCGCTCCGGCTTGATGTCCATTCTCAAGGCGTCGTCACGCCGCGCAACGAAATCGATTTGATACCGGAAGTCTCGGGTAAAATCATCCAGCTTCATCCCGATTTTGTCGCAGGCGGTTTTTTTGTCCGCAACGACCTGTTGGCGGCTATCGATCCGCGCGATTATGACTACGCTATTTCCCAAGCCCAGGCGCAAATCGCCGAAGCCAAACGGCAATTGGCGATGGAAGAGGCCCAGGCCGAGCAGGCGCATAATGAATGGCAAGCCTTGGGCGAAGGAACGGCCTCGCCGCTGGCGATGCATGAGCCGCAACTGGCCGAAGCCCGCGCCAAACTTAAAGCCGCCGAAGCCAGTCTGCTGCAAGCCCAGACCAAGCGCAGCCGGTGCGAATTGCGCGCGCCGTTTACCGGACGCCTGCAAACCAAGCTGGTCGGTTTGGGCCAAACCATCCAAGCCGGCGAAAAACTGGCGCGCATCTATTCGACCGATCTGGCCGAAATCAGGTTGCCGTTGCCGACCGATCAGCTGGCCTATCTGGATTTGCCGCTGGGAGAAGGGCAGTGCGGCGAGACCTGTCCCAAAGTGACATTCACCGCCGACTTCGCAGGAACCGTGCAAACCTGGGAAGGCCGTATCGTGCGCAGCGAAGGCAAGCTGGATGACACTACCGGCGTGCTCTATGCGGTGGCCGAAGTGCTCAATCCGTATAGCCGAAAAGACCGGAACTCACCGCTGCTGGCCGGGCTGTTTGTGCAGGCGCAGGTACTGGGCAAGGAACAGCAAAATCTGTTTGTGCTGCCGCAGGTTGCAATCAACGCCTCGCAGCAGGCCTTGGTCGTTGACGCCGAACTGCGGTTGCATATCCGCCGCCTTGAGGTGCTGCGCAATGAGCCGGATCGTATTCTGGTGAAAGGCGGCCTGAACGCAGGCGACCGGATTGTGACGTCCGGTATTCATGTGCCGGTGGAAGGCATGAAGGTCAGGGTCGAATGATTAAGGTAAAAGGCGCAAGGCGAAAGGCAAAAAAATTCTTGGACGCACAGCGTCCTGAAATGCTACGAATCATAGGTCACAAGGCTTTACACCCTGTCCAGATTACACGGCGCAGCACGCCGAGACTGCGTTCCCACGTAGCGCGTGGGAACGAGGTAATATCTGTCCATGCAAGCCGTATTTTTCTAACTCATGAATAGTTCACCACACTATCGTTCTACCGGCCTTTTAGCCTGGTTCGCCTCCAATCCGGTGGCGGCCAACCTGTTGATGATACTGATCATTATCGGCGGCATCGTCGGTTTTAAGGTGATGGACAAGGAGGTGTTTCCCCGTTTTAACCTGCAACAGATCGAGATTACTGCAAATTATCCGGGCGCGGGGCCTTTGGAAATCGAAGAATCGGTGTGCGTGCGCATCGAAGAGGCGATCAGCGATATGCCGGGGATCAAACGGCAAAGCAGCGTGATTCTCGAGGGCGAATGCACCGTCAAGGTCTGGGTGTTGCCGGATTACGATCAGGATCTGGTTATCAGTTCCCTGCGCGGACGCATTCAAAATATTCCCCGGCTACCGAAAAACCTGGAAAAAATCGACGTGCAACCGGCCACCCGCAATGGCGATGACGGCGTTATCTGGGTGGCTTTGCACGGCCCTACCGATCCGCTGACGCTGCAACGTTTCGGCGAGCGCATTCGCGCCGACCTTGAGCAAATCCCCGGCGTGTTCCGGGTAATCAATTATGGCGAAATTCCTTATGAAATCGTTATCGAGGTGTCTTCGGCCAGACTGAATCAATACCACCTGTCCCTGCACGATGTCACCGAAGCCGTGCGTCGCGCCTCGCTGGACCAGTCGGGCGGACTGGTGAAAACGCCGTCAGGCGAATTGCAGCTCAGGGTCAAGGGCAAAGCCAAGGACGCATCCAGTATCGGCGATCTGGTGCTGCGCACCCATGCCGACGGCACGCGCTTGCGTCTCGGCGAGGTTGCCGTGATCCGCGACGGCCTCGAAGAGCGGCTGTCGGAATGGCATTATAACGGCGAGACCGCCCAGGGCTGGGCAATCCATACCAAATACAGTTCTGTCGACGTGGCGCGCCGGGTTAAGGACTATGTCGCCGACATGCAGCCGCAACTGCCGGAAGGTCTGGCGATGACGACCTGGTGGGATGATTCGCAGGCTTACGAGGAGCGGGTGCGCACGCTGGTGGAAGACGGCCTCGGCGGCTTCGTGCTGGTATGCCTGGTGTTGACCTTGTTTTTGCGCTTGCGCGTGGCGGTCTGGGCCGGAGTCGGTATTTTCACGTCGGTACTGGGCGCGTTGTGGCTGATGCCGATGCTGGATGTGTCGCTGAACATGCTGTCGTTGTTCGGTTTTCTGTTGGCGATGGGTATTCTGGTCGACGACGCGATCATTATCGGCGAAAGCGTGCATTCGCATCAGCAGGACGGGCAGGATGCCGAGGCCAGTCTTGCCGGTGCGATCAGCGGCGTACAGGCGGTGGCCTTGCCGGTGATCCTGTCGGTCATGGTGGCTTTGGTGGCGTTCCTACCGGGGCTGTTCCTGCCCGGATGGGCCGGGCAGATGATGAAACCGATCTGTCTGGTGATGATTTTGACCCTGGTGTTTTCGCTGATCGAGGCCTTGCTGATTCTGCCGTCGCATCTGGCCGCGCCCAATCGCGCGGTAACGGCTTATTCCCGGCTGGAACGTTTACGGGGCAAGCTCAATGCCGGCCTGGACCGCTTTGTCGAGCGTTACTACCGCCCGTTTCTGCAATTCGCACTGAATTGGCGCTACCTGTGCGTCGCCGGTTTCATGGTGTTGATACTCCTGTGCGGCGCATGGCTGGACAGCGGACGGCTGCGCATGTCCCTGCAGGCGGATGTGGTCAAGGACAGTTTCTGGGTTTCCCTGGCATCGCCGCAGGATGCGCCTTACAGCGAAGTGCGCGGCCGGGCGCAACAGGTGGAGCAGGCGTTTTTTGCGCTGCGAGATGAACTGGACGGAGCAAACCGCGATCCCAAGAAAGCCGGCGTCGTTGTCGGACTGGAAACCATGATCTGGGAGCATAGCGCCGGTTTCTGGACCGAATTTTCGGAGGAAGGCCGGCGACGGATAGTCGTCGAAGATTTTATCAATGAGTGGCGTAAACGTATCGGCGACCTGGGCCGCACCAAGATCGATTTTCTGTACAAGGAAGGCGACGTGCCTTACGACATCGAGATTGATCTCGGCGCGACCGATTCCGAGATGCTGCCTAAAGCCGCGGCTGAGCTCAAGCGCGCACTGGAAGGCTATCCCGGCGTTTACGATGTGGTGGATTCCAGTGAGCCGGGCAAGCCGGAAATCCGCTTGACCTTGAAGCCGGAAGCGGAACGCTTAGGATTGCGCCTTGAAGATTTGTCCGAGCAAGTCCGTCACGGCTACTATGGCGATGAAGTGCAACGCTTGCAGCGCGGGCGTAATGAAGTCAAGGTGATGGTGCGTTATCCGCGCGACGAACGCCAGTCGCTGGACAGCCTGGCGGCGCTGCCGGTGCAACTGCCTGACGGCCAGCATGCGCCGTTGGGCACATTAGCTAAAGTGACATTAACCCCCGGCGTCGCCAAGCTGATCCGGCAAGACCGCCGCCGGGTGTTGAAAGTGCAGGCGCGGGTCGACCGGCAAAAAGCCGATGTCAACGCGATCTATGCGGGGCTGGAAACCGGCGAGCTGAAAAACTTGCGCTTGAATCATCCCGGCCTGAGCGCAACCATCGGCCAGGATCGCCAGGAACAGCAATCCATGCTTGAGGCGCTGAAACAAAACACGCTGATCTCGCTGCTGGTGATTTATGTGCTGATTGCGGTGCCGTTCCGCTCGTACCTGAAGCCGCTGATTTTCCTGTTGGCCGCGCCGGTCGCCTGGTGCGGGGCGGTCATTGCGCACGGGCTGGCGGGTTTGCCGTTGTCGATGGAATCCTTGGTCGGGATGATCGCGGCCAGCGGCGTGGTTGTCAACGACAGCCTGGTGCTGCTGGATTATATGAAAGAGAACCACGACCCGGAAAAGCCGATTACGGAATTGATTTGCGCCGCCTGCACCTCGCGGTTTCGGCCGATCTTTTTGGCTTTCCTGACCAATTTCGCCGGATTTCTGCCGGCGCTGCTGGAAACCAGCCCGCAAGCGCAATTTTTGATTCCGATGACCTTGTCCCTGTCGGCGGGCCTGTTGCTGGGCATGGCGGCCAGCCTGATACTGACGCCGGTTTGTTACGCTATTTTGGGCAAGGCTTGAGTCCGCTCTACCGGAGCGAAACGGCGCCACCCTCATTCATAACTCGGTTGGATGGGGTTCACGGGTAAGGATAATCGCCCAAAAACACCTAAAACCTTTACGTTATTGATAAGTAACCGTACTTATTGATTGCAAACGTTCGATTCTCTATTTTAAACATACCCGTGCGGCATTGTCGGCCTTGATGATGTCGGCTGCATGTAAACGGCGCTATCGAGGGGCGTTGACTCTCAGACCTGTTTTGGGCTCCGGTTTTTTATGACGGTGCATTTCCTCATTTTATCCGATACCTGCAATGTTCCCGTATGACTGAGTTTTTTGGTATTAAAAACGAGACCCCTTATAGCTATTGTCTGAGCTGTAGCCCGGAATTGCTTTGGCTGCACGTTATTTCGGATTTGCTGATCACGCTTTCCTTTTATGCCGTTTTCCTGGGGGTCGTCCGTTTTATCCGGCAGCGTAAAAATTTACCCTATCCGTGGCTGTTTGCCTTGTTCGCCGGATTTATTGTCGCCTGCGGCGCCACGCACTTACTGTCTGTTATCATGATTTGGCTGCCTTTATATTGGCTGGACGGCCTGTTTAAAGCCTTTGCGGCGGCGCTCTCTGTCGCGATTCTTGTGCCGAGGCTGCATCTTATTCCCCGCATCTTGTCTGTCTCCGGCGCTACACACCTTCAAGCTGAGGCGGAGCAAGCGGAGAATAAACTTGCCGCCATTCCCGATAGCGTCGAAGCCTGTATACTGGATTCGCTGACCTCGCAGATCGCCGTGTTGGATGTGCAGGGCGTTATCGTTGCGGCCAACAAGGCATGGCGGCGATTTGTCAAAGAAAACGGCAGTCAAGCTATGCCGGGATTTGATTATCTGGACGCTTGTAAAAGAGGACTCAATCAATCTTATGGCGATCAGGGAGCCGCCGCTCATATCGGCATTGCGGCGGTTCTGGCCGGCGAGCTGGAAACATTTCAGCTGGAGTATTCGTGTCATTTATCCGATCAGCAACGCTGGTTTTACATGAACGTGTCGCCATTGCGAGGTTCTTGCCGGGGGGCGGTGCTCAGCCATGAAAACATCACCGAGCGTAAGTACCGGGAGCAGCAAGACAAGGATCATCTGGATCAGCTCGCTCATGTCACTCGCCGCGGATTGATGGGCGAAATGGCGTCGGGCATCGCCCATGAAGTCAACCAGCCCCTGTCTGCGATTTCAAGCTATACGCAAGTGAGTTTAAACCTGATTAACACGGAAGACCCCGATCTGGTAAAGCTCACCGAGATATTGCATAAAACCCAGCAGCAGGCGTTGAGGGCGGGGTGGATCATTCATCGCATGAGGGAGTTTGTGCAAGCGCATGCAAAATACCGTTCAACGGCCGATGTTAATCATTTAATTCATAACGCTGCCGGCCTGTGTAGCGCCGAACTTAAACGAAACCACATCAGGCTGACCTTTGAGCTGAAAAGCAACCTGCCGCCTATCTATGTCGATTATGTGCAAATCGAACAAGTCATCATCAACCTGATCCGAAACAGCGTTGACGCGCTGCAAAACTTACCGCCGAAACAGCAGCGCCAGTTATCCATCCATAGCGGATTGGTGGGGGATAACGGCATACAGGTCAGGATGAAAGACAATGGGCCGGGACTCGATGAGGACCAGCAACAAAAAATATTAACCCCTTTTTACAGCACCAAGACCGATAGCATGGGCATGGGCTTACCGATCAGCCGCTCTCTGGTCGAAGCTCATGACGGCACGTTGCGTTTCGATAGCGCGCCCGGAAAAGGCGCCACTTTTTATTTCACGCTGCCGATACACAGAAAACTTGATGGGGATGGGGGCTGATTTAATTCACAGATGTTGAACGGGGTTTTAACGGTTCGGCATCAATTTCAAAATCCATTTTGATGCGTTTTACGGCGGCTTTCATTTCCGATTTGCTCTTAAAAGGTCCGGCGATAACTTGGTAGGCATCGTCTTTTTGGACTTTACGGGCGGGTATGACCGGTCCCTGGTGATTAAGCATGGTTGCCAGTTGTTGCGCTTGCGTTTCGTCATTAAAGCGGGCTACTAAAACGGACCAGTCGCTGTCTTTTAGCTCCTGGATAACCGGTTGGTCATAGAACCGGCCGGGATGTTTCAACTGCAAGGCGTTTGCCGATATTTGCGTTATATCGGGGCTGTGCATGAGCACCGGCGTGGGAATGCCGTCTGAGCGCCGGAGTATGCGTTCGACTTTTTCCCAATCGACAGCGACGCTTTTTTTTGCGCCGATTTCATGTAACTGCCTGATGACCTGTTTTTTCAGCTTGGCTTTATCCTTGGTCCATTTTTGTAAGGGTTCATGCGCTTCAAGGTATAACATGTCCTGACGCCATGCGGTCAAATAGGGCTGGTGAACGATGTGTACCGGCATGCCGACCGTCGCTTTTTTGAACAGCGCTTCAATATCTTCGGGATAAAGCTGCACGCAGCCGTGACTGATCTGCATGCCGATACCGTAGGGTTTGTTGGTGCCGTGGATTAAATAACCGGGGACGCCCAGGCGCATTGCATAAAGCCCCAGCGGATTGTCCGGTCCGGCATCGACTACCGCGGGCAGTGAATCGCCTTTTTCGGCGTGTTCGCGATGAATGGATTCGGGGACGCGCCAGCTGGGATTGGCGTTTTTGGCGACGATGCTGGTCAGTCCCATCGGCGTATTCCAGCCCTGGCGGCCAATGCCTACCGGATAGGTGTAGACTTTGCCGGGTTGTTTTGGGGGGTAATAAAACAGCCGCATATTCGCCAGATTCAGGGCTATGCCTTTGTGAGGCGAGTCGGGAAGTATAAATTGTAAAGGCAGCAAAACATGACTGCCCGGCGTGGGAGTCCAGGGGGAGACAGCGGAATTGGCTATGCTGATGTCGTTATAGCCCAGGCCGAAATGCCGGGCAATATCCGGCAACGTATCGTTTTCTCGGCTATCGATTGCGGCAATCGCACCGACCATGTTTTCGCCGTCAGACAGGTCGAATTCGTGGGTGGCGATGGTTTCGGGTTGAGGAATCTGATGGCTTGCCGTTTCCTGATAAAAAAGCGACGATAGCGTCTGACAGCCGCTAAGCAGTATTAATCCGGCTATCAGGGTCAGCGGCAGGGCGGTTTTTTTAACGGTGGGCAGGCTTCCTTGGTTGGGCATAGTCATAAGCTGCGAGTAGTGTTACAAGCGTCAAAGTATAGTCAGGGAAATATTAAGAAAGGATTAAATGCGGGGGCTTCCGGCCGTATGCGGCTGAAACCGCCTGGAGTTAAACTCCTTAGCTCCAGGCGGTTTAAGTCAAATCGATGGCTCTTTAACCGGCCGGTCGGAATTCAGGGCCATCCATCCGATTACGATTCTGTATATCATCAGTAGCAGGGTTGCAATCAGGATAAACAGGCCGATGCCCAACTCAAAAGTCAATCCGGCCAACGCCATACCGGCCAGAGCTATCCAGACGGTTTTGATTTGCCAGTCGAAATGGGATTCCAGCCAGGTTCCCCGGACGTCATCCCGCCTCATGAAGTTTATAACCGCCCCCACCAGCAACGGCAACCCGGCAAATGCGAAAGAGAGTACCTGGCATAGATAGACGGTCGCCGCCAGTCGTTTCAAGTCGTGTGATTTTTCAAGATCGGTTTGATCAGTTGAATTTTCATTCATGATACACCTGCCTGTTGATTTTTTCTGTTATGGCAGCCGCGAAGCCGCAGTGCCTTCTTGGCCGAATATAAGCTTTATTTCAGATAAATCAACAGGCAACAGGCTTTAAAATGGCCTTAAAGCCCAAGTTCTGACAGGCCGGGCTGAGCGTCGGGTCTTGGTCCCAGCGGCCAGTGGAATTTCCGCTCCGTCTCGTTAATCGGTAAGTCGTTTATGCTGGCTATGCGGCGCTGCATCAGGCCGTTTGGGTCGAATTCCCCGTTTTCATTGCCGTAAGAACGGAACCAGTTGCCCGAATCGTCATGCCACTCATAGGCAAAGCGCACCGCGATACGCGCATCGTGAAAGCCCATAGCTCCTTTATCAGGCGGTAATCCAGTTCCCTGGCCCATTTTTGCTTTAGAAACTGCACAATCCGGTCGCGGCCGCTAAGAAATTGGGTCCGGTTACGCCATTGGCTGTCAATGCTGTAAGCCGGCGCTATTTTTCCGGGTCATGGGTATTCCACGCGCTTTCGGCGCGCGTGAATGCGGATTTTTACTGCAATACGAATTTAAGCCCGATCAACATCAGTATGCAAGCTAAAACCGGGCGTAAAAATCTTTCCGGAATCTTTGCGCTCAGGTGGCTGCCGATCCAGATGCCCGGCAACGAGCCGAGCAGCAGGCTGACCAATAAAATCAAATCCACATTGCCCAGGCTAAGGTGGCCCAGTCCCGCGACTGCGGTCAACGGAATGGCATGAGCCAGATCGGTGCCGACAATCTTCAGCGTGGTCATTCTGGGATAGAGAAATAACAGTGCAACGGTACCCAGCGCGCCCGCGCCGACAGACGACAGAGTGACCAATACGCCCAGCACCGCGCCAATCAGCACCGTGGCGGGAATTTGCAGATGCTTGAAGCGCCCGGCATTCTCGGGGGTGCTGTGCTCGTCATCAATAGGTTTAAGTTTCGCCGCCCTGTTTAATAACACGCTGCGCACGATCAGTGAGATCGAAGTCAGCACCAGCGCGATGCCCAGCGTAAACGTAATCGCCCCCGTGGTTTCCTTGCCGACTTCCATAAAATGTTTAAGTACAAACAAGGTGGCCAGCGCAAAAGGTATGCTGCCCAGCGCCAACCAGCCGACGATTTTCCAGTCTACCGAGCTGTGTTTATTGTGATGCACCCATACGCCGCCGGTTTTGGTGATGGCGGCAAATAAAAGATCGGTACCCACCGCGACGGAAGGTTTGAATCCGAACAGGAAAACCAGTAATGGCGTCATCAGCGAACCGCCGCCCACGCCGGTCAACCCCACCAACAGACCTACAGCAAGACCGGAAAAAGTGTATCCCCAATTCATAAAACCAACCCTTGTTTTAATGCGTCTAAAAAGACAGGCATTATAACAGGCGAGTAGTGCTGATTTTTAGATATGTTGTTCTGGATTATGAATAATGACTTTGCGTTTGGCGCTAAAATGCCTGTATAACCGTTTTGCAACGATATGCCCACCTTAGGAGAACCCTCGATGAACTATGCAAACATGCTGGCCGTGGCGCTTGCCGAAGCGCAAACCGGCTTTGATGAAGGCGGCGTACCGGTCGGCGCGGCGCTGTTCGACGCTGACGGCAACCTGCTTGGACGCGGCCGCAATCGCCGGGTGCAGGATAACGATCCCTCCGTTCACGGCGAAACAGACGCCTTCCGCAAAGCCGGCCGTCAAACCCATTATCGCGACAAGATTTTGGTGACGACGTTGGCGCCCTGCTGGTATTGCTCGGGGTTAATCCGGCAATTCAATATCGGCACCGTGGTGGTCGGCGAATCGGTCAACTTTGAAGGCCACCTGGACTGGCTCAAAGAAGCCGGGGTGAAAGTTGTTGAAATGAACGATCCCGACTGTATCGCGCTGATGTCGCGCTTTATCGAGCAATCGCCGCAGCTTTGGTTTGAAGACATCGGCGAATGCGATTGTGCTTAACGGGGCCTGGCGGTTTGTCTGCTGATTTGAGTCGCTCCGGCTTCAAGCGATTATGCTAAATCAGGCGCCCCCCATCAAAATTCAGCTCATCCCCAATCCGTGCTGAGTAAAATCGGTCACAACGGGGTTGATTCGATATAATGCTATCGTGCAGAAAAATAATGTTTTTTGAGGGGGATGACAATGACTGATAATAATGAAAAACACAAGATAGTGATTGTTGGCGGCGGGGCGGCGGGACTTGAGATTGCCACCCGTTTGGGTAAAAAATTAGGTAAAAAAGGCTTGGCTGAGGTCATGTTGCTGGACGCTTCGCCGACGCATATCTGGAAGCCGCTGCTGCATGAGGTTGCAGCCGGTACATTGGATGAGTCCGAGCAGATTGAATATCTGGCCCAGGCGCACCGGAACCATTTCCGCTTCAGGCTGGGCAGGATGGAAGGCCTGAACCGGCAGAAAAAGGAAATTTATGTCAGTCCGACGTTCAGCGACAGCGGCGAAGAATTAATCCCCCGGCGCACGTTCAGCTACGATACGCTGGTGATGTCGGTCGGCAGTATCAGCAACACGTTTAATATCAAGGGTGTGGCGGAACACTGCCTGTTCCTCGATACCACCGCGCAGGCTTTCAGGTTTCAAAAGCAACTGGTCGAATCGTATATCAAGAGCCATGCAGGCACAGCCGCCGACAAGACCTTGTCTATCGTTATCATTGGTGCGGGAGCCACCGGCGTCGAGCTGTCGGCGCAATTGCACGAGGTGACCGATTTGCTGGCGGTTTACGGCCTGGATGAATCCAGCGATGTAAAACTGACCATTATCGAAGCGGCTACCCAATTGTTGCCCGCATTGCCCGGCAAGCTGGCTCAGGCGACGCAGCAACAGCTGGTCAAGCTGGGCATTGACCTTAAGCTGGGCCGCCGGGTGGTTGAAGTGACCGGGGACGCCGTGCATACCCATGACGGCGAAATAATACCGGCGGATCTTAAAGTCTGGTCGGCGGGCATTAAAGCGCCGGACTGGATGAAAGACCTGGACGGCCTGGAAGTGAACAGGATCAACCAGCTGGTGGTCGATGAAACCTTAAAAACCAGCGACGATAACATTTTTGCGATAGGCGATTGCGCGGCCTGCCCGTGGCCCGGACACGACGGCAATGTGCCGCCGAGAGCCCAAGCGGCGCATCAGCAGGCATCGACGTTAAGCAAATCGATAGTCAACCGCTTACAGGGCGGCAAGCTGGTGAAATACACTTATCTCGATTACGGGTCGCTGGTGGCGCTCGGCAAATACACCACGGTCGGCAACCTGATGGGCAACCTGATGGGTTCGGTCAGTATCGGCGGTTTTATCGCCAGAGTGGTTTATCTGTCCCTGTACAAAATGCATCAGGTGGCGATACACGGCTATTTCAGGACGGCGATGTTGACGCTTTCCAACCTGTTCCGGCGCAGCGCCCATGCAAAAATTAAAATGCATTAAAATTTTTTATGTACCTACGCCTGCGTAGTTACTTTTTTATCATTATTGACCAAGACCAAAAACATGTTTGAAATTGAATACGAATTCCGCGAAGAAGATTTAATTCATTTTAATGAAATACAATTCATGAGAAATGAAGAGATACAGAGCAATATAAGAAAAAACCGCTGGATAGTGCCGGGCGTCATGGGGCTTATCGGTTCGTTTTATTATTTTTATTACGGCGATATGACTTCATCGGGGTACATCGTCGTTATTGCGATACTCTGGGCGTTGCTGTCGCCCAAGATCATGATGCTGGATTTGCGCAGGCAGATTCTTAAGAACTATACCTATAAAGAAAAGCACAATATGTTCGGCACCTATGTTTTAACCATAGACCCCGCCAATCCTAATTACCTGCTGGAGAAGTCGCCCAGCGGCAAGCATAAAATGGCCTGGAGCGACCTGGTTCGGGTCGAATACGGCAAACGCTATGTATATATCTATATTAATCTGAGCACCGCGTTGGTTATTCCGGTGGAAACCGTCAAAAGAGGCAATCTTGAACAATTTGCCGAGCAGGCGGAAAAGATGATTGAACGGTTTGCATAGAAGGCATGACACGTGTAGCAGGGAAGCTTTAACTCTTTTTAAATTTGCCTTACGGGGTAAAAGCCATGATTACATCAATATATGCATCGCTATCGGCCTTATTAATAGTGAAACTTGCGCTTTCGGTAATAAAGCTGCGTAGAAAAAACCGCGTCAGTGTCGGCGACGGCGGAAATGAGGCGTTGCAGCTGGCAATTCGCGCTCATGCCAACGCAGTGGAATACATTCCTATAGCATTGATGCTTTTGTTAACGCTGGAATTAAACGAAGCGCCGAAGATACTTATCCATGTATTGGGCGCGACATTATTAATTGGGCGAATCCTTCATGCTCTGGGTCTTCCCGCAAAGGACTTCAAGAAAAGAGTATTGGGCATGCAGATAACAATCTACCTGCTAATCGGCTTGGCCGTGCTGAATATTGTATTTTTTGCGTTTGCTGAGGCGCTTAAATTTTAGATTAGCTATATACCGCATGCCTGCCTGTTACAGGGCTTGAGTTGCACTGCGAAGGTAAAGCAAGCCCAAAAGGGATTATTTTATGTGCTACGACGAAAGGCATTTTGACACTGCTAAAGAATTAGTAGATTTTATTGAAAGTAATGAAAGTGAAAGCTTTAGAACTGCTGGAAAATTTGAAGCCACAACTGTTGGTAGAGGATTGCATATTTTTCGAGGGCAATCAGATTCCACTTGGGAAATAGTACCCGCTGTGTTTCGAAACCTCACTGCCCCGCCACATCCATTAAGTGATTTTGCGGCACAACTACCCGGTATATACGAAAAGACAACAGATAAACATCAATGGTTACAATCACAATTACATGCAGAACTTTGGTCTGTGTCGGAGTTTTTAAATACCGCTGACAAATTAGGAATAACAACACCAATTAATTATTTTCAAACCATAAAAGCTATAGATAGCAATATCTATGGCGACAAAGAAGAAAATTCACAACAAGATTTTCCACCTATAGCGATAATTGAAGGAATAGCGTTAGCTCAGCATCATGGTATCCCAACCAGGTTAATTGATTGGACTGAATCGCCATTGATTGCTTGTTTTTTTGCCGCATATGGTGCCTCAAATTTAGTATCAGATGGGAAACGAGAAAATTCAGCCAATATAGCTATCTTTTGTTTCAATGTAGTAACGCTCTCACGCTCAAACAAGATTGTCCAAGTAGAAGCAGCAAGACATAGAAACAATTTTTTACGGCAACAAAAAGGCTTGTTCACCTATATTCCAACGGCGAATTCTTATTTTATTAAAAATGGAAGTTGGCCTTCACTTGAAGATATTATCTGTGAAGAAAATAGTAGCGGGAGTTTAAAAAAATATACACTTCCTTCTTCGCAAGCCGATGAACTACTTAGAATATTATTCGATTATGATATTACTAAGCACCATCTTATGCCAACACTTGACAATATTGCACACAGCCATAGGTACATAAAGAAGTTATGGCCACAATTCTAAATCTTAATGAAAGTACCTAACATAATTTATGTAAAACCGGATTGCAAAGAATCCTTGCACCTTGCACCTTTTACCTTTCACCTTGAGCCTTAATGCTAAATTTTAGAAATATAACCCTCCGCCGCGGCGCGCGGGTGTTGTTTGCCAACTCTTCTTTCACCATTCACAAAGGCCAAAAAGTGGGCTTTACCGGCGCAAACGGCGCGGGTAAGTCCAGCTTTTTTGCGTTGGTCAGGGGCGAGCTGCATTTGGATGAGGGCGATTTTTCGATGCCGCCGGGGCTGGAAATCGCTCATGTCGCCCAGGAAACGCCGGCCGTCGTCCGCTCTGCGATCGATTACGTCATTGACGGCGATCAGCCGTTAAGACGCTTGCAAGCCCAATTGGTTGTCGCCGAACAGGCCGAAGACGGCTTGAAGCAGGCCGAATTGCATGCGGCCTTGGACACCATCGGGGGCTATACCGCACAGGCCCGTGCTTCACGGTTAATGAACGGCTTGGGCTTTAGTTCGGATCAGGAAAATAATGCGGTCAACTCGTTTTCCGGCGGCTGGCGGATGCGTCTTAATCTGGCCCAGGCCTTGATGTGCCGTTCGGACGTATTGCTGCTTGATGAACCGACCAATCATCTGGACTTGGATGCGGTGATCTGGTTGCAGGACTGGTTGTGCAAATATCCCGGCACCTTGTTGCTGATTTCTCATGACCGGGACTTTCTGGATACCATCACCGATCATATCGTTCATATCGAACAGAACAAGGCCGAAATCTATACCGGAAACTACTCAGCCTTTGAACGCATGCGTGCCGAAAAGCTGGCGCAACAACAATCATCCTATCTGAAGCAGCAACGGGAAATCGCCCATATGCAGAGCTTTGTCGACCGCTTTAAGGCGCAGGCGACCAAGGCGAGACAGGCGCAAAGCCGGATCAAAGCCCTGGAAAGGATGGAGTTGATTGCGCAGGCGCATGTCGATTCGCCGTTCGATTTCAGTTTCGCCAAGCCGGGTAAAATGCCTAATCCTTTGTTAACACTGGATAAGGTTGACATCGGCTACGGGCAAACCTGCGTGATCAAGCAGGCGGGCTTGTCCATATCGCCGGGGGACCGTATCGGGCTGCTTGGGCCGAATGGCGCGGGCAAGTCCAGTTTGATCAAGGTGCTGGCAGGCGATATGCAGCCGTTATCCGGCAACAGGAATGAAGCGGAAGCGCTAAAAATCGGCTATTTCGCCCAGCACCAGCTGGAGCAGCTGCGCGTCGATGAAAGCCCGTTGTGGCATTTGCAGCAACTGGACAAGCAGGCGACAGAAAAGGATTTGCGCAATTTTCTGGGCGGTTTCGACTTTTGCGGCGACAAGGTGTTGGAAGCCGTCAAACCCTTTTCCGGCGGCGAAAAAGCGCGGCTGGTTTTGGCGCTGCTGGTTTATCAAAATCCGAACCTGTTACTGCTGGATGAGCCGACCAACCACCTGGACCTGGAAATGCGCCACGCCTTGAGTGTGGCCTTGCAGGACTATGAAGGCGCGATAGTCGTCGTCTCGCATGACCGGCATTTATTGCGCTCGGTGACCGATCAGTTATTATTGGTGTCAGGCGGCAAGGTGCAGCCTTTCGATGGCGATCTTGACGATTACCGGATGTGGCTGGCGGAGCAGAAAAAAGGCGAGGAAAAAACCGTTGCCAATACTGTTCAGACCGTATCGCGGAAAGACCAGCGAAAGCTGGACGCAGAACGCAGGCAAAAACACAAGCCTTTGTTCGATGCGCTGAAAAAAGCTGAAGCTGCGGTGGAAAAATATCATAATGAACAGCGGCAACTGGAGCAGCAATTGGCCGATCCTGCGATTTATGCCGAATCGGAAAAAGAGCGGTTAAAAGAATTGATGGAGCGGAAAGTAAAAATCGATAAGGCGCTGGATGAAGCGGAAGCGGCCTGGATGGACGCCGAGGAAAAGATCGAAGTGGCTAAATAATGGTGCAGGGGCGACCGGGGAAATCATGTTTGAAATCATAAAGCTGTTATTCGATATTTGCCTGTTTAAAAAAGGCCCGCAGGATTTGCCGTATTCCCTATGGTTGTTGCGGGTGTTGGCCGTTGCCGACGTTATCGTCAGCTTTTTAATGGTCAGTCTCGGTACGAAGTGGCTTGATTCGCTGTTACAGGCCCTTGTTTCAGTCTTGCTGATTGTCGTATTCAGCTGGGTTTTGTTATATCTTGCCCGAAAGCGGGGGCGATTTTATCAAACCGCCAGCGCCTTATTAGGCGCCGATGCGGTAATCAGTTTTTTTGCGCTGCCGGCAATGGGCTCAATGGTGATCGGGCAAGGCTCTTTATTGGCATTTATTGTGACAATGGGCTTAATGATTTGGCATTGGGCCGTTACCGGGCATATTATTCGCGATGCGCTGGGACAAACCTTGGTTTTTAGTTTAGGCTTGGCGTTTTTATACATATTCGGATCTTATCAGGCGATGGCTTTGTTGTTTCCTGAAGTTGCCGGCGTTGAATAGGAGAAATGATGGAAAGCTATAAACATATATTACTGGCGGCCGACTTTTCCGAGCACGGCGAGGCCGTTGCCGACAGAGCAAAAGATTTGGCCGGGAAATATCAGGCAAAACTGAGTATTGTGCATGTGATGGACAATTTACTGATTGCCGATGCGGCTTATGGTTCGACGATCCCTTTTGATCTTGATTTAACCGCAGAATTAATGACGGCGGCAAAAAAGAGACTGGCCAATTTGGCAGAAAGATTGAATATTGCTGAAGATTGCCGGTGGCTGGAAACGGGCAGCCCTAAATTGGAAATCATCAGGGTTGCGGAAGAAAACAATGCAGATTTGATCGTAGTCGGTTCGCACGGACGGCATGGCTTCGCCTTGTTGCTGGGGTCGACCGCAAACGGAGTGCTGCATCATGCGCGGTGCGATGTTTTAGCCGTGCGTTTGTATGATGATTGATCTTGAAAAGCCGGATTATACCGGTATTGTAATGTTCACAGGGCGAAGACGGCCGATGCGGCATCCTATTTTAAAGGTAGATGATAAATGATTGGACAGATTGAAAGCTATGATCCCGATAAGCAAACCGGGGTGATAAAAAATGAGGGCGGGTTGTTTACGTTTCATTTGGAGGATTGGGTCGCCGATGTACCTCCCGATGAGGGCGATGACGTTAATTTTGACGCTGACGGAACAATTGCGAGCAATATTAACTTGGTCGGCGCGTATTTGGGGCCGCCTAAAGCCGTTAAATATAAATACCTGGCCGCCGTGTTGGGAATAGTTTTCGGTTGGACAGGCGTGCACCGGTTTTACCTGGGTTTTTACCGGCTTGGTTTTGCCCAGTTAATGTTGACCGTGGTGCTTTATGTAACCGGACTGCCTGGATTTGCCGCGTTGTGGGGTTTTTTAGAAGGCGCTCTGCTTTTTGGCGGTCATATCAATAAAGACGCCAAAGGCCGCCCTTTAAAATAGTTTTCAAAACGAGAGATAAAAAAAAAGCCCTTGTGAGTCGGCTCACAAGGGCTTTTTTTTAGATCAGGACATTCTTAGTTAGAACGCACATTAGCGGCGGTTAAGCCTTTGGGACCTGATTCGATGTCAAAAGTGACTGTTTCGCCTTCAGTCAGGGTTTTAAAGCCTTCGCCCTGAATAACTGAATGGTGAACGAAAACGTCTTCGCCGCCGTCAGCCGGTGCGATAAAACCAAAACCTTTCGTGTTGTTAAACCACTTTACGGTGCCTGTTGCCATTTTGAAACTCCTAAAATAAAAACTTACGGTTAACACAGAACTACAACATTGATAACCGGACAACCTAATAATTTAGGAATCCCTTAACTCAACATCTGTTTTCTGACGCAGCGTATTGTACTGTCTTTTTTATGATACTGTCATCCGCAATCTGCCTGCTGAGAGCCTACGTTTGCCGGTTGTCGGGTCGGTGCTCTCTGTCGATATATTGCTGCCCGGATCTTTGGCTGTTTTAACCGGCAGCTAATCGGTCAGTTACGCGTGGAACTGGGTTCCGTTTTGTAAATAGCGCTTCCCAATGTCTTATTCATCTTCTTGGTGTTCAATCTGATCCAGCCGGGCTTCCGTTTCGGCGTCATCCGGGGCGGGGTAATGGCTGTCAGGCTTGGGTGCGAAAAGCCTTGAGCATAACAGGCCCAGCTCAAACAGCATCCACATCGGCACCGCCAGCAATGTTTGCGAGATGGCGTCGGGGGGCGTTAAAACGGCCCCTACGATAAACGCGCCGACGATCACATAAGGCCGTTTGTCGGCAAGACCTTCGGGCGTGATCATTCCGGTCCAGACTAATACGATGGTGAATATAGGTACTTCAAAACAAACGCCAAACGCAAAAAACAGCGCCAAGACGAAATCGAGATACTTGGCAATATCGGTCATTACCGCTACGCCAGTGGGTGCGGCAGCGGTCAAAAAGCCGAAAACCAACGGAAAAACCACGAAGTAGGCAAAGGCTACGCCCATATAAAACAGCAGGGTGCTGGCAATCAGCAGCGGTAAAATCATGCGCCGTTCGCGCTTATACAAGCCTGGCGCTACAAATGCCCAGAACTGGTAAAGAAGGTAGGGAACGGAAATAAAAACCGAGACGATCAACACCAGTTTGAACGGCGTGAAGAAAGGGGAGGCCACGTCAATAGCGATCATCGTGCTGTTTTTCGGCATGTGCTGAAGCAAGGGGCCGGCCAAGAAGCTGTATATTTCATTGGCGTATGACGCCAGCCCCAGAAACACGATCAACACGCATAGAATGGCTCGCAACAGGCGGTTGCGCAGTTCAATCAGATGACTGATAAAGGGTTGTTCGCCCTCGTTATATTTATTTGGGTTCATGCTGTTCGGCGCTATCTGACGGTAATCGCACGATGTCGTCGTTCTGCGTTTTTGTTGCCGCCTGCGTCGGGTCGAATGTGGCTTTAAGCGAGTTGGACGTCTCGTCGAGCATTTGCTGGACGTCGTCGTGCAGAGCGGACTGCTCTTTAAATATCTGGCGCATCTCTTCGGCTTGCAGCTCCAGTTTGATTTCTTCCTTGACCGAAGCCACCATGCCGCGTGTCTTGCCCAGCCAGTACCCGGCAATCCGGGCTACTTTCGGCAATCGTTCGGGGCCGATCACCAGCAGGCTGACCAAACCGATCAGGCAAAGCTCCGAGAAGCCGACATCAAACATGGGCGTTAATCTTTATCGTTTTTTTTGGAAGTGACTTCGCCTTCGATGGCTTCGCCTTTATCTTCGGCGGCTTTGTCTTCTCCCCCTTCTTTCATGGCCGTGCGAAAGCCTTTGATGGCTCCGCCCAGATCTGCGCCTATATTGCGCAGGCGTTTGGTGCCGAACACGACAACGACGATGGCTAATACAACTAATAAGTGAGTAACGCTGAGGCCCATTTTAAACTCCAATGGTGAAGGACTTTACTTGTTACGTTGCGCCTTTTCTTCCAGACCGGACAAGCCGAAACGACGTTGCAGTTCCTGCAATACGTCATCGGGTCCCAGTCCCTGATCGGCCAGCAACACCATGCAATGAAACCACAAATCGGCGGTTTCATAAATAATCTGTTTTTTATCGCCGTCTTTGGCGGCGATGACGGTTTCGGTCGCCTCTTCGCCGATTTTTTTCAGTATGCTGTCCAGTCCCTTTGCATACAGGCTGGCGACATAGGATTTATCGGCAGATTCCAGTTTACGCTGTTCCAGAATTTGCGCCAGTTGTTGTAATACGTCGCTCATGATTTTTTATAAATAGTTGCGGGATCTTTCAAAACCGGGTCGACGGCTTGCCATTGTCCGTCGACCAGCTTGCGATAAAAACAACTCTCGCGGCCGGTATGGCAGGCAATGCCGCCTTCCTGCTCGACTTTAAGTAAAATCACGTCTTCATCGCAATCCAGGAATAGGCCGATCACTTTCTGCCTGTGCCCGGATTCCTCGCCTTTGCGCCATAATCTGCCGCGCGATCTCGACCAGTAAACCGCGTAACCTTCGGCGGCGGTTAAGGCTAATGACTCGCGGTTCATCCAGGCGAACATCAGCACTGTTCCCGTGTCAGCCTGCTGAGCGATAACCGGCGCCAGTCCGTCCTCGGTCCAGCGGATTTCGTCCAGCCACGATGCGCTCACAGCCGTACCTCGATGCCGCGCGAGGCCATGTGTTGTTTGGCCTGCTCAATGGTGTATTCGGCAAAATGGAAAATACTGGCTGCCAATACCGCATCGGCCTTGCCTTCGATAATGCCGTCAGCCAGATGGTCGAGATTGCCGACGCCGCCGGATGCAATGACCGGCACCGATACCGCCTCGCTGATGGCGCGGGTCAACGGCAAATCAAAACCTTCACGGGTGCCGTCCCTGTCCATGCTGGTCAGCAGGATTTCCCCCGCGCCGTAGTCGACCATTTTTTTCGCCCAGGCTATCGCATCGATGCCGGTCGGCTTGCGGCCGCCGTGGGTGAAAATCTCCCACCGGCTGGTTTCGCCGGGGAGGCTGGTTTTTTTTGCGTCGATGGCGACCACGATGCATTGCGAGCCGAAACGCTGCGCCGCCTCGCGGACAAACTCAGGATTTGAAACCGCCGCGCTGTTAATGCCGACTTTATCGGCGCCCGCATTCAGCATGCGGCGAATATCTTCCAAGGTCCTGATGCCGCCGCCGACCGTCAGCGGGATAAAAACCTCGCTGGCGACCTGCTCGACGACATGGGCAATGGTGTCCCGATTATCGTGCGTGGCGGTAATATCCAGGAACGTGATTTCATCCGCGCCTTCGCGGTCATAGCGTCTGGCGATTTCTACCGGGTCGCCGGCGTCACGAATGTCGACAAATTTTACGCCTTTAACGACGCGGCCGTTATCGACATCCAGACAGGGGATAATGCGTTTGGCTAAGCTCATGGTTACTCAAATGATTCTGCTAATTTTTCGGCTTCTTCAAAATCCAGCGTGCCTTCGTAAATCGCCCGGCCGGTGATCGCGCCCATAATGCCGTCGCCTGCGACAGCGCCCAGGGCTTTGATGTCATCCATATTGGTGATGCCGCCGGAAGCGATAACCGGAATCCGAATCGCGCGCGCCAGTCTCGCAGTGGCTTCGACATTGACGCCGGACATCATGCCGTCCCTGGAAATATCGGTATAGATAATGGCCTCGACACCGTATTCCTCAAAATGCCGGGCCATATCGATCACATCGTGTTTGGACAGTTTGGACCAGCCGTCAATAGCCACCTTGCCGTCTTTTGCATCCAGCCCGACGATGATGTGGCGAGGATATTCCAGCGCCATATCCCTGACAAAATGCGGCTCGTTAACCGCCTTGGTGCCGATAATGACGTACTCCACGCCGGCGTTAAGATAAGCCTGGATCGTTTCTTCATCGCGAATGCCGCCGCCTATCTGCACAGGTACATCGGGGTAGGCTTCGACGATGGCGTGAATCACGTCGGCATTTTTTGGTTTTCCGGCAAACGCGCCATCCAGGTCAACCAAATGGATTCTTTTTGCGCCCGCGGCAACCCATTTGCCTGCTACGGCGACAGGGTCATCGGAAAAAACCGTATTATCATCCATGCGTCCCTGACGCAAACGAACACATTTTCCCTCTTTTAAATCGATTGCAGGTATTAACAACATAAACAGTGAGTCCTCAATGGCGTGTAATCAGTCAAAAGTAACTAGGCTTGTCCATCCCAATGCAAAAAATTCTTCAGTAGCTGCAAACCAACCGCCTGACTTTTTTCGGGGTGAAATTGTACGGCAAACACATTGTCTTGCGCCAAGGCGCAGGTAAATGCATCCGGGTATTGCGTAGTCGCCGCCGTTATTGCGGCATCAGTCGGCTGCGCATAATAACTGTGTACAAAATAAAAGCGGCTGTCCTGAGGGATATTCTCCCATAGCGGATGTTGCTGTTGCTGATGGACCTGATTCCAGCCCATGTGCGGAATTTTGAGTAAATTTCCGTCGCTGTCTTTTAACGATTCGGGAAAACGCACGACATGCCCGGCAAAAACGTCCAGGCAGGGGGTGCCGCCGTTTTCTTCGCTGTCTGTCAACAGGGCTTGCATGCCTAAGCAAATTCCCAGTAAAGGCTTGGTTTTGGCAACCTGTTGGATAACGGCAGATAAGCCCGACTGATTGAGCGCCTGCATACAATCCCGAATTGCGCCGACGCCGGGGAAAACCACCCGGTCGGCGCGAAGGATCGAATCGGCATCGGAGACACAAACAACTTCGACTTCAGGCGCTGCATGTTGCAGCGCTTTTACGATTGAATGCAGATTACCCATTCCGTAATCAATTACAGCGACAGAAGACATAAGAAATACAGGATTAAGATTAAAAGTTAGAGACTGCCCTTGGTTGACGGCATGATGCCCGCCATACGCGGGTCGGCGGTAATCGCCATGCGGATGGCCCGGCCCATGGCTTTAAAAATAGTTTCAGCGACGTGGTGGGCGTTTGCGCCTTTCAGGCTGTCGATATGCAAGGTTACGCCGGCATGGTTGACAAAGCCCTGAAAAAACTCGCGGAACAAATCAACATCAAAACTGCCGATCATGGCTTTCGGGTATTTGACTTCATAAAACAGGCCGGGTCGGCCGGAAAAGTCGATCACGACGCGCGACAAGGCTTCATCCAACGGTACATAGGCGTGCCCGTAGCGATAAATGCCTTTTTTGTCCGCCGTGGCTTTGGCAAACGCTTGGCCCAAGGTAATGCCGATGTCTTCAACGGTGTGGTGGTCATCAATTTCCAAATCCCCTTTGGCTTCAATATCCATATCGATCAAGCCGTGTCTGGCAATCTGATCGAGCATGTGTTCGAGAAAAGGTACGCCGGTTGAAAACGAGGATTGACCCGATCCATCCAGGTTAATTTTGATTTTGATTTGAGTTTCGAGCGTATTCCGCTCTACTTCCGCAGTACGTTGAGCCATGTTTGCATTATTAATATTGGTGACTGCGGCATTCTACTATGACAAGCAAGATTTTGCAGTGTTTGTTGTTCATGGCGGCCGATGGAAACGTCACGATTGGAAAATGACAGGCAACTGAAGTTATCCGTACCGTGTCGATGCCGCTCAAACATGCCATAACAGCCGACACGGCGTCATTTCAAGAGTACGCCAAGTTAAGCCTTGACCGGCTTTTTTCAAGGGGGTTTTCTGGGACAATAGCCGCGCCGCCAAAACAGAAGACGGATTTAATCAGTTTTAACAGGACGTTGCCAAGGATGGAGTGCAGCGCCAACCAAGCAGGCGGCGATCTTTAATCCCAGTACATCCTCGTGTACTGGGATTTTTTTTAAATCGGCAAAACGCGTTCGGTGTGAACGACGAGGAGCGTTGCCGCGAGCTTCTAGTCGAGCAAGAAAAACCCCGGCAAACTCCGGCCTATACAGATAATCCCGCTGTTCCGCAGCCTGTCGAAGGGCTAAATCAGCGCTTCTCTAATAATGTGCTATCTTTAAGTCGGACTTCAGACATTGTTCCCGTTTTTCGCCTACTGTGGGCGATGACGTTCAAATTGATAGGGCAGGGATCATGTTGTATATTCCCAACGCTGATAAGCAGCAATAATTCTCCAAGGAGCAAGTCGTGAATGATGCGTCACTTACCGATGTGTTGACGTTTAAGCTGAGCGATGACGGCAAGCTGCTTGCCGCATTTGAACCGTGTGAAAGCAAGCCTCCCGTTGATGAGGCGGCGATCAAGATGGCCCTGGCTAAGCAAGGTTTATCCAGCTTGTTTCTGTATGAAAATTCACTCTCGAATCTGGTACAGCAATACAACAGTCTTAATGAGAGCTTTGTGCTGGAAATAGGCGAGCGCCGGGATGGCGCATGCTCGATCCACATTGCCGATGACAAAATGACCGCCAGTCTTACCTTAACCCCTCCTTACGGCGGCGCTCCAGTCGGGTTGCTTCAAATCCAGCTTGCCTTACAGGAAAAAGGAGTGGTCAGCGGCATCATGAAAAATGAAATTGAAGCCGCATTGAAGGAAGGTTACGCCAAGGAGCGCGTCATTGCCAAAGGACTGCCTCCGGTGCGGGGTATTGACGCGCGGTTTCAAAGCCTGATACCTGAAATAAGGGAACGGAAACCTCGGGTGGACGAACACGGCATCGCCAACTACCGCGATCTTGGGCAGCTTATTGTCGTCAGGCCCGGCGATCCGTTGATGTTTCGCACCCCGCCCACCGAAGGCAAAAAAGGGCGGGACATTACCGGACAAATCCTGATGCCCGAACCAGGGCAGGATACGCCGTTTGCATCGGGATTGCAGGGCGTAGAGATTGATTCGAATGCGGAGCTTGACCCGGATCATAATACGTTATTGCTGGCTGTGATTGCCGGTCAACCCAAGCTGGTTCCTAACGGCGTTATCGTGGAACCCACCATCGACCTGCCGCGGGTGGATCTTTCAACCGGTAACATGAATTTTGACGGCACCATTAATATCAAAGGCGATATTAAGGACGGGATGAGAATTTGCGCGTCGGGAGACGTGTTCGTGGGCGGGATCGTCGAAGCGGCGGAAATTGAAGCGGGTGGAAATATTGTCGTCAAAGGCGGCGTGATCGGTCACAGCGAACATAGCGGCGACTCAAACGAAACGCCTACCTTTAATGCGAGAATTATCAGCAAAGGCTCAATCAGCGCACGCTTCGCCGAGAATGTCTGCATGGAAGCGGGTACCGATATTATTATCGAAGAATTCTCCATGCATAACCATCTGACCGCGCTTAACCGGATATTGGTCGGAAAATCAGGCGGAAAAAAAGGCCGCATCATCGGCGGCATTACCTGCGCGTCAGTTCTGGTAAAAGCGGCCATAATCGGTTCAAACGCCGGTTTTATAACCAAGATCAAGGCGGGCTTTAACCCTTATCTTCAGGCGCAATTGGACAAGCTTAAGCTTGAGATTGACGCGAGTGAAAAGGAGCTGGAAGACCTCAAGAAGATTATCGCCTTTGTGTTGGCGCATCCCGAAAAAGATAAAAACGGGCTGTTAAACAAAGCGTTGCATACCAGGGAAAAAGTTGAGGCCGATTGTACCCGGCTGCATACCGAACGCGCCCATTTGCTGTCGGAAATGACGCTGGCCGAGAACGTCCAGGTTATTGTGGAAGACTCCGTTCATTGCGGCGTGGAGATTCAGATCGGCAACTCGATCTGGAAAAATAACGAAGAACGCGGCAAAGGCGTGTTTCAAATCGTTGACGGCGCAATTGATTTTGGCAACATCATGTTGAGCGTCGACAGATCGCAGTAACACTAACCGATGTTACGCGGTCTTTATTTGTTGCAGAAAGGCGCCGCTAACGCGACGGCTATTTGAATCCGGTTCTCGCGGCTGAAAGTGAGTTACTTTTTTGCGTCGCCTTAAAGCGCCCGCTTTCGGTTCCCCCCTATACTGCACTATCCCCGCGTCGGCGCGGGCAAGGATTGTAACGGCTGATTTTCCGTGTGGTAAAATCTCGCCAGGAGAAGTGGCGGCGGTCGCCGCACTATCTTCCCATTACCCTAAAAAATCAGTTGAGTCTTCCAAATGGTGAGGTGTGGAATCCGCTCATGCTTCGACAAGGCCTCCTGAGCGTAGTCGAAGGGCTCAGCACGAACGAACGGTTTCCGCACGTTCCAATTGATTCTTTTAGAATGAAACCCCTGGCTTTTGAACAAGTCTGCAAACACGTAGAGGAGAGATTATGAAATTTAATCCATGTATTGATAAATGTACTTACGAAGGAACCCATTGCGAAGGCTGCGGCCGATCCCGCGAAGAAATAGCGGAAACTAAAAAGCTGGTCATGGCCTTAGTCGATTTTGCCCAAACACAGGGCTATGAGAACGTTGATGATTTTGCGAACGCGATCGGGCAAAGCATCGCTAAAAAACTGAAAAAATCCGCCGTAGGAAAATAGTGGCGCTATGACGCACGTTGAAATTATCGGCTATATAGCCGCGACACTGACTACCGCCTCGTTTGTACCCCAGGCGGTATTGACGATAAAAACAAGAAACACCGAATCCCTTTCTTTCGGCATGTACAGCGCTTTTACCCTGGGCGTGTCATGCTGGCTTATTTATGGGATTTATCTCGCCGATAAGGCGATTATATTTGCCAACGCAATTACACTGTTGCTGGCCGCATCGATACTTTTCGTTAAGATCCGTAATATGGTTGGCAAGAAAAAAGCATAATTAGCTTAGCCGGATATTTTTTGTAAGGATTCTTGTCCTCTTAACGACTATTTATATAGTTCGGCGAAGGAGAACCCAATGATCACAATTGCGGCGGCAGGGCCGGTGCCGAAGTAACCGTATCAATTGCGCTACCCCGGCTGCCGACATGGCTATGTTCAACCGTTATGCGCCGGTAGCGGTCGTTTTTAATCTGAAACATTGGAAATCTCTCATGACTGTCAATATAGAAATCAGCGAGTCCGTCCGCCATTATTATGGACAGGTTCTGCAATCCAGCAATGACCTGAAAACCAGCGCCTGTTGCAGCATCGACGCGATGCCGCATCACTTAAAAGCCTTGCTGGCCGACGTGCATCCTGAAGTACTGGAACGTTTTTACGGTTGCGGTTCGCCGCTGCCGCCGGTTTTAACAGGCAAGACCGTGCTGGATTTGGGTTGCGGCTCAGGCCGCGACTGCTATCTATTGTCGAGACTGGTCGGCCCTGCGGGGCGGGTGATCGGCGTCGATATGACGCCGGAGCAACTGGAAGTCGCCGTGCGGCATCAAGATTGGCATGCCGAACGCTTCGGTTACGCCAATGTCGAATTCCTGCACGGGCATATCGAAAACCTTGCCGCTGTCGGTATCTACGATAACAGCATCGACGTGGTGGTTTCCAATTGCGTGATCAACCTGTCGCCGGAAAAGCCACGGGTACTGGCGGAAATATTCCGGGTGCTGAAGCCGGGCGGCGAACTGTATTTTTCCGACGTCTTCGCCGACCGACGCATTCCCGACGCCTTGCGTCAAGACCCGGTGCTGCTCGGCGAATGCCTGGGCGGCGCTTTGTATTGGGAAGACTTTCGGCGGATTTTGCAGGAGTTGGGTTGCCCCGACGTGCGCGTCGTCAAACAAAATCCGATTAGTCTCGATGATCCCGAAGTCGCCGACAAAATCGGCATGGTCAAGTTCCGCTCAGCGACCGTCCGCGCTTTCAAACTGCCGCTGGAAGACCGTTGCGAGGACTACGGCCAAGTAGCCTGCTATCTTGGCGGCATTCCCGAACATCGGCATGCCTTCGATCTGGACGACCACCATCATTTCGAAACCGGTCGGCCGCTACGGGTGTGCGGCAACACCGCCGACATGCTCGCGGCCAGCCGCTATGCCGGGTATTTTCAGGTGTTGGGCGGTAAATCCCGCCACTTCGGCTTGTTCGACTGCACGCCGGGGCAACAAGGCGAGTCGGCTGCGGTCGACGGTGCGTGTTGTTAAGCGGTGACAGCCTCATTATTATTGACTGAACAGACGCTGGCCGCGCAAAGGCCGGTGCTGTTCCGCTACGCTCTGCTGCAATTGCGCGACAGCGCGTTGGCCGACGACGCCGTGCAGGAAACGCTGCTGGCCGCCTGGCAATCGGCGGCGGGCTTCGAAGGCAAGGCGGGCTTGCGCACATGGCTGATCGGCATCCTTAAACATAAAATCGCCGACCATTGGCGGCGTAGCGCCCGTGAAGCCGTTGCCCCGGACGTTGACCGGACTGACGACGGCGAAGCGGAAGAAGACGATTATTTCATCAGCAGCGGCCACTGGAACGGCGGCCCCAAAGCCTGGGCCGATCCCGAGGCTGCGTTAAAGCAGCAGGAATTCTGGGCGATCTACGAGGTCTGTCAAAACAACCTGCCGCCGAAAATGGCTAACGTGTTCATGTTGCGCGAATTGGTCGGTCTTGACGCCGATGAAGTGTGCCGGGAAGCGGAGCTTAGCGAAGCCAATTACTGGGTCATCATGCACCGGGCGCGGCTCAGGCTGCGCGAATGCCTGGAAATCCGCTGGTTTAACAACACCCTACAGGATAAACGCCATGCGTAGTTGTCGAAACATTTCCGCCTTGGTTTCTCAGGGAATGGATAAAAAATTGAGTTTGCGCGAGCGTTTTGCAGTGCGGATGCATCTGATGATGTGTACCCGTTGCCGCAATTTCCAAACCCAGAGCCGGTTTATCCGCAAGGCGGCGCGCCGCTATGTCGACGCGTTGCAAAGCCGGTTAGACAACAAATCGTAAATTAAGGATTGCCATGAACAACGTCATTTTGGAATCCGCGTTGGTTTGCCCTGAGTGCGGTTACCGCAAAACCGAGCCAATGCCCTCGGATGCCTGTCAATGGTTCTATGAATGCCAGGGTTGTCATAGTCTGCTAAAACCCAAAACCGGCGATTGCTGCGTATTCTGTTCCTATGGCAGCGTCGCCTGTCCTCCGGTTCAGCTGCACGGCAAACATTCGGGCTGTTGCGGGTGATGAATCGTCCTGAAAACTCAGTTAAGGAACATGCATGAAATAACTTGAGCAAGTTTTATTTTTCATTTTTTAACCATGAAGGACATGAAGCGGCATGAAAGGTTTAAGTCTTCATGTCCTTCATGCTCTTCATGGTAATTGCCTAAATTAATTTAGGCACGATCCTAAGCCACGGATGAACGCCGTGATATGCCGGCTCTTCTCGCCAAGATTTTTCAAGCATCGAGACGGCGCGCCCTACGGCGAGAACTTTTAATGGCGTTTCTTTGACTTAATGGCAGTGATACGCCGTGTGGAAATGTAGTAAAGGCTTGTCCTGAGGCGTGTCGAAGGTGGCCCTCTTATCTGTGAAATCTGTGGCCAATGATGGTTTTTAGGGGCTCATAGACTTCAAAATCATCCTCCGTTTGGACGATGGTTCGACAAAAATTCAGTTATCCCAAAAAGTTTTTGTAAGGAATACGGATTGCCCCCGACTGATGAGGCAGGAAGGTTTTACAGCATATGCCGTTAAAGCTTTCCTGACATTCATCAATCACTTTTGGAGTAATCAATATGAATAAAAAAACCTTATCTTTGACCTTGGGCGGCGCGATTGCATCCTCTTTGTTAAGTATGTCCCCCGCCATTCAGGCCGGTGAGAATCCGTTTGCAATGGCCAACATCAATACTTCGCAACAGCTTGCCGCAGCCGACGAAAAAATGAACGAAGGCGGTTGCAGCGGCAAATTGAAAGAAGGCAAGTGCGGTGAAGGCAAATGCGGCGGCAACAAAAATAAAATGAAGGAGGGCGGTTGCAGCGGTGCTGCTAAGCCGGAAGAGAAAATGAAAGAAGGCGGATGCGGAGACAAGATCAAAGAAGGCGGTTGCAGCGGAAAAATGTAGCAGCCCTAAAGAAAGCCGCCTGTAATTCATAGGCGGTATTTAATGGCCGTCCGCAATTTTTCTGTTTCAGACGCTGCAGGGCGCGCCGTGCGCGTCCTGCATACGTGGGATAAATTATCGGGATAGCTGTAATCGCATCTGACCCATATCGGGAATAAACATGGCAAACATAAATTTAATCGATGAAGCTGAAGCCGCCGAACCGGTCTTATCCATTTACAACGACATCAAGAAAACATTCGGCATGGATTTCGTCCCCGGCATGTTCAAGGCGATGGCCAATAACCCGGCCTACCTGGAAGCCAGTTGGAATCGCTATAAAGTCATCATGGGGCCGGGAAAACTGGACCGGAAAACCAAGGAAATCATTGCGGTCGCGGTTTCTACCGTCAACGGTTGCGAATATTGCATCAACGCGCACACCGCCGTGCTTAAGAAATTGGGCCTAGGCGATGCCGAGATAACGGAGCTTATGGCGGTGGTCGATTTATTCAGCGGCTTTAACAAGCTGCTGGACGGTTTGCGGGTCGAATCCGATATTTTCCCTACCTAAGCTTGTTCAATAGGCTAAGCATGATGAAAACTTTTGCTGTTAACGGCGCCGGGCTGGGGCTGCGACGGGAGCTTTTACCGGCGTTGGAATCGGGCGTTCCCGGAACGATTGACTTTTTCGAAGTGTCGCCGGAAAACTGGATAGATATAGGCGGCAGATTGGGCAAGATCTTTCGCGGCTATACCGAACGCCATAGCTTCGTGGCGCATGGGCTGTCGCTGTCTTTAGGCGGCCCGGCGCCGTTGGATATAGCTTTTTTGCGGCGCATGAAGGCCTTTCTCGATGAACATAACTTCGTGCTCTACACCGAACACTTAAGTTTTTGCAGCGACGAGGGGCATCATTACGACCTCTACCCGATCCCGTTCACCGGGGAAGCGGTGCGCCATGTCGCCGGACGCATTCGTCTTGCGCAAGACATTCTTGAACGCCCGATTGCGCTGGAAAACGCCTCCTACTACGTCAAGCCGCCGTTAGCTGAAATGGACGAGCTGGCCTTTATCAATGCGGTGCTGACGGAAGCCGATTGCCACTTGCATTTGGACGTGAACAACATCTACGTCAACAGCCTTAATCACAACTACGACGCCGCCGCATTTTTAACCGGGCTGTGCGGGGAGCGGATTGTTTACGGACATGTTGCGGGGCATGATTTGGATAAGTCGGGAGTGATTATCGATACGCACGGGCAAGCGGCTTGCGACCCCGTCTGGCAATTATTGGAACTGGCTTACCGGACATTCGGCGTGTTCCCGACCTTATTGGAACGGGATTTCAACATACCGCCGCTAGCCGATTTGTTGGTGGAAGTCGGGCATATCGCCGACTTGCAACGGCATCACGGCTACGGCATTGCGCCTCGCGCCGCCGGGTGGCTACCTCTTTTGCCAGTGCAAGCCGGTCGGGAAACCGCATGATGGCCTTTCGACAGGTACAACGGCAATTTTTAGCGCATTTGCGCAACCCCGTGCAACAACCTTTGCCCTCGGGGTTTGTCAAACAGGATGTGGCGATTTATGTTGACTTGCTGTACAACAAATTCAACGATAGCCTGACTGCCTGCTTCCCCGTAACGTATGCGATTTTGGGTGAAACGGCTTGGCAGCGGCTGCTGAAAGACTTTATCGCCGAACATCGTTGCCGGTCGCCTTATTACCGGCAAATCCCCGATGAATTTATCCGGTATTTGCAGACCGAATGGGTCGATCATACCGGACTGCCTTATTTGCTGGAACTGGCGCATTTCGAATGGGTAGGGCTGATATTGGCGATTACCGATGCCGAACCCGTTGTTAAGAACGAGACTGCGGTTAACGATTGGCTGGCATGCCACCCCGTTTTCGCGCCGGTCTTGCAGTTACTGCATTATGTCTATCCGGTACAGCGCATCGATGAAAATTATCAACCGGCTACGCCCTCGGAACAGGCAACGCATATTTTAGGGTTTCGGGATAGAGATGATACCGTGCAGTTTATTGAATTAAACCCTGCAACGGCGCGGCTGGTAGACATTTTGCATAACACTGATAATACCTACACCGTCCGCGAAGCAATAGAACAAATCGCCGCCGAGTTACAACACCCTGAACCGTCCGCGCTGTTTACTTTTGGCGTTGCAACCTTGACGGATTTAATGCAGCAAGGCGCTATTTTGGGCAGGGCGGCGGATGATTAATCAAAAACAAAAGTTAGAACTGTCACTGGTTTTATTAAGATTAAGTGTGTTTTTAGTCATGCTTATGTGGACGCTGGATAAATTGGTTAATCCCGGCCATGCCGCAAAAGTTTATGAAAAGTTTTATTTTCTCTCAGGTTTGGGGCATGAGCTTATGTACGCACTCGCGGCGGTTGAACTCATCGTTCTGTTGTTATTTGTGTGCGGTGTTTATAAAAAATACAGCTACGGAGCCGTGTTAATTTTTCATGCCGTTTCAACTTTGTCTTCATTCAAACAATATTTATCGCCTTATGAAGCGGGGAATTTATTGTTTTTCACTGCGTGGCCGATGCTGGCGGCATGTATCGCCTTGTTTTTGTTAAAGGATCAGGATGTACGATTATCGTGCGGAAATAAAGTTAAAAACCGAGTTTTTACGAGGATTTAAAATGATTTTTTTAAGCCTGTTAATCATTGCTACCTGTTTCCTGGCTTATGCCAACGGCGCAAATGATAATTTTAAAGGCGTTGCCACCTTGTTCGGCAGCGGCACGAGCAGTTACCGCAATGCTATCGGTTGGGCAACCCTAACGGCTTTCGCCGGTTCTGTTTGTTCCATTTTTTTAGCCGAAAAACTGCTTAAAAGTTTTTCGGGTAAAGGCCTGGTTCCCGATGCGGTCGCACTCTCGCCTGAATTTTTATTAGCCGTCTCAGTGGGTGCAGGCATAACGGTTTTAGTCGCCGCCTTAAAGGGTTTTCCTATTTCCACGACTCACGGTTTAACAGGAGCCTTAGTGGGTGCGGGACTGATGGCGGTCGGTACGGAGATTAATCTTTCCGTGTTGGGCTCGGCTTTTTTTATCCCTTTGTTGGTCAGTCCCTTAATCGCGGTTATCTTGGGCGCCGGGGTTTATTTTGTATTTAGAGCGGTACGCATTCAATCGGGCATAAACAAAGAATACTGCGTCTGCGTTGGACAAACGGAAACCATCGTCCCGATCCCGCGGCCTGATTCATGCTTTGCCATGACCACTGTTACCGGCATTGAAGCAAGTATTGATAGCGAAGCTGTCTGTCGGCAGCGCTATGTCGGCACGGTTTGGAAAATCAACAGCCAAAAATTATTGGATGTTTTTCATTACCTGAGTGCCGGGGCGGTTTGTTTTGCACGGGGCCTGAATGACACGCCTAAAATCATGGCTATTTTAATGTCCGCTCATGCCTTGGGAATGCAATCCGGCTTGTTGTTGGTCGGTTCTGCGATTGCGATAGGCGGTTTATTGCATTCGCGTAGAATCGCGGAAACGATGGGCAAGAAAATCACCCCGCTGAATCATGGGCAAGGATTTTCCGCCAACCTGGTGACCGCTTTTTTGGTTATTTTCGCCAGTCAATTAGGCGTTCCGGTATCAACGACGCACGTCTCGGTCGGCGCTGTGTTCGGCATAGGCGCGATTACCCGGCAAGCGAATGTCGGCGTAGTTTCTCAGATTGTGTTGTCATGGGTATTAACCTTGCCGATTGCGGCTTTTTTTAGCGCCTGTATTTACGGGTTCTTCATGGTTTAAAAATAAAACTTGCTCAAGTTACTTAACACCGCGCAATTGTGTAAGGTTTCGCCTTCTCGTGCGACTTAATAGCATCATACATAAATAACAAGGTACACATCATGCGTTTGACTAAATCCTTATTACTTGCCGCGGCGCTGAATTTAATGCTCTCAGCCGCTGCTTTTGCCGCCTCGCCTGACTGGAGCGTGTACGCCGAAACTTTACAAACGGTCAAATCCGGTAAAAAACACGATACCCCGCTTAATCTGGTGGATTATTCAGCCTTGAAAAAATCGGGACAACTGGAAGCGGCTTATCAGCTCATCAACACCTTTCCCGTTGAAACATTGGCAAATAGAGAAGAAAAACTGGCGTTCTATATCAACGCCTACAATATTCTTGCCCTGAAAATGGTGCTGGATCATTGGCCTGTAGACAGCATTAAAGACGTGGGAAATCTGTTAAGTCCCGTTTGGAAGAAAACAGCGGGGGTGATTGGCGGACAAGAAGTCTCGCTGGATGCGATTGAAAACGAGGTGTTAAGGCCGATGGGCGAACCGCGCATTCATTTTGCCATTGTCTGCGCTTCAGTCAGTTGCCCCGATTTACGCACCGAACCTTATAGCGCGGACAAGCTTAATGCGCAGTTAGACGATCAAGCCGGATTATTTCTTAACAACGCCCAAAAGGGCTTGAACGATGACGGCAAGGTGATTCACGTTTCAAAAATTTTCGACTGGTTTGACAACGATTTTAAAGCGGTCGGCGGCATTGAGGCGTTTATCCGTCAACATCGCAGCGGATTATCAAAATCCGCTATCAAAGCCGATATTGACTACGATTGGTCACTTAATAGTGCCGGCGAATAATTGTTATAGCCCTTGGAATAGCAACATGAATACACCCAAAATTGTCTTACTGCTGGTGATTGCCGGCGCCATCGCCGCTTTTTTTTACTTTAACGGCCAGCAGTATTTGACGTTGGCGATGCTTAAATCGCAGTACGCCGGTATTGCGGCTTTTCGTGATGACCATCCGATACCGGCGATTGCGGTTTATGGGCTGATTTATATTGCGGTGACCGGTTTATCGTTGCCCGGCGCGGCTATTTTAACCTTGGCCGGCGGGGCGGTATTCGGTTTGTTCTGGGGGACGGTGATTGTTTCTTTCGCCTCGACCATCGGTGCGACACTGGCGTTTTTAGCGGCGCGGTTTTTGTTTAAGGACAGTATCCAAGCCAAGTTCGGCGACCGCTTGCAAGCGATCAATGACGGCATTGCGCGGGATGGAGCCTTCTATCTGTTCACGTTACGACTTGTGCCGCTGTTTCCTTTTTTTGTCATCAACCTGTTAATGGGTTTAACCTCGATAAAGGTCCGCACCTTTTACTGGGTCAGCCAAATAGGCATGTTGGCCGGAACGCTGGTGTATGTGAATGCCGGTACGCAACTGGGCAAGCTGGAGTCTTTATCCGGCATTTTATCTCCCCTTGTTGTCGGGTCTTTTGCGTTGTTGGGAGTGTTTCCACTGATGGCAAAAAAAGCCATTGAATTTATTCAACAACAAAGGAAGTCGGATGTCTGAATCAGTCGCTAAAAAATGGCTTAAGCCAAAACACTTCGATAACAATTTAATCGTTATCGGTGCAGGTTCCGGCGGCTTGGTCACGTCTTATATTGCCGCTGCGGTTAAGGCAAAAGTCACGCTGATTGAAAAACATAAAATGGGCGGCGATTGTTTAAATACCGGCTGCGTGCCGTCTAAAGCGTTAATCCGTTCGGCCAAGTTTTTATCGCAGGTCAGCCGCTCGGCTGAATTCGGCATTAAGAGCGCTCAAGCGGAATTCGAGTTTGCCGAGGTGATGGAGCGTGTACAAAATGTCGTTAAAGCCGTTGAACCGCATGATTCGATAGCGCGTTACAGTGAATTAGGCGTGAATGTGTTAACCGGCACGGCTAAAATCGTTTCGCCTTGGCAAGTGGAAGTGACTACCGAAACAGGCGTGCAAACCCTTAGCACGCGCTCGATTGTGATTGCCGCGGGCGCGCGTCCTTTTGTGCCGCCGATTCCCGGCTTGGATGATGTCGGTTACCTGACTTCGGATACTGTCTGGAATTTGCGCAAAAAACCTAAACGCTTAGTGGTGTTAGGCGGCGGCCCTATTGGCTGTGAGTTGGCGCAAGCCTTTGCCCGCTTAGGGATTGAAGTCACCCAAGTTGAAATGCTGCCAAGGATTATGATGCGTGAAGACAGCGAAGTATCGGCTTTGGTGACGGCTAAATTTCGCAAGGAAGGCATTAAGGTTTTAGTCGAACATAAAGCCAAGCAGTTTATCGTTGAAAATGGCGAGAAAATCCTGATCGCCGAACATGACGGCAAAGAAGTCCGTATTGCCTTCGACGAAGTTTTATTAGCGATTGGACGCGTAGCGAATATCTCAGGCTATGGCGTTGAGGAAATGGGCATCGCCTTATCGCCACGTAGAACCATTTTGGTTAACGCCTTTCAAGAAACCAATTACCCGAACATCTACGCTTGCGGCGATGTCGCAGGCCCTTACCAGTTTACCCATACCGCCGCGCATCAAGCCTGGTACGCCGCGGTCAATGCGTTGTTTGGTTGTTTCAAGAAATTTAAAACCGATTATTCGGTGATCCCGTGGGCAACCTTTACCGATCCCGAAGTCGCCAGAGTCGGCTTGAATGAACAGGAAGCCAAAGAACAAGGCATTGCTTATGAGGTCAGCATTTACGGCATTGATGATTTGGACAGGGCGATTGCCGATAGTGAAGCGCATGGTTTTGTGAAAGTCTTAACCGTTCCGAATAAAGATAAAATTCTGGGCGTAACGATTGTTGGCGAACATTCCGGCGATTTGATTGCCGAGTTTGTGTTGGCGATGAAACACGGTTTAGGGCTGAATAAAGTGCTGGGAACTATCCATATCTACCCGACGATGGCGGAGGCGAACAAATATGTTGCGGGAGTTTGGAAACGCAATCACGCGCCGCAAAAATTATTGGTGTGGGTTCAGCGTTATCACGCTTGGCGCAGAAACTAACTGAGGTTTTTATGCTTGATTCCTTACCCTATTTAAAAAACTCCGATTTTCCCGCGATTAGCCGCAACAAGCTTGAAATTCTGCAAGTCAATCTGGGCTATTTATGCAATTTGAGTTGTACGCATTGCCATGTCAATGCCGGCCCGAAACGCACCGAATTAATGGACAAAGCCACGATGGATGAGATTTTAACGTTCATTGACAGTCATGCGGTCCATACCCTGGATTTAACGGGCGGCGCACCCGAAATGAACCCGCATTTTCGCTATCTGGTGACGCAAGCCCTGGACAGAGGCTTAAAAGTCATCGACCGCTGTAATCTGTTGATTTTAATGGAACCGGGTTTTGGATGGCTGGCAGGCTTTCTGGCAAAAAATCGGGTTGAAATCGTAGCTTCCTTGCCTTGTTACCTGAAAGACAACGTCGATAAGCAGCGCGGTAAAGGCACGTTCGATGCCAGCATAACGGCTTTACAAAAGCTGAATGCACTGGGCTATGGCCAGGGTAATAGCGATTTACAGCTCAATCTGGTTTTTAATCCGCAAGGCGCGACCTTGCCGCCGGAGCAACAAGCCCTTGAGCGCGATTACAAACAGCATTTATACGAACATTTCGGCATTGTGTTTAACCATTTATTTGCCCTCGCCAACCTGCCTGTGCAGCGTTTTGGCAGTGTCTTACTGAGTACGGGACAATTTGATAATTACATGAACTTACTCAAAAACAACTTTCAGGCCCCCAATTTGGACAAGGTGATGTGTAAAAACACCTTGAGCGTTGACTGGCAGGGTAAGGTTTATGATTGCGATTTTAATCAAATGCTGAAACTGCCGTTAGGGACGGATAACAAAACCCATATTCGCCAAGTTGCGGACTTAACGGGCAAAGCTATTAACACCTTGCAACATTGCTACGCCTGCACCGCAGGGCAAGGCAGTAGTTGTACGGGCGCGATTTAATGTCCACGAAAGGCACGAAAAACACGAAATATTTTCTCGTTCCCACGCGCCGCGTGGGAATGCAGTGCAGGACGCGCTGCGTCCCGTATACGCCAGACGTTGATCGTGATTCGCGGCGCAGAGCGCCTTGACTGCATTCCCACGGAGCCCGTGGGAACGAGAGCGAATGATTATTCACTTCGTGTCATCGGAATAAATTAAGCGCGATTGCCCTGAGTGAACAAAGCTCTCGGCAACCGCTCCTGCGTTGCCTACATGGATGTAGGTACTTAGCGTGAGCAGGAGCGGAAGCTGCGCCTAAAGCGCCTACTGTTGGTGCTCTACCTCCTGCATCCTTGCAGTCGTAGCTTTGCGAGCCGGGAAGCTAGAGCTTCCCGTACTGAATTCCCAAGCAGGAGCTTGGGAACTAGCACGATCAGCGTCTGGCGTCTCAATGCGCCGCGTTGAACAGTAGACCGTAGCGCGTGGGAACTAGGTAAGAAAACTAATTAATTTTTTATTTATTTGGAGAAGCTATGACTATCGAAACAGGCGTTTTACAGCGTTATTCAGAAGGCGCGGAAGCTGTGCAACCCGAATTGTGCTGCCCTGTTGATTATGACCGTGAATTGTTGGCGCTATTGCCGCAGGAAATTATCGATAAGGATTACGGCTGTGGCGATCCCTCGCGTTATGTACAGAAAGGCGATGTGGTGCTGGACTTGGGTTCAGGCTCAGGCAAAATCTGCTACATGGCGGCGCAATTGGTCGGCGATAGCGGCAAAGTCATCGGCGTGGATATGAATGACGATATGCTCAATTTAGCGCGTAAATATCAAGTTGAGATGGCAGTAAAAATAGGCTCGGCTAACGTCGAATTTGTGAAAGGGCAAATTCAGGATTTAGCCTTGGATTTAGCCGCGATGAATCAACATTTAGCCGAAAATCCGATTGCGACTGCCGAAGACGTGATTCATTTACGCGCCTGGCAGGAAAAACAGCGCAAAGAATCGCCCTTAATCGCCGACAATTCAGTCGATTTGGTGGTTTCCAATTGCGTACTCAATTTGGTGCATGACAGCGACAAAGAGCAATTGATTCAAGAGATTTTTCGCGTCGTTAAACCCGGCGGACGGGTCGCCATTTCCGATATTGTCAGCGACGAACTGGTGCCGCCGCATTTAAAAGCCGATACCCACTTGTGGAGCGGCTGTATTTCAGGGGCGTTGCAAGAACATGAGTTTTTACAGGCTTTTGTTGCCGCAGGTTTTGTGGCGGTGGCTTATGACAAATGGGAAAGCCAGGCCTGGCAGGTGGTTGAAGGCATTGAGTTTCGTTCGGTTACCATTACCGCCACCAAACCATCATCCGAACCCTGTCTGGACAAAGGTCATGCGGTGATTTATCGCGGACCTTTTTCTAAAGTGTATGACGATGAAGGCCATGTTTTTTATCGAGGGCAACGCATGGCAGTCTGTGAACGCAGTTGTAAATTGCTGACCAGCGGAGCGTATGCCGACCACTTTATCGGCATTGCCCCTGTGCTGGAACAATCGCCGCAAAACTGGCGCCATGCTCCGGGTGCATTAAGGCCTGCGGCGGAAACCAAAGGCGCAGCCCATAAAGCGGACTGTGCATCATCGGGTTGTTGTTAAAAAGGGTTAGGGTTTTATCATGCTATCAAAAACTAAAATCGATGATTTTTTGCAAACGCTTTACACCATGGCTTTCCTGGTTGAAGCGCGCGATGCTTATACCGGCGGGCATTTATGGCGGGTATCACAATTGACCGGGCGGTTAGCGCTAGCTTCCGGATTATCGCGTAAAGAAGCCGCTACCGCCGCATTAGGCGGTTTTTTACATGACTTGGGCAAAGTCGGCGTACCGGATGCTATTTTGAACAAAACCGATAAATTGACCGATACCGAATACGCGATTATCAAAACCCACCCTGAAGTTGGCGTGCGTGTGTTGCACGGGCATCCGCTGACCGGGCTTATTCATGATGCGGTGCTGAGTCACCATGAGCGCATCGATGGGCGCGGTTATCCTAACGGTATTACCGAAAGCGCAATCACACAGGTGGCGAAAATGGTCGGCTTGGCGGATGCGTTTGATGCGATGACCAGCAGCCGCCCGTATCGTGCCGGTATGCCGATAGTGGCTGCATTGGAGCAAATCGAAATAAATTTAGGTCGGCAGTTTGACAAAAAACTGGGCGAACGGTTTATTGCCTTGGGTCGTGCCGGGGAATTGAACGCTATTGTCGGACATAGCGATGCCGGTATTCCATTACATAGTTGCCCGATATGCGGGCCTGTGGTCGTGGTTAAACGCGAACAAAAAGCAGGCGATGCCGTGTATTGCCGGGTTTGCGGCAATGGCTTTCACTTGGCCGAAAAACATGACCATGCCTTACAGCTTGAACCCAGCCATAAAAAAGGCAGCCCCGCCGATTTAATGATGGATATAGATTACCCGTTGCTAAATCAACTGATTGAAAATGTCGCCCCGTATTTGTCCACCGGCAAAAGCCATTGGTGGAATTGGCGTTGTGCGTGAAAACTTGAATCATATTTTATGATTTTAGGGGGCGTTCTGAACAAGTTGATTCCATTCATGGCTCGACAATTTCACCATGAATAAGATCCACCACTTACCTTTCATCTTGAGTTCGTAGAAAATTTAATCGGGAGGTTCTTAGTTGTTTGGAGCGTTTACAAACCGAAGATGTCCGGTTTTAATCCAAACGCGTGTACCGAATGAACCCGCTGTTGCCACGATTTTGCTATCTATCGGAGCACGTAGCCAGGACTGGCTTTGTAAGTGATCGCCGCTTTCCTCAAAACTGCCTTCTAAAACAAAAAGTTCTGTTCCCCAGGTTGCGGTGATATTGACTTTCGCCCCCGGTTGCCAAACTTCTACCCGCACTTCTTCGTGAGTATCCTGGTAGAGTGGGATGACTGAAACCCCCGGTCGTTCAAGTACTGGCTTTGCTTTCATGCTGTTGATGTTCAGCCGGACAGGATTGCGGTCATCGGGATCGAATTGCCATAGCTTGACGAAGATCGTACAACCCTTTACCGAGCCGGGTGTGTGCTGCGTCAGTGGTGGGTTACGAATATAAGAACCGGCAGGATAGATGCCATGCTCATCTTCAAAAACGCCTTCGACAACAATGAATTCTTCGCCGCCGCTATGAACATGCGCTGAAAACCAGCTGCCCGGATCATAGCGCACTAGCGTGGTTGCCCGTGCGACTTCATCACCGATCCGATCCAACATCTTGCGTCCGACTCCTGCAATAGGAGAATCCTTCCAAGCCATTTCCTTGCCGTGAACAACGACTCTTTGCGCAAAATCGGCATTGATTTTCATGATTTTTCACTCTTTAAAGCTTAATTGAAGGAGAACGGAAATAGTATTTCGATGACTATTTCCGAGTCGATGCAGCTACCCTGCAATACTGGGGCGTTTGGCGATGTGTTCCCGCCATACGCGTAGGTTTTTCAGGTCTAGCGGGATATCTATTTTGGCGAAATCTGCAAATGCAAGCCCCGCAAAAACGGTAATATCAGCCATCGAGAACGAATCCCCTGCGATATAAGGTTGAGCGCTGAGCACCGTGTTGAAATAACGCATACCACTTAACGCCCGTTCGCGCTGTTTTTCTCCCCACTCCCTGTTTTGATAGGTTTCCAGTTCAGGCCCAAGCCCTGGCGTTGCATGATGAAAATAGTCTACCGCTGCATCCAGGAGGTTTCGTTCCCCACGCCGTTGCATCATGTGGATGATTGCCCTTTGCTTAGGTGTTTTGCCGGTCAAAGAAATTCCATCAAACATATGGTCCAGATATTCGGTAATGGCCGTACATTCGGAAATGGTTGTGCCGTCATCCAGTTCGAGTACTGGTATCGCGGCAGTTGGATTTTTAGTCAAAAATTCCGGCTTGCGGTGTTCGCCATTAGGAACATTAATGGTGATAAACTCAACCTTATCAGTGATCCCCTTCTCGGCTAAAGCGATTCTTACTCGCGCTGGATTAGGAAGGCCTTCAAAATCATAAATTCTCATTGTTGTCTCCGATAATTAATTTGGGATAAAAACTATGATCGCCAATGGTGATCGTTTGTTGGTCAAGCAGGTTGGCAAGTCCTTCGGCTACGTCAACGCTATCCTCAATAGACAAATTAGCAATAATGCCGAAGCCGTTATTACTTAACCGGCTAATCATCAAACCTGTCAGATGTTTGACTTTGCTGCATATCAACGATTGAACGGCGTTAAAAAGTTGCTGTTCAACTATGCTGCCGCCTAATAAACTGGCTACCTGAAGCGCATGATTGATTTTCATATAAATCAGAGTGTTCTCGGAAGTTCCGCTCTGAGATAAATGCTGTAGCGCTTCGATAAATAAGGGTCTTAACAGTAAAGTCATGGCTAAGCTTATCGATTCCTGAATTTTCTGTATGACTGGACGCTACAGTAGGTCGATACGCAATACGGCACCAGATACGTCAACGCTATCTTCAGCAATTCTTTCATGCCCAAACCAATGCAGGTGAGATTTTTCAGAGACGGAATTACACGCATCAATCTAACAAGTTCGAGAAATCTATCGCCATAGTTAATAGACGCAAGCACAGTGCCGACAAAAATCGCAATCCGAAATGCACTGTTACGAGTATCCTTGCATAGGGCTATTTTTAACCAGTATTTCATCAATTCTTGAGCTTTATACAATTCAAAGATTAGGGAGGGGAGGTCACAATGACTCCCCTAAATGTCAAACTTTATGAGACCCCCGGCAGAGCCGGGGGTACCAATGGTTAATTAGCTTGCGTTGAATAGTTACAACCCAAGATCGCTCAGTCCCGGATGATCGTCGGGACGGCGGCCCAACGGCCAATGGAATTTCCGTTCGGATTCCTTAATCGGCAAATCGTTGATGCTTGCGTAGCGCCGTTGCATCAAACCGTTTTGGTCGAATTCCCAGTTCTCGTTACCGTAAGAACGAAACCATTGGTCGTTGTCATTACGCCACTCGTAAGCAAAGCGGACGGCAATGTGGTTGCCTTCAAAGGCCCAGAGTTCCTTGATTAATCGGTATTCATGCTCTGTAGCCCATTTGCGGGTAAGAAACTCGATAATTTGCTCCCGGCCTACCGGAAACTCGGCGCGATTCCTCCATTGGCTGTCGATAGTATAGGCCAGGGCAACTTTCTCAGGATTACGGCCGTTCCAGCCGTCTTCGGCCATGCGTACTTTTTGGGCCGCCGTTTCACGGGTAAAGGGCGGAAACGGGGGACGTGATTCTTCATGAGTTGTGTTCATTATAAAACTCCTTGGTTAAGGTTTGATTGATCGGAATAATGATAGGGTTGTAATAATCAGGCCACGGCGGGCCTGCGCGAAGTGCAGGTTTGGCTCTGCACAGCCTCCAGCTTATCGTGAATGACTCCGGCCAGGTATTGCGCATCTTCGGCAATCCCCAGAAAGCGCCCGGAACCCCAGGTGTTCAACCAGGGCAAGCCGATGAAATAAAGTCCTTCGGCATTCGATACGCCGCGCCGGAACCGTGGATGCCCCTTGCCATCGAAGGCGGGCAGTTCGATCCAGCTGTAATCGGGGCGGAAACCGATTGCCCAAACGATGGAGGTGATGCCCGCGGCATCGGCATCGATACGCACGGGACCCGATTCGGATTTCCATTCCCATAGTTTTTCAAATGCCGGTTCCTCAGGGGCATCAATGTTGTTTTCCGCGATATAGCGGTCGATTTCCTCGCGTATCCGCACATACACTTCGTCGGCTTCGTCGAGGTTTCGGGTCAGGTCCGGCTTAAACTCCAGCATCGTGCCGTTAATGCTGTTCATGCTGCCGTAAAGGCGGACGCCTTGCAACGCGAATTTACGCAGATCGATTTCATGGCCGCCGCTACGTCCGCTCAGGTAATGGTTGGTTTTATGGCAAACCGCATCGCCGAGCGGGTGCTTATCGACAGTCAAGTTGTAAAAGCCCAGATCGTACAGCCACTCGGTGGTTTCGCGGCCTCGATACAGGCGTGGCGAACGGGGCGCGCTGCCGACCGCGAGATGCACTTTACGGCCCGCCAGGTGCAAGTCTTCCATGATCTGTACGCCGGATTGGCCCGAGCCGACCACCAATACTTCACCTTCAGGCAGCTGTTGCGGGTTGCGGTAATTGACGGAGTGAACCTGGGCGATATGTTTGGGCAGGCTGTGCGCATAATCCGGCACGATCGGAATATCGTAGCCACCGGTAGCCACGACCAAATGATCGGCGGTGAATTCGCCGACGCTGGTCGTCACCTCAAGCCAGCCCTGTTTGCCCCGGCGGACACGGGTCACGGCCACGCCTTCATTCAGCGGTGCGTTGATCTTTTCGGCAAAGGCTTCGACGAACTCGACAATCTCGTCTTTCAGCATGAAGCCTTGTGGATCGTCGCCTTGATATGGAAAATCCGGCAGGCGGCATTGCCAGTTCGGGGTTACCAGACAAAAGCTGTCCCAGCGGTCGTTGCGCCAGGAGTGGGCGACGCGGTTTTTTTCAAAAACGATGTGGCTGATGTCCAGTTTTTGCAGGTAATAACTGACCGATAAACCGGCTTGGCCGCCGCCGACGATGATGACTTGGTAATGCGGGTATTGGTTGCTTTGTTGATTATTCATGGGCTTCTCTCTTTATTGTTGTGTAGCGGTTTGTGATTCCTGAGTGCCGGGTCGGAAGCTCACCCTGTTTTTGCTCTCGTTCCCACGCTCCAGCTTCGCGAGGCGGGAAGCTGGAGCTTCCTCCACTGAATTCCCAAGCTGGAGCTTGGGGACTAGCGCAAAATCTGGAGGCTCCGGCTATCGTCCGGTTTCTCATCTAGCGCCGGAAGTAGGCCGGAATAAGCCCGCCCGGTGCTAACAAGGGCGGGTGTTTCCGGCAAGCGGAATGTCGGAAACACCGGTTCTCGCTACCGTTCGAACCGGCCTACTCCTTAGCCGATGAACTCTTCCACCAAAACCTTCGGGTTTTCAATTTCAGAAAACCGCGCGGCGACAGTTTCAATTTCGTCCAGCTGACTCATTGCGCTGGAGCAGGTATAGCCGTATTTTTGGCGAACCCGCTCGCCGGCAATCTGTAAAGCCGCCCGGCTGCGGGCCAGAAAATCTTCCAGTTCGTAAGTTTCGCCCGGATTAAAAAAATCCTTGATCACCTGTGACGGCGAATAACAAAGGCTGGTGGATCGGTCCGGCCAACGGACGCGAAAACGCATTTCAGGCATGGGTAATTCCTCTTTGATGAGTGGAATGGAGGGACATGGCTAAGCCTCCGGTTTGAGTTCTATGCTGCATCCGGTCAACGGTTCTGCATGCAAATCCCATAACAGTTCCTCTCCGTCGGCATCGGCAAGGCGCAGACAGCCGGACGCATCGGTTTCGCCGATCACCGAGCAACTTATGCCGCGCCGGGAGAAATGTTCGATGACGGCTCCGGTGTGCTTCTCTTCCGCGCTCAGCACAAAGCCGTAACTGGGAAAACAGCACAGCCAGCGCGCTAACGAAATATCCGGCGGGCGCGGTATCGCGGCCACGTCGAGCACGCCGCCCAAGCCGGAACACTCCAATAACATCAGCACCGTGCCGGCCAAACCGGCCATGCTGATGTCCTTTGCGGCTCCGCACAGCCCGGCTTCGGCAAGCTGCGGCAATAGTTCGAGATCCTCGCGCAATCGTTCCGGCGGCGAACCGGTGCTGGCATCCCACCAGGCATGAGGTTCGCGAAAACGCCCGCGCAAATCGACCGCCGCCAGCAGCTTTTGTCCGGCTTTTGCTTCGAAGCTGCTGAGCAATGTATTGGAGCGGCCGAGAATAGCGACCGACAGTTGCGGGCGGTCGTTGCGAAGATTGCTGTGTCCGCCGGCGATGGGTACGCGATAGACCTCCGAGGCGGCCGCCATGCCTTCGAGCACCGGCTTGGCTTGTTCCTCGCCGTCGCTCCAGATCGCATCGACCACGGCGATGGGGCGGCCGCCCATTGCGTAAATGTCGCTGACGTTGACCATCACGCCGCAGTAACCGGCAAACCAGGGCTGGGTCGCGACAAACTCGTTCAGGAAACCTTCGGCCGCGAACAACAAAAATCCGTCCCGGTCGGGTATCGCGGCGCAGTCGTCGCCGAGCGCGATTGTGCCGGACGGCATGCACTTGTTAAGCAGGCCGGTCACGGCGGCGATGTCGCGCTTGTGCGCCAAGCCGATGCTTTGTTTTACGTGCTGAGTCAGCCGGGCTAAATCGTTCATGCCGCAATCCTGCCGGTCGCAATAAAGCCGGTCTCGCCATCGGCATAGGGCGGATACCAAGCTAAATCCGCTTGCATCAAATGATGCGGCCTGCCGTGCAGTTCGATTTCCTGTAGCGAATTCCAATGCAGGCGGCGAAACAACGGCACATTGCGGCTTTGCACCTGCGCCAGGAAGGTATGGCAATCCTGGGCATGGGCAGTAGTAACGGCCAGACGGATCAGCGCCGCGCCCAGGTTGCCCTGTTTGCGGTAGTCGGCCGCCACCGCCAGCCGCGAACCCCACCAAACGCCGGGTTCGGCTTGATGAATGCGGACGGTTCCGACCACTTCATCGGGCAGGCCGCCGACGCAGGCAAGCGCGACAATCGGCGTCGCAACTTGGTCGATGTCGTCAATATCATTGCCTTGAAAAACGCCTTGCTCCTCGCAAAACACCGCCTGCCGCAAGCGCAGCATTTGTTCGCGTTCCCAATCCTGGGTCACCCATTTGACAAGGTACTCGTTGGGTACAAAATGATTGATAGCTTCGTTCAACATATCAGGCCTCGTAACTGGAAAGGGCCGAGCAAGCGCCGCATTTGGCGCAACCGGCTTTCATGTCGGCGGAACGGAGCCCGGCTTGTTTCAACATCGCGCCCAGCGGTTGCAGAATGCCCTGCATGAAGCGTGGGTCGGGCGATGGATGATCGGCCAGCGGCGTGCCGGTAATCGGTATGAAAGGCACGACGAACGGGTAAACGCCTTTGCCGATCAATTGCTCGCAAACGGCCAGAATCGCTTCCGCGCTGTCGCCAAGCCCGGCCAGGATATAGGTGCTGACTTCGCCCCGGCCGAACACTGCGACCGCCGCATCGAAAGCCTCCATGTAACGATCCAGCGGCACGCCGGCCTTGCCAGGCATGATGTGGGCGCGGACTTCCGGCGTGACGGCTTCCAGGTGCATGCCCAAGCTGTCGATGCCTGCTTCTTTCATGCGTCCGAACCAAATATCGTCATCCGGCGGTTCGCATTGGCCTTGAATCGGCAAATCGACGGCGGCTTTCACCGCGCGGGCGCTTTCGCAGAGAATCTCCGCGCCGCGGTCGGTCAGATTCGGCGTGCCGGTGGTGATGACCATGTGCTTGACGCCGTCCAGCGCTACCGCCGCGCGGGCGACTTCGGCCAATTGTTCCGGCGTTTTGCGGAGGATGGTTTTTCCGGCTTTCAGAGATTGCTCGATTGCGCAAAACTGGCAGGACTTTTTGCGGTTGCCGTAGCGAATGCAGGATTGCAGTACCGTCGTGGCCAGCACATCCGCCGCATGCAAGGTCGCGATATGGGAATAGGGTACGCCGTCCGAAGTTTGCAAACCGTAAAAACGCGGCTGGCGGGGGAATGCAATCGAATCGATTGCGCGGCCGTCGCGGCGAACGATGCTGATGCCTTGTTCATCGGGAGCTGAGGCGGTAAACGGCGATTTGGCAGCCCCGGCTATGGTTATCGGTACCATCACGGTTTTGCCGCCAATGGTGACGGCTTTATGATCGGACGGACCGGCGCCGCCTCGACGGACGGCAAGGCCGGACTCGGCGTCCTCCAGCCGCAATCCTAACGATTGCAGCTCGGTAATCAGCTGTGCTTCGGCTCTATTCATGGCTGGGTTGCCCGCTGCTTTGGGGAAAAGGTGCTTTTTGCTCCTTCTCCCTGAGGGACAAATCCGCCGGGAGCGGATTTGCACTCGCCCATAGGGTGGCGGACAGGAGAGTCCGGCATGATTAGGCTGGGATGAGGGGGATTAAATAAACTTTCTTCCTTATTCTCATTTCCCCTCACCCAACCCTCTCCCTCTGGAGAGGGCTTTATTGCATTTAATTCATCGCTGAACATCGGCGCAGCCGGTTTGTCGTTGATCCTCAGGCTTAACAATTCAGGCCGGGCGTAATGGCCGACCGAATCCATCATGCGTTTGCGTTTGGTTATCAACGACATATCCAGGTCGGCGATGACCATGCCTTCGCCGGAGCGCAACGGTTCGGCCAGATGCTGGCCTTCCGGCGAGATGATCGCGGTGCAACAGCCGCCGCGCAGATTTTTTTGCAAACCGGGATCGGGCGTCACCGATTCGATCTGCTCGTCGCTCAGCCAGCCGGTCGCGTTGATCACGAAGCAGCCGGATTCCAGCGCATGATGACGAATAGTCACTTCGATTTGTTCGGCGAAAATCGGCCCGACCAACGAGCCCGGAAACTGGCTGCAATGGATTTCCTCATGCTGCGCCATCAGTGCGTAGCGGGCCAGCGGGTTGTAATGCTCCCAGCAGGCCAAAGCGCCGATCCGTCCGATGCCGGTTTCGACCACTTTCAGGCCGGACGCGTCGCCCTGGCCCCAGATCATCCGTTCATGATAGGTCGGCGTGATTTTGCGGCGTTTTAAAGCCAGGTTGCCGCTCTCGTCGAAAATCAGCTGGGTGTTATAAAGGCTGCCGTGGTCGCGCTCATTGACGCCCAGCACCACGACCACGCCCAGCGAACGGGCCAGGGCGGCCACCGCATCGGTGGCCGGTCCCGGCACGGTCGGCGCATGTTGGTAAAGTTTAAGATGCTCGCGGCCCGCGGCGACCGGCGGCAGCACGAACGAAAAATACGGGTAGTAAGGCACGAAGGTTTCCGGGAACACCACCAGCTGAGCGCCTTCCTTGGCCGCGTCGCTGATGGCTTGGCAAACCTTGTCGACGGTGCCGGTGGCCGAATCGAACACCGGCGCAATCTGTACCGCTGCCGCCCTGACGATTTTTTTCGATGTCACAATCTGTACTCCTGTCATGAAAAAGCGGTTGAGCCACGGATGAACACGGATCAGGTTTATCGGGTGCTGATTCCAAAAATGTCATTCATTTTTACCATGAAGCGCATGAAGGACTTGAAGACATTACTGTATTGACTTCACGTGTGTATTGAGACGGTTTATAAAACACCGGTCATCCAAACCTCGTCCCGCTTCGTATCCTTCATGGTAATAAAAACAAGTTATAAACATTGTGCTGTATCAGCACCCGGTTTATCCGCGGCTAAAAATGATTTACATTGTCCAGGTATCCAGGATGAAAGCGTTCTCGCGGCGATGGATCAGCACGATGTCCAATACATCCAGCGGGCTGACCGGGCGGATGCCTTCGATCAGGCTGGGTTCGCCGTGGCCGTACAAGGCTTGCAGCGCGAACCGGCAGGCATAGACTTTGCCGCCTTCGGCCATGAATTTGTTGATTTGGTTGGTGTAGTTTTGGTGCCCCGGAAAAGCCTCGTCGCCCAAGCGCGGAAAGCCGCGTTGAATGCCTAAAGTCACGCCCGGCCCATACAGCAGGATCGAAGTTTCAAAGCCCTTGCGTTGCAAACGGGTCGCCTGCAACAGGTTCACGTAGCCGATGGAGCCTTCAAAAGCCACGGTGTGGAATTTCACCAGGGCCTTTTCGCCGGGTTGGGCTTTAACGTCCTCGAATACTTTCTCTTCGTAATCGACAAAAAAATCGCCGTTGGCGTGAGCTGGTTTTTGAACTGCCGGCATGGAATGTTCCTCGTAATAAGTAAAAAAAACCTGCATCAGGGGGCGATGCAGGGGGAGTTAGGGCTGTCAATCATTGAGGGGGACTGACGGGAGATAGTTTACGGAGGAGGTAATGTTGCTGACAGATTCAGGAAAAAATGATTTCTAGGGTACAGATTGCGGTTTGAACGATCTGTTCTGCTTAATAAAGCGGATAACTGTTATGGATAAACCGGATTTATCGTTCTTGCGTTCTAATGCCTCGTTCCCACGCGCTGCGTGGGAATGCAGTTAAAGGCGCGCTGCGCCGCGAGTCACGGGCAGCAGATAGAAGTACACATCGTATAAATACAGGACGCGGCGCGTCCGGCATTGCGTTCCCACGCAGCGCGTGGGAACGAGGGATATGAGAGGGGCTGGAGCGATAGAGCGATCCAAAGCCGGACGGGGCATGTTGCCCCGTCCGAAACGTTTACGTGTTACCACATAGTTTAGATATTGAAAAAACGTTAGGGACGGGGTTGCAAACCCCGTCCCGCTTGGAGCAATGTTGCTGACAGATTCAGGAAAAAACGATTTTTAGGGTACAGATTGCGATTTAATGCGATCTGTCCTGCTCAATAAACCGGATAACTGTTATGGAAAACCCGTATTCATCGTTCCCACGCTCCGGCGTCGGCTTCATCCGAGTGCCGTACTGATTGCTCTGGTTCCCAAGCTCCCGCTTGGGAACCCAGTGAGCAAAGCTCCAGCTTTGCGAGTCGGGAAGCTAGAGCTTCCCGTACTGAATTCCCAAGCGGGAGCTTGGGAACTAGCGAACGATATAGCATAGGGCCGGAGCGAGCGGGAGCGATACAATATGAAAAAATCAAACCATTAAGCGGTACAGTTATGCTAAATTTGCCGGACAGACAACCCGCAGAGATCCAAAACCAATGAAACATCTTTATGAAACCGTAGCGGAGAATATCCTCGCCCATATCGAACAGGGCGTTTACCGCTCCGGCGAGCGCTTGCCCGGCATACGCCGTTTGAGCAGCCAGATGAATGTCAGCGTATCGACCGCGCTTGAAGCCTACCGGCTGCTGGAGGATCAAGGCCGAATCCAGGCGCGTGCGCGTTCCGGCTACTACGTCAGCACCGTTCACCGGCTAGCCATCACCGAACCCGACATTTCCGAACCGCCGACGATGCCTTCCCGAGTCACGGGCCAATCGTTGACACGGCAAATTCTGCTGGCGGCAAAAGATCCTTACCAGATCAACCTGGGCTCTTCGGTGCCTTCCCCAGCCTTTTTACCGACGCGGGTACTGCAACAAGCCACCCAAAAAGTGGTGCGCCTGTTTGAAAAACGCTGCTTCGACACCGACGAATTGCTCGGCAATCAGGAGCTTCGCCGCCAGATCGCCAAGCGCATGGTCGAGCTGAATTGCGCCGTCAGTCCCGACGATATAGTCATCACTCATGGCGCCAGGGATGCGGTCCGGCTCGCGTTGATGGCGGTCTGCAAACCGGGCGACGTGATCGCCATCGAATCGCCGACCTTTTACGGTTTGTTGCAGGTCATCGAATCCTGCGGCATGGAAGCGCTGGAAATCCCGACCCATCCGCGCGATGGCGTTTCTATCGAAGCATTGCAACTGGCTGTCGAACAATGGCCGATCAAAGCCTGCCTGCTGATCTCCAACTACAACAACCCGCTCGGCTCCTGCATGTCCGACGAACGGAAAAAGAACATCGTCGGGTTGCTGGAAAAAAACGGCATTCCGCTGATCGAGGACGATGTGTACGGCGATTTAGGCTTCGGATTAAAGCGGCCTTCCGTCGCCAAAGCCTGGAGCCAACAGGGCGAGGTGCTGTATTGCTCGTCTTTTGCCAAAACCTTGTCGCCGGGACTGCGCATCGGCTGGCTGGTTCCCGGACGCCACATGAAAAAAGTCGAAAACCTCAAATACATGCTGCATCAGGCCACGCCGACGCTAAATCAATTGGTCATTGCGCATTTGCTGGAGCAAGGCGGCTACGACCGTTATCTGCGCCAAGTCCGGCAGGACTATGCGCAAAGCGTGACGCGAATGGTCAAGGCCGTGAGCCTGTTTTTCCCCGAGGGGACCAAAGTGACCCAGCCGGAAGGCGGTTTCGCGTTGTGGGTCGAATTGCCGGAAGCTGTCGATGCGATGGAGTTGCATCGGCAAGCCAGCCTTGAAGGCATCATCATTGCGCCGGGGCCGCTGTTTTCGGCCACGCAAAAGAAATACGGCAATTTCATCCGGCTCAGCTGCGCCGTACCCTGGAATGACCGTTTGGAACGAGCGTTGAAAAAACTGGGGGATATGGCTGGGGATTTGATGGCGGGATAAAGGGAAACATGCCGATAGGCGGACCTTCCAGGTTTTTAAAACCTGGAAGGTCTAACTAGCCGCATTTTTAGGAATGCGCATAATAACTTTATTTTTAAACCATGAAGAACATGAAAGGCATGAAGGATTGAAGTCTTCATGCGCTTCATGGTCATTGCTTAAATGTTCCTAAGCCATCAGTTCCGCGCGGCTATTCATAACCCCAAATCGCTCAAACCGGCGTGATCGTCTGGACGGCGGCCTAGCGGCCAGTGGAACAGGCGTTGTTCCTGCCGGATCGGCAAATCGTTGATGCTGGCAAAGCGCCGTTGCATAAAGCCTTGCCGGTTAAACTCCCAATTTTCGTTGCCGTAACTGCGGAACCATTGACCGTAGCCGTCATGCCATTCGTAGGCAAAGCGAACGGCGATGCGGTTGTCGGTAAACGCCCATAGCTCCTTGATTAAGCGGTAATCCAGCTCCTTGGCCCATTTGCGTTGCAAAAATTGCCGCACTTGCTCGCGGCCTTGCGGAAATTCGGCGCGGTTGCGCCATAGCGTGTCTTCGGTATAGACCAAGGCTACCCGATCCGGGTCGCGCGAGTTCCAGGCGTCTTCGGCCATGCGCACTTTCTGAGCCGCGGTTTCGGCGGTAAAGGGCGGGACGGGGGCTTTGATTTCTTCGGTCATGATTTTTCTCCGTTATTGAAGGGTGAGTGAGTTACGCCTGCCACATTCCCGGCATCGGAACATAGCCGGGCAAGGCGCGGATACGTTGAAACCAGGTGACGATATTCGGGTAAGCGCCGATGTCGATGCCGCCTTCTGGCGCCAGCGCCAAGTAAGGATAGGCGGCAATGTCGGCGATGGATACCGTGTCGCCGGCGAGCCAATCGCGGCTTTCCAGGTGACGGTCGATAATATCCAGTACTTTTTCGGCGGTCTGCCGGGCTTTTTCCGTATCGATGGCGCGGCCGAATTTATGATGTACGCGCAGCATGGCCGGGCCGTGGAAGATTTCGTTGGCGGCGGTCGATAGCCAAGCGGCGATTTGCGCCGAGCGGTAGGCGTCGTCGGGCCACCATTGTTCGCCGCCGTAGCGTTTGGCCAGATAGACCAAAATGGCTTGGCTGTCGCGGATGATCAGGCCGTCGTCATCCAGCACCG
>Ga0265297_10000339_pt1 | contig 150919 bp, 133 predicted proteins | sample Munlanlwell13791_FD_192502 | JGI IMG/M metagenome (GOLD analysis project Ga0265297, IMG submission 192502) | Leachate microbial communities from a municipal landfill in Southern Ontario, Canada - Leachate well 137-91 | ecosystem: Engineered > Solid waste > Landfill > Unclassified | place... | reverse complement strand
TAATCTAAAAAAATCTTTATTAAAATAAACAAACAATATATGGCACGTAGATGCGACATTTGCGGCAAAGGTCCGCTCAGTTCTGCTTCAAGAAGCCACTCCAATATCAAATCCAAAAGACGGCTTTATTTGAATTTACAAGTCAAACAAATTGACGGGAAAAGAAAAAAAGTTTGTGCAAATTGTTTAAAGACAATGAGCAAAACAAAATAAATTTATTCCCTGAGCTTGTCGAAGGGTCTTCCTTTATTAAATTATATCTCATAAAACAAAACTCCGCCATTTTCGGCGGAGTTTTTATTATTTACTAATTACTATTTACTAATTACTTCAATCTATCCTCAATCCACATCAGCCGATTGTATTTGCAAATTCTTTCACTACGCGAAAGCGAGCCGGTTTTGATGTATGGGGCCCCGAGACCGACAACAAGATCGGCAATAAAAGAATCTTCAGTTTCACCCGAACGATGTGAAACAATCGGCGCCCAACCTTGTTTTTGCGTCATCTGAATCGCGGCAATTGTTTCGGAGATTGAACCGATCTGATTTAACTTGATGAGCACTGAATTCACGGCTTTCTTATCAATCGCCATTTTTATCCTTTCAATATTTGTCACCAATAAATCGTCGCCGACAATTATGATTTTTTTGCCAAAAATTTTTGTCATCTCCATAAATCCGCCCCAATCGTCTTCGGCAAAAGGATCTTCAACCAAAACAATCGGATATTTTGCCAGCAATTTTTTATACCATGCCAAAAGTCCGGCACTTTTTAACTTTTTTTCGCGGCCGTTGATTTTTAGCCGATAATAATTCTTCTCAAAAAAACTTGAGGCTGCTACATCCATGCCGATTTTCACTTTATCTTTATAGCCGGCCTTGCCAATCGCCTCAACAATCAAATCCAACGCTTTTTCATTTGACAGCAACCGCGGCGCAAACCCGCCTTCATCCCCCACTCCGGTTTCGTATCCTTTTTTCTTTAACAAATCTTTCAGGGTATAAAAAATTTCCGAACCGGCGCGCAGGCGTTCGTGAAAATTTGAAAACTTCACGGGCATGATCATATATTCCTGGGGATCAAGACCGCTGTCGGCGTGTTTTCCGCCATTTACAATATTCATCATCGGTATCGGAAGTTTAAAATCTTTGTTGCCCACCAACCCGCCAAGATATTCATAAAGTTCTACACCACTTGCCGCTGCGGCCGCCCGAGCAAAAGCCAGAGATACTCCCAAAATTGCGTTCGCCCCAAGCCGTGTTTTATTTTTTGTCCCGTCGAGTTCAATCAAAAATTCGTCCAGCTGCCGCTGATTAAAAGTTTTTCCAACGACGGCACTCGCAATTGTTTCATTGACATTTCTTACGGCTTTCAAAACTCCTTTTCCGCCAAATCTTTTTTTATCGCCATCGCGGAGTTCCAGCGCTTCGTAAATGCCGGTTGACGCGCCGGAAGGAACTGAGGCGACGCCCATACCGCCTTCAACTTTTAATTCTACTTCAACCGTAGGATTGCCGCGTGAATCCAAAATTTCTCTAGCACGGATTGAAATAATTTTTTGCATATTAAATAAATTATTAATAATTATTCTTCGTTCTCGCGGATCACAACTTCCACAATCTTATCTTTGACAATAAAACTGACTAATCTTTTAATCTCTTCTTGTGCTTTTTGATTTGCATTCACAAGCATCTCTGGGGTCGTGGCGTTTGTTTCCGCTTGTTTTATCATTTCAGACACGGCTTGATTGTAGCCGTCATCATTTTCAAAAATTCTTTTCAAAATTCCCTGCTTATTTTCCAAACTTATGTCTCCGACAATTCGCGAATTAAAAATCTCCACGGCGGGAACGGCTACTGTTACTTTTTCTTTTTCCACCTTGATGTCATTTTCCCCAAGTTTTGCCAAATCCACACCCAGATTTACTTCCGCAATTCCGTACGCTTTTATCGCCTGGCCCCAAAGAAGATCGTGCCAAAAACTTTCTGAACTATTTGTAATCTTGATTGATTCATTGTAAACAAAACTCTGCGTGACCAAAAATCCCCGGTCGCGAAGCGCCGACAAAATCACTTGGCTTGTCACGCGCGGTTCGGCAATGCGGTTCGTCCCCCACCAGCCAACAACAATGCCTATTGCTAAAATCACCGCCCCAATTCCGGCATACGTAAAAATTTTTTTCATAAAATTTTATTAATTTTAATTTTTGCTGCACTTACCATTATAAAAATCCCATGCATCACAAACTGTCCCACCTGGCAATTTACAATTTCCTTCTTCCGGACTTGCCGTCTCGTCTGTAATTATATATTCACCGCCAGTAATCGCGCAGTAACGCGCCGCTTCAGTTATATATCCAGTCACTTTCCGGCCGCCAACCGGGCATTCGTCGCGAAAAAGCGCCCACTCCTCGCACTGGCGATTATCTTCAAAATAACAAACTCCGAATTCGCCACCGCCGCCACGCTTTTCAATCTTCAGTATTCCGCCCTTTTCTTCACAATTAACTGAGGCCGGATTTGCAATGCCAACCTGTTCGTTTGTCGCTGGCGCTGAATTTATATTTTGATTTGCCGGCATGTTCGCACCGCATCCCGCGCCGAGAAAAACTAAGCTCACGAGAAGAAATAATTTTTTCATAAATTTTTATTATTTAAAAGAAATTATTTGCCAGCCATATTTTTCTACTTCCTCCGGTGTGAAGAATTTTACATCTTTTGTTTTTAAAACATAAGTCACTTCTTTTTCCAAAACTCGACCGGTATAATCTTTTTTCTCCGGATCCCATTCGCGTAAAACTAAAATGTCGCCCGGTTTGCACTCCCAGTCGGCCAAACGCAACTCAAAATTTTTCTCGCCGCGAGAAATTTTATCAAAAAATTCAGGCCAAATTTTCTTTTCTATTCTCATAAAATTATTCAACTTCTGCGAAAAGTACTACGTAATTTTTTCCGTAGGCCTTAGCACAAGCAGGACAAGTTGTGTAAGAAAAATAAATTTTCTTTAAATTTTTATTTTTTGATTTTACATATTCAACCATCTCTTGCGCCCACTTGCCGGCATTCTGATACGGACCTTCAAAAACTTTTGTTAAAAAAGTTCCGGAAAGAGTCGCCATTTTGGCGCCTGGAACTTCGCGCGTTGCGTCAATATAAATGTCCGATCCCCAAAGAGATTTTTCGTCGGTCAACATCAGCTGATCGCCTTTTGCTCCCGCCTTCTCAATTAACGCCATATTTTTTATAATTTTCTTTCCCATGTTCAATGGGATATGAAAAAAACTTGTCACATGGTCTTTGACAAATAGTTTGTTTTCCCACTTAATCTCTTTTTCCTGCCAAGGTTCCGGGTTAAACGGTTCGCAGCAGCCTGTTCGCTCTACATTTTTTTCCATAAAATTTTAGTTAAAAAAATTAATTAGACCAAAACTAGCTCATTTCATGATCTTGGTCGGGGTAGGCGGAATTGAACCGCCGCTACACCCACCCCAAGGGTGCGTCCTGCCGCTAGACTATACCCCGACCAAAACCGCGACTGAGTTCTTTTAGTATAAATAAAAAGCGGGCCTAACGCAACTGCGTCAGGCCCGAAAATGTCCCTCCCTTCGCCACTAAATCGTGGCGACTAGAAGCCGTAGCCGATTCGTTCACCCCACGATCGGGCGAGATTATTTCGCTCGACCAAAGACACTACCTGCTCCGAGGTCTTCTCGGCCGGCGGGGGCTCGCTCCGATTCTTCTCGTCGCGCGTCTCGCCAACCTGCCCGCTTCCGTCTTTTTCACACACCACCGCGCCTCCTTTAATCCGTCTTTGCGATGCGGCGAATGTCATCCTTGATGAATCCAGCGAGAAGAACTGCGAGAAACTGCTGTTGTTCCTCCACCGTCATCTCTCGCCCCATCGGAATATTGATGTTCTCGCTGTCTCCAATGCCACCACCACCCGGCGCCCTCCATTCACCTTTCTGGTCCATCTCACGCCTCCTCCTTTCAAGACAAAAATTAGCAACTAGGCAAAAACTCAATCGAATCTTCGCTCAATCGCCAAATGGAACTAAAACCGCCCCGGATTTACCGGAGCGGTTTTTATCAAATTATCAATAAACTAAAAACCTTTCCGACAATTCAGAGTAAAAAACCAAAAGGCAAAATAATTTCCGGGGATGGTTTTCATACATTAAAAATTTATCTCAAAAACAAAATTTGTCAACCCTACTCCATTATTCCGTCAACATTCACGTCGTATAACATTTTATCCTGCACAAGATTGTATTTCAAAATTTCATTTTCCTTAAACCAAATATCAATTTCTTTTTCCGCCTCCTCCACGCTGCCTGAAGCGTGAATAAGATTTCTAATTGCCCTGTCGTCCAAATCGCTCATATCGTATGAGTCAACCGTGAAATCGCCACGGATTGTCCCAACATCTGAAGTCAAAGGCTCTGTTCCGCCGGTAAGTTTTCTAATAATTCCAACCGCTTTATTCCCCTGCCAAATCATGACGATCACAGGACCAGTCGTCAAATATTTCTTGAGACGGACCAAAACCGCCCGACCACATTCTTCGGGATCTTTGTATGGCGCCACGAGACCTTTTTTTTCATAAGACACAATTGATTTTTCCCCAACTTTTCTAATCCAATCCGGATCAACCGTATAATGTTTCTCTACTGTTTTTTCGTCAGGAATCGTCATTTTAAGTGCCGCTATCTTCAAGCCCGTTCGTTCGTAACGATGAATAATTTCGCCGATCAAAGTTCTCTGCACTCCGTCTGGTTTAATAATGACTAATGTCCGTTCTTTTTTAGGATGTTCCATATTTTTAAAAAATTTTAAACAATTAAAGTATCATAGATAAAAGCGCTAAAAATGTCAAAGTTAATTATTTAAAATTTATTTTTTCTCCGTCGCTTGTAATTTTTATATCTCCGTCCTGATCGGTCCTAAAAATTTCCACGCCATTTTTTTCCAAACGTTTTATGGCCATTAGATTTGGATGTCCAAAAGAATTATTTTTGCCAACCGAAATCACGGCGAACTTCGGCTGAACTTTTTTTAAAAAATTATCGCTCGTGGCATTCTTGCTGCCATGATGGGCAACTTTTAATACGTCCGCTTGCAAATCAACTCCTCTGCTGATTAAGTCTTCTTCCGCTTCCATCTCCGCATCGCCGGTGAATAAAAACGAAGTTTGGCCAAAAATTAATTTCCCGACAATTGAAGTGTCGTTCAAATTTTCTACCGACTTTCCCGTCAAATCTTCCACCGGATAAAAAATTTCCATTCTTACTCCCCCGCCGAAATCAAGTGTCTCTCCGGCTTTCACGATTTCCATCGGTACGTTTTGATTCTTGATCTCTTGAAGCCAAGCCAAATAATCCGGCGTGGTAAACAACACACCTGTTGATAAAATCTTTTTCACTTCATACCTTTTTAAAACTTCGATCAACCCGACCAGATGATCGGCGTGGGGATGGGTTAAAATTATTAAATCAATTTCTTTTTCAAAAAATGGCAAATTCTCGCCGAGTTTATTTACGACCGTGCTTGATGGTCCGCCATCAATCAAAATTCTCTGGTGATCCGGCGTCTTTATTAAAATCGCGTCACCCTGGCCGACATCTAAAAAATCAACTTCAAGCGCCTTACCTTCTTCAAAAAATTGAAAAAGAGAAACGCCAACCAAAATAATTATCGCCGAGAACAAACCTGCGAGGCGCGTCACTAATTTTTTATTTTTAAAATTATTAAACATTAATTTCCAAATTATCAGTCTTAATTTTTCTGCGCTGATACCAAATAAACCAACTAATTAATAAATAAAATATTATCAAAAAAATCCAGTGGATTTTCCCCGCCTCGCCGGAGGCCCAAGGAACGGCCGCCAAAAACTCCACCACCTTAATTATATAACTTAAAACGAGCCAAGCAAACCAGCCGATGATTTGGCCCAACCCGAAATAAATTAATCCGCCGAGCACGGCGACTGATCCGACCGCCATGGCGAGTGGAATCGCCGGTAAAATAAAAATGTTGGCGAGCGGCGCGATAAACGAAATTCTCCCGAAGTTGTATAAAATTAAAGGTAAGGTTAAAACAATCGCCGACATTGTCGTGGTAAAAGTTTCCTTGGCGCCAAATACCGACGGCAATTTGGAAAAATATTTTTCAAAAATCGGCGAAAGAAAAACAAGACCAATTGTCGCGGCGAAAGATAATTGGAATCCAACATCAAACGCCAAAATTTTTGGATTAAAAATGAGCATTGCTGCGGCGGCGAGCAAGAGCGCGTTTGTAATTTTAGAAATCCGGCCGACTTGAGTTGCGAGGAGCACGAGCGAACCCATCAATGCCGCGCGGACAACCGAAGCTTGGGCACCGGTTAAGATTACAAAAAATAAAATTCCGGAAAGCGCGAACCAAAAAGATTTTTTTCGGCCGATTCCGATATTTTTAGCGATTCGCAGAAGCAAAACCGCAATAATTGTAATATTATATCCAGAAATCGCGATAATGTGCGTCGTACCCGTGATGTTAAATTTTTCCGTAAGATCCGCCGGAATACCGCGCTTCGCGCCGTAAAGCAAGCCGCCCAAAAACGCTGCCTGCGGTTCTGGCAAAATTCGGTTTACGGTTGCCACTAATTTTTCTTTCGCCCAAAAAATTCCCGCCACAATTTTATTTCCCTCGCCGCTTTTTATAAATTTTATTTCTGGCCAATAACATAATGAATAAATATTTTCTTTTGCTAAATATTTATCATAAGCAAAATCTTCGATCGGCTCCGGTTCGCGCAATTTACATTTTATTTCTAATTCATCGCCATAATGGAAAACCGGATAAAGTTTAGCATTGACTAAAACATTGCCGTGAACTTCACGCCATCTACCTCCTGTTTCCAATTTTTCACTCTTCACTTTCAGCTTCACGCCGTTGTCTCGGGTATCTGGCTCAGCCGCTACGATACCAACAAAAATTCTTTCCTTACCATTATAAAAACTGATTTGATTTTCATCTCGCGGCGGAGTTCCGGCCTCAAAACGCAACGTTCCCAAAAACAGAAAAATTCCGGCAAGACCGAGAACAATAAATTTTTTCTTGTCCGGCCACCCGAAAAACAAAAAACCGCATCCGACGACTAAAATCGCGAACGCGGCCCAAAGCGGCAATGATAAATATGACGCGAGACCAACTCCGACAATAAAAAACAAACAAGAATAGAAAAATATTTTTGATTTAGACATGCCCTCCAGCCCTTCGACTCACTTCACTCGCTCAGGGAATAAAATTATTTATGGCCTGAGCCTGTCGAAGGCCCTCCTCAAAAATTACACCACAATATTCACTAACTTTCCTTTTACAAAAATTATTTTTTTAATTTTCTGTCTTTCAATCCACTTTTTTATTTTCTCACTTTCCACGGCAACTTTTTTTGCTTCTTCTTCACTAATATCGGCTTTCACTTTAATGCTATCGCGCATTTTTCCGTTTATCTGCACAATCAAATCAATTTCTTCTTCAATAATTAACGCCGGATCATATTTTGGCCATTCGGCAAGATGTACACTTTTTTTATTTCCCAACTTTTCCCAGAGCTCTTCGGCGAGGTGAGGGGCAAAAGGAGCGAGGAGAGTAATTAGTAATTGGTAACTGGTAATTGACAATTTTTCTTCTGCCGCCATCTCGTTCGTTAAAATCATGAGCGCCGACACGGCTGTATTAAACTTCATTTGTTCAATATCCTCTTCAACCTTTTTAATTGTCTGATGTAGTAATCTTTCTAACTTTGAACTTTCAACTGCAACTTTTAACTTATCTTGCAACTTCCAAACTCTTTCCAAAAATCTAAAAACTCCCACCACGCCTTTTTCGTCCCATGGAATCGCCTGCTCAAACGGCCCCATAAACATTTCGTAAACCCGCAAAGTATCCGCGCCAAAACGCGCTACAATGTCATCGGGATTTACCACGTTGCCGCGCGACTTACTCATCTTTTCTCCGCCCTCGCCCAAAATCAAACCGTGCGAAGTTCTTTTTTTATACGGCTCGTCGCCGCACTCTTTTGGAACCGCGCCGATATCATATAAAAATTTATACCAAAATCTGGAATATAAAAGATGCAGTGTCGTGTGTTCCATTCCACCGTTGTACCAGTCAACCCCGCCAATTTCATTACACTTATTTTGTCCGGCGGGGCAAGCTCGCATCCAATATTTTAAATTTTTTTCGCTGGCAAATTCTTTTTTATTTTTCGGATCAGTGTAGCGCATAAAATACCATGATGACCCGGCCCAGTTTGGCATCGTGTCTGTTTCCCGCCGCGCCGCGCCTCCGCACTTCGGGCATTTTGTCTTCACCCATTTTTCTATCGCGGCCAACGGCGACTCGCCCGTATCGGTCGGCTCGTATTTTTTCACCTTCGGCAATTCCACTGGTAAATCCTTCTCCTCGACCGGCACCCAACCGGTAAGACGACTAGTTTTTATAATATCAAACAAAACCGGATATTCTTTATCAGTAAAATGATTGTAATTTCCAACGTGTTCTATAAACCAATTATGCGGCCAAAAATCATGGTCGTATAATCTCACGCTTTGATCATTACCCGAATAAATTATTGTCGCGTTCCCAACGTTCTTTTTAATTTTTTCCCAATCCAAATCTTTTTCCCAAAATATTTTAGCAGTATTATAATCCTTTTCCGGTCTTCTGGCTTTTTTAAAAGCCAATTCTTCCGCGGTTATTTTTCCGACAGCCGGCGCCACCAAAAATATATTATTGATTTTTTTATTTAATCGCTCCATCAAATGCAGCGTCGCCTTTCCACCTAAACTGTGTCCGACGATAATGTCATCTTCGCCGAATTTTTCTACTATCGGCAGCAATTCTTCCATCCACCTTTCCAAAACCGGATGTTCGGTCGTGGTCATAGTAGGAGCAAATACTTCAAACCCGATTTTCTCCAATTCCTGTTTCATCCATGGCATCCAATTTTTATCCGCCCTGCCGGTTAAACCATGTATCAATAATATTTTTTGTTTTTTCTTGGCGCAATTTTCACAATAAACAAGCGGAATCGGCTCGCCCCAATATCTCTGCCGCGAAAAAACCCAGTCGCGCAATTTATAATTCACGGCTTTTTTGCCAATATGCTTTTCTTCCAGCCACTTGGTAATTTTTTCTTTCGCTTCCGGGGTAGCTAAACCATTTAAAAATTCTGAATTTATATTTATCCCGTATCCGCTAAAAACCTTATCTTCGGAAAAATTTAATCTATCGTCGCTTACACTACCCCCCAATTTTTGACCCATCTCTTTTAATGACTCAACTATAATAAATTCATCAGGAGCAATAATCTCATAATTTCCATCATTTTGTATCAGGCCAACGCCATAAATTTTATGCTTCTCGACAACTTTTTTGATATCTCTAATATCTGAATAATTTAAATCCAGAATGCGCCTTACGCCGGGCTGTACAACCTTCTTAATCGGCAAACCAAATTTTTTAGCAAATTCAAAATCGCGTTCATCGTGGGCAGGGACGGCCATAATCGCGCCAGTGCCATAACCGGTCAAAACATAATCTGCCACCCAAATTGGAATCTCTTCATTGTTTGCCGGATTAATTGCCTTAATCCCCTTCAACTCCACTCCGGTTTTTTCTTTTTGTAATTCGGTTCGTTCCAAGTCAGATTTTCTTTTTGCTTCGCCAATATATTTTTCAACTTCATTCCAATTTGTAATTTGTAATTTTAATTTTCCAACCATTTCATGCTCCGGCGCCAAAACCATATACGTCGCGCCGAACAATGTGTCGGGACGAGTGGTAAATACCTCTAAAACTGTCATCCCCGACCTGATCGGGGATCCAGTTTTCTGGATTCCCGCTTCCGCGGGAATGACATTAAAGCGCACCGTCGCGCCTTCTGATTTTCCAATCCAATTAATCTGTCCTTCTTTTATCCGCGGCGAGTAATCAACTTTTTCTAAACCTTGAAGCAACCGCTCGGCGTATTTGGTAATTTTTATCATCCACTGCTCTTTCATCTTTTTTACGACCGTCCCGCCGCAGCGTTCGCAAACGCCATTTACCACTTCTTCATTCGCCAGACCGATTTTACATTTTGTGCACCAATTGATGGCAATTTTATCTTTGTAGGCCAAGCCGTGTTTAAAAAATTGCAAAAACATCCATTGCGTCCATTTATAATATTTTGGATCACTCGTATTAATTTCCCGCGACCAATCAAAAGAAAATCCGAGCGACTTCAACTGACGCGTAAAATTTTTAATATTTTTTTCTGTAGCCACCGCCGGCTGAATGCCGGTTTTTATGGCGTAATTTTCTGTGGGCAAACCAAAGGCATCCCAGCCGATCGGGTACAAAACATTTTTTCCCTGCATCCGATTTTTCCGGGCGACAATATCCAGCGCGGTATAACTTCGCGGATGGCCGACGTGCAGCCCTTCTCCCGACGGATAGGGAAATTCAATCAGACAATAAAACTTGTCCTTTTGGGGATTTTCTTTAACTTCATAAATCTTTTCCTTTTCCCACTTTTTCTGCCACTTCTTTTCTATTTTTTTAAAGTCATACTCCATAATTTTCTACCTGCCCCGTGCAAAGTAAAGGCTATTTTTATTTTACACACCTCTTGGTATTTAAGATGATTGCTCTGCCGAAAATATCAATTTACTTAAACTTTGTATGGGGTCAATTTTCTTAAAATTGTATTCCATATTATTAATATCTTAACACAAGAATGTTTAATTTGAAAGATAAAAAAATCCGCGTCCGAAACCTTGCGGTTCCAAACGCGGAATACTATCTCCCCTCATCTGAAGGCCTCAATGATGCGCGCCGTGCGAATCCCCATTCTCGGATGCGGCGTAGTGAGGCGTCTCCACTCGCCAATCGAGAAAGAGAGATCTCGTTCGGCAAAGTTGCCGAACGCATGCACAATGCTGTCCGCGCCGTAGCGCGTAGAAAGCATCGTGTCTGTCTCAAGATCCAGAATTTCTCCGCCGGCACCGCCGAGATGCCAAGTGATGGCGTACTGCGGCAAGGTGAGGATCCGCCGACCCGGCTCGAGAGACAACCTGAATCCTTCGAAGGATCTCTCCCCGATCCTTGGGCATCGCTCTTCCGCGTCAACCAGAAGCCATCGTCCCTCCCGAACCGGCTCCCAGAGGACCAAACTCGGATCGTCCAGCTTGATCACGTGCGGAAGCTGCAGCATGAGCCGCTCAATCGGCACATCCCGCTCCGAGGGCTCGAAAATGAGGTTCTTTCCGGCGGAAAACCACAAGTTCATCTGCTCGTCAGCGCAGGAAACCAGAGGAATTTCGACGCGGCCGAACCCGCGAGACTGGTAAAAATCCTGCATCGTAAGCTGCTGCTTCTCGGCGCAAGATCTGCCGCCCAGCGGCCTTGACTCGGCCCGACTGAGAAGATACCTGCCGACGAGCATCATGAATTCGCGGAAGCCCAACGACAAGGAAAGAGTGCCCGCCCTAATTTCCCTTGCCGTGTTGTTCCATTTCTCCTCGATCATCCTGAGGCTCTGGGCCTCAAGCTCACTGAGCCCCTTCCCGTCAGGCAGTTTGGTCCGACCGACCGTCGCAATGATCAGATCGATCTCACTCGTCTCTCCGGCAACCTCCAGAAGGTGGCCGAGAAAGAGGAGGAATCTCTGCAGGGCGGGGCAAAGCGGTTCGAGGCCGAATTGAACTTTCGCCACGACCGAATCCCACCGCTCCTCTACTCTGCAAAGGAGAACCGCCTCCCCTGCCTCAAGATTCAACCACGACTTTTGCGCGCTCATCTTATCCTCCCTTTCGATGGCCCGCGAATAGGCTAAGTTTCTTACTCTTCGCGGAACATTTAATTTAAACATATTTTCTCAAAATGTCAAGGATTAATTTAAAAAATAAAAGGGCTGGTAAAACCAAGCCCTTATTTTCACTCCTTCTTCTCGATCGTTTTGCGTCCAGCTGCTCTCGCCCAGCTGCCGCTTGATTTCTCTCCGCCTCCTGTCGCGCTTCGAGCCTTGCCCTTCTTGACAAAACGCTCGTGAACAAACCCCAAACAGTGCACCTCCATCACTTGTTCCAGTTCAGCCCGCCACCAGGGAAAGTTTTTCCATTCCTGGATTGCTCTGTCACAAGGATGGCAAATGTTATCCGGATTGGTCCTTGCGAGAAAGCAGTTGCAGCATTTGCAGCGCCTATCCGCCTTGTAGGTCTCGGCTGGCCGTTCCGAACGAAGCGCGCTGTATCCTCCCTCGCCCGCCGTTTCCCTAACGCCCAATTCTTCGCTCCTCCCATTCTTCAGGGCGGCAAAGTCAATCGCTAGTTTCTTTCTTTTCCCCCGGCTTCTTTTGCTTTCCACTCTTTCCTCCTTTGCCTCACTTTACTTTTTTTATTTTTAAAAGTCAAAAAATCCGCCTCTTCGGCGGACTCTTTACTCTTTTTTTATTCTATTTTCTACTTTCTATTTTCTACTTTCTATTTTCTAAATTCTAACCTTATGCCCACCCTCTAGCCTTAATCGCTTTTTCCAATCGCCCGAGCGCCAGCGCGAAAACCGCGGTTCGGAAATCAGTTTTATTCTGCTCTCTTATTTTCCATGCTGCTTCAAAATTTTCTACCATTATTTTTTTTAATTTTTCAAAAACTTCTTTTTCCGACCAATAATAATTGGCTAAATTTTGTACCCATTCAAAATAGGAAACTGTTACCCCTCCGGCATTGGTCAAAACGTCGGGTACGACCAAAACATTTTTCTTAAATAATTTTTCATCGGCTTCCGGAGCGGTCGGGCCGTTCGCAAGTTCTAATATAATTTTTGCCTTGACGCGACCGACATTTTTCCTGGTAATTTGATTTTCAAGCGCCGCTAAAATTAAAATATCACAATCGGTTTCCAAAAATTTTTCATTGGTTGTGTGAAGATGATCTTTACAGGCGCATTTTATTTCTTTGCAATCGCAAACATCTACCACTCCCTTTTTTTCTTTCATCTTGGCAATGGTATGTGAATCAATTCCCTTACCGGTTTTATCAACCACCGCCGTTTGCGAATCAGAAATGCCAATAATTTTATAACCAGCGTGAAAACACAAATCTGCCATATTCGCTCCGGCATTGCCAAATCCCTGAATAATAATTCTTGTTTTCTTCGGATCAATTTTTAACTTTTTTGCCACTTCTTCCAAAATATAAAATCCGCCTTGGGCCGTAGCCGTGCCGCGTCCAGCCGAACCGCCGATTTCCAAAGGTTTTCCCGTTACTACCCCCGGAACGTTGTATCCTTTGATTTTTGAAAACTCATCCATAATCCAACCCATAATCTGCGGGGTGGTATAAACGTCCGGCGCGGGAATATCTTTTTCCGGACCAATATAATCTTTCAAGGCCTGCGTATAACCGCGCGCTAATCTTTCAAGTTCCGTTTTACTCAATTTTTTTGGATCAACCGTCACACCGCCCTTACCGCCGCCGTAAGGAATTCCGACTGCCGCGCATTTTATGGTCATCCAAAAAGATAAGGCTTCCACTTCATTTAAATCTGTTTTGGGATGAAAACGAATTCCGCCCTTGAACGGTCCGCGAGCGTCGTTCCACTGGACACGATATCCGTCAAAAATTTTTGTTTCGCCGTTATCCATTTTTACAGAGACGGAAAATTGTAAAATTCTTTTTGGCTTTTTCAAAATTTCTAAAACAGCGGCGTCGAGTTCTACAAGTTCAGCCGCTTTTTTTAGTTGAGTTAATGCATTCTGCAATGGGCTCATAATAATTTAAGCAACAATTACTTAATTACTATTTACTAATTACCCAAAAGTAAGTAATCAGTAACCGGTAATCGGTAATTAAAATTATTTTATTTTTTGTAAATAAGAGTAGGCTGTCAATGCCGCTTTCGCCCCTTCTCCGGCAGCGATCACTATTTGTTTCCACGGGACTATTGTCGCGTCTCCGGCGGCAAAAACTCCCGGGACGTTTGTTTCATTTTTATCATTTACTACAATCTGTTTTCGCTCATCGAGCGCCACCATCTTACTTACAAAATCCGATTCCACAATATGGCCAATTTCCACAAAAATACCATTAACTTCCAAATCGCGCGTCTCGCCAGTATCATTTCTTTGAACCATAACCCCTTCAATATTTTTTTCTCCTTTTATTTCTTTAACTTCTGAATTTGAGATTATTTCCACGTTTTGTAATTTCCTTGCGTCATTCACCCGGACTTCTTCCGCCTTAAATTCATCACGCCGATGAATCAAATAAACCTGTTTAGCAAATTTTGCCAAAAGAAGCGCCGCGTCCAACGCCGCATTTCCTCCGCCAACCACAGCCACATTTTTATTTTTATAAAACGGCGCGTCGCAGGTCGCACAATAAGAAATCCCGTTACCCTTGAATTTATCTTCATTTGGCAGACCCAATTTTCTTGGTACGGCACCAAAAGATAGAACGATCGTCCGGCTCTTATACGAACCGCCGTCTTTATCGCGCGCAAAAAAAACTTCACCTTCTTTTTTTATTTCCATTGCTTCGACATTTTTTATTTCCGCGCCCAACCTCTCGGCCTGCGCTTTCATTTTTTCCATTAATTCATAACCTGGAATCAAATCAAACCCGGGAAAATTTTCTACCTTGGAGGCATAAACCGCCTGCCCGCCGAACTCTTTGGCCAATATTAGAGTTTTCATCGCGCGCCGAGCCGCATAAATCGCCGCGGTGAAACCAGCCGGTCCGCCGCCGACAATAATTAAATCGTACATAAATTTAACCAATAATTTTTTCTAATTTTTTTATAATTTCTTCTTCGCTCTGCGCTCCGACAAATTCGTCAACAATTTCTCCTCCTTTAAAAATTTTAAAAGTTGGGACACTCATCACATTATACTTTTCCGCAGTAGATGCCGCTTCATCAACGTCTAATTTGGCGATCTTTATTGCCTTGCCTTCAAATTTTTTGGCGACCTCCTCAACAATCGACCCCATCATTTTGCACGGTCCGCACCATGGCGCCCAAAAATCCACAAGCACCGGCACGTCGGATTTTAAAACTTCATTCTCAAAATTTTGATCATTTAAAATAATCTCTGGCATAAATTTAAACAAAACAAACAATTACCAATTCCTAGTTGCTAGTTACTAATTACAAAAAGTAATTTGTAACTGGTAAATGATAATTGACGTCTTGCTATTTATTATTTTATTATTTTGAAATTACTCTAATTTCCTCGCTCTTTTTTCTTCACGGTAAATTTCCAATATGTCACCGCTCTGAATAATCGGTTTACCTTTGTATTTGACGCCGCACTCCTGACCACCGGCCACTTCTTTAACTTCTGACTTGGCTGACTGAAGTCCGGACAAAAATCCCTCGCCCACTTCTTCTCCCTTTCGCCAAACCTTGATTTTTGTCTGACCAATCTTAGGATTAAAAACAATTTTACCCTCCTTAACTTTTCCGCCGACAATCATGCTTGCAGCTTCTGTCCGAAATATAGCAAGTACTTCTATTTTTCCCAAATCCGTCCTTATTGTTTCCATTTCAAGCAGCCCTTCAAGGCCAATTTTAACCTCATCAATCAAATCATAGATAATTTTAAAAATTTTTACTTCAACGCCTTTGTCACGCGCCAGATCATCCACGTTCGGCCCGGTCAAAACATTAAATCCAAAAACTTTGGCGCCAACCGCTTCGGCTTCCAAAACTTCCGCTTCGGTAATGTTTCCAAGACCTTGGGCGACAATTTCCAGCGCAACAGTTGGATACTCCAGTTTTTCAAAAGAAGCCAAGAGCGCTTCAAGCGATCCAAGCACGTCTGTCTTCAAAATAATTTTTAATTTTTTCTTTTTACTCTCTTCTTCCCCGCCAGTTTTCTTTACGGTTATCTGCTCTCGATCGGCATAAGTTGTCTTAATTTTTCTGGTGCATTCCCTCAGGTCACCTTTTACCTCCAAAATATCCCCGACTTGCGGCGCGGCTTTCAGACCTAAAATTTTTACCGGGGTACCCGGGCTTGCTTCGTTAACAAATTCACCGCGAAAATTTTTCATAGCTCTGACTCTACCATACAAAACATTATCAATTGTCAAATTTTCATTGCGTCCCAATGTTCCGGCCTGAACAAGAACTGTCGCGACCGGCCCTTCGCCTTTGTCTATATGCGCTTCAATCACTGTCCCCAAAGCACAACGCGTTGGATTGGCGACAATTTTTTCTTTTTCCATATCGGCAATCAAAAGAATCATATCCAAAAGTTCGTCGATACCTGTCATCTGCTTCGCGGAAATCGGCACGCAGATTGTTTTTCCGCCCCAATCTTCCGGAATTAAATTCAAGGCCGCCAACTCCTGTTTTATTTTTTCTATGTTGGCTTCCGGCTTATCAATTTTATTTATCGCCACTAAAAACGGAATTTTTGCCGCTTCAATAATTTTAATCGCTTCTTTTGTCTGCGGCTGAACGCCGTCGTCTGCGGCCACAACCAAAATCGCGATGTCGGCGATTTTCGCGCCGCGGCTACGCATTGCCGTAAAAGCTTCGTGACCCGGCGTATCAATAAAAGTTAAAATTCTATCTTTATATGTCGCCTGATAAGCACCAATATGCTGAGTGATGCCGCCCGCTTCCGATTCCATAACATGAGTTTTTCTAATAGCATCCAAAAGTTTTGTTTTGCCGTGGTCAACGTGGCCCATGACAACTACAACCGGCGGTCGCGGCCTTAGGGTTGATTTTTCGTCTTGTCCCATTAATTCTTTAACTTTATCCCCGACAAAATTTTCTGCATCAATTTCCTCTTCAATCTTTTCCACTTCAAAACCCATATCTTCAGCAACAATAGCCGCTGTTTCATAATCAATCCTTTCATTTAGCGATGCCAAAATTCCATTTTTCATTAATTCTTTGATAACACTCGTTACCGGCAAATTTAATCTTTGAGCAAAATCACGGACAGTAATTACCTGGGCTAATTTTACTTTTTGTTTTTCTGCCGTCGCCACAACTCCATCTTCCTCTGGAGTGAGTTTTGCTAATTCGGCCGCCTTTCTTTTTTCCATTTCCTTCTTAAGAGACGGCCAACTTTCAATAATTTTGTGCGCCAGCCGATCATCAACTTTAATTGCTCTTTGACCAATATCAAAACCGAACGTCGGCAGGACGTCTTTCAATTCTTGTGTCGTAATCTGAAGTTTTCTCGCGAGTTCAGTTATGTTCATATTATTAAATTCAACCCTCTCGGGTTTTGTAAACTTACTATTTTTTTGAGATTTTGTCAAACATTAAATAAAAAAAGACGGCCATTCCTTTCCGGAATTCGACCGTCGTTCTCCCTCCACTACGCCCGATTCTCCTTAAACTGCACGGGAATCGGGTAATCACCATCAAAACAGGCTGTGCAGAGCTCGCTCTTCGGACGCCCAGTGGACGCCACAAGCCCTTCAAGAGAAAGATGGGCCAGGGTAGTCGGCTGACCAATCAGCCGTCTGACTTCTTCAAGTGTCTTGCCGGCGGCAGCCAGCGTGTGCCTATCTTTTGTTTCCACGCCGTAAAAACAAGGGAAACGGTAAGGGGGAGAACTGATCCGAGTGTGGATCTCCTTCGCCCCACATCGCCAGATTCCATTGTTCGCTATGCCAGTGATCAGGCCGCGAACAATGGAATCGTCGCCGTCAACCACCCTCCTCCCCTCTAAGAGATCTGCCGTGAAACAGAACTTCAGCAAGGCGTTGAATCTCCGCTCCTCAACATCCGCCCCGATAAACGTTCTCATCTGTTCGAAGTCGATGTCGAAAGACGGGTTTTCTACAATCGCCTGGATGAATGGCAGACCAGAGGCCAGGGCGAACCCAACAGCCATGGGAATGCCGCTTTTGGGAATCGGCGTAACCAGATCGGCCTCAACCGGCGCCTCCCTGAAAAGGATCTCGCCGGCGCGCATCCGGCACGTCTGGAACGACTCGCCATGAGTCGTCCTACTGTCCGGCCGTGAGAAGTAGACGTATTCGAAGATACAGAAAGATTGTCTATCTGCTTTCGGCCCCCTGAAGGTTTCTACGCCACGGGGTCCGACCGCGATGATCTCGCCTGCTTCCACCATCCTTGTTGTGAGTACGGCTCGCGAACCAAAAAGTGGCATCACTGCCTCGAGGGCGGCAGTTTCGGAAGCGAACATGTAGTATTTCGCTCCGCCGTCTTCGACCGTGCCGAAAAATAGTGGTCTGATGCCGTACGGGTCGCGGAAAGCGAAGAGACGATCGTCGAACTCGGTGATCACGAGCGAAGAGAAAGCGCCTCGCACATGGTTCATCACTTGAGCAATCGCCTCGACGACATCGCGCTTTCGAGCGGTGACTTGGTAATTGATGGCCGCCGCGATAAGCTCCGCGTCGTTTTCCGTATACGTACGAATATCGTGGCGGTCAAGAAATTCCCTCTGCTCGTCCATGTTCACGACATCACCGTTTGAGACGATGGCGATTTTTCCGTGGATGCTCTGCGCATAGTGCGGCTGAGCATTCCGCCGCGAAGGCTTGCCCTGAGTGGAATATCGCACGTGAGCGATCCAGGCATCCCCTTCGAGGTCATCAAAGTCGGGACCACGCAACACTTCTCTTACCTTGCCCGACCTTTTCTCGACCTCAACCAAGCCATACCGACAATTCAGCTTGAGCCTGAGGCAAGATATTCCCGCCGCATCTTGCCCTCGGTGCTGCAGTGTCCAGATGCCCGTCTTGGCAATTTGCTTGCCATTCGGATGACCAAAAATTCCAAAAACTCCGCACATCTTACCCTCCTTTACTCCCCTTATTTTAAAGAATGGTTCTCTCACCTTACTCTTATTTTTTTAAAACTGCAAGCAACAAAAATTACCCAAAGACTTGCCAAAAAACCTCTTTTATGATACGATAAAAATACTTTCAACCAAGGTCAAACCGGCTTTGGCTGGAGTATAATTAATTTAAATTTAGGCAAATCACAAACAACGGCAGTAATCGGAAATTTTGATTATATTTTAGATGTCAAACAATCTCAAAAAAATTACGCTAACCAAACGAGAAGGAATATTAATCAGGATGAATTCACTCTACGATTCACCTTTGGTTTGTGATTTGCTATTGAAGTCTTATGCCAAATCTATTATGGATCGCGGCTACCTTGATTGCCGGAACGGCCGCTGGTTACTTTCTAAGAAAACTTCTAGCCAAAAGACTGGCTGGATCGGTTGAAGAAAAGGCGGAAAAATTACTGGCCGAAACTAAAACTAAACAACGGGAATTGCTTCTCCAGGCGAGAGACAAGGCAATCCAAGTAATTGATAACGCAAAAAAAGAGGAAGAAGATCGGCGGCAAGAACTTATTGCCGCGCAAAAACGGTTGGAAAAGCGCGAGTCGCTTTTTGACCAAAAACTTCTTGACCTTCAGGAAAAACAACAGAAGCTTTACGATCGCGCCAACCAAATTGAAAAAGTAAAAGCGGAAATTCAAAAAATTAAAGAAGATCAGTTAGCAAGACTGGAACAGATCGCGGGATTGAATCGCGAAGAAGCTAAACAACTCCTTTTGGATAAAACTGAAAAAAATATCCAGGCGGAACTTGTTAATCGCATCAACAAATTGGAAAGAGAATCTTCAGAGGTCCTCGACAAAAAAGCGCGGGACCTTTTATCTTTGGCAATTGAGCGCTGCGCCTCTTCGCACGCCACGGAAATTACGACAACGACCGTATCTTTACCTTCCGACGAAATGAAAGGTAGAATTATCGGTCGCGAAGGAAGAAACATCAAAACTATCGAACAACTTACTGGCACAGAAATCATTGTTGATGATACGCCAGAAGCCATTACCGTTTCCGGCTTCAGTCCGATTAGACGGCATGTGGCAAAGCGAGCTCTTGAAAAATTAATTTTAGACGGCAGAATTCATCCCGGCCGAATTGAAGAGGCCGTAGAACAGGCGAAAAAAGATTTAGCCATTGATATTAAAAAGGCTGGCGAAGAAGCGGTTTATGAACTTGGCGTAGCCGGACTTGATCCAAAATTAGTTCAAATTTTAGGAAGATTAAAATACAGAACGAGCTTCGGGCAAAATGCTTTAAAACATTCAATTGAAGTCGCTCATCTTTCCGCTCTCTTGGCTGAAGAACTCGGCGCGAATGTGACTGTCGCCAAAAAAGCCGGGCTTTTGCACGATATCGGCAAGGCGGTTGACCATGAAGTGACGGGAACTCATCCGGAAATTGGCAAAGACATCGCCAAAAAATTCAACTTGCCGGAGGAAATTATTATTCCGATCGCTACGCACCATGAAGATGCTCCGCCGACGCTTGAAGCGGTCATCGTCAAAGTTGCGGACGCAATTTCCGGTGCGAGACCTGGCGCGAGAAAAGACACCTACGAGCAATATCTGCAAAGACTGGAAGATTTGGAAAAAGTGGCTACTTCTTTTGACGGCATTGAAAAAGCTTATGCCATTCAGGCTGGCCGCGAAATCAGAGTTTTTGTCGCGCCAGATAAGATTGATGATCTTGGCGCTTTAAAACTTGCCCAAGCAATCGCTAAAAAAATTGAAGAAGAATTAAAATATCCTGGTGAAATTAAAGTTAACGTAATAAGAGAGAAAAGAATTATTGAATACGCAAGATAATTTATACTCTCATGAATCTTAAAATTCTATTTTTCGGCGATATTTCAGGCAGAATCGGCCGGCACGCTGTGGCCAAAATTTTGCCGTCGCTTAAAAAGAAGCTTGATCCGGATTTGGTTATCGCCAATGCGGAAAATATCGCTCACGGCGTGGGCATTACCGAGAAAACCTTGCAGGAGCTTACAGACGCCGGCGTTGATTTCTTTACTTCCGGAGACCATGTCTTTGATAAAAAAGAAGCCATTGGGATTCTTGAAGATAAAAAATCCCCGCTTATCCGACCGGCGAATTTCCCGCCGGGCGTTCCAGGTGTTGGAGCGAAATTGTTTGAAATTGGCACAAAAAAGATCCTTGTGATAAACTTGATAGGAAGAGTTTTCCTGAGAAGCAACTACGATTGTCCATTTAGAAAAGCGGATGAAATTCTGGACGAATTCAAAAATGAAAATCTTTCAGCCATTATTGTCGACTTCCACGCTGAAGCTACTTCGGAAAAAAACGGCTTAGCCCAATATTTGGACGGCCGAGTTTCCGCAGTGTTTGGAACCCATACCCACGTTGGCACTGACGATTGGCAAATCCTGCCGGGTGGCACGGCCTTTGTAACGGATGTCGGCATGGTCGGCGCTAAAGATTCGATTCTTGGTGTGGACAAAAAAGGAATTCTTAAAACTTTCTTAACGCAAATTCCCGAAGTCCACGAAATTCCCGAGGAAGGAATCTGTACGGTTAACGCAATTTATTTTGAGATCAATCCGAAAACTCGCGAAGCTGTTAAAATTAAAAAGATAAAAGAAGAAGTTAAAATTTAAATACTACGAAATACGAATTTTTACGAATTGTACGAATGATTTATTTATTCGTAGCCAAAATTTGAAGATTCGTAATTCGTACACAAATTTTGGAAAGGAGGTGAGAACATGACAAAGGCAGAATTAATCGAAAAAATCGCCAGCGCTCTAGACGTTCCAAAAACAACCGCCGACAAAATGATGGAAACCTTCATGGAGACTGTTACTTCAACTCTGAAATCTGGTGGTGAAGTTACTTTAACAGGTTTTGGTACTTTCTCGGCCAAAAAAAGAGCGGCCAGAATGGGCGTGAATCCTAAAAAACCGGGCGAAAAAATTCAAATCCCGGCTATGACTGTTCCGAAATTCAAAGCTGGAAAATCTTTGAAAGACGCTTTAAGATAAATTTAGCATCATCGCTTCTAGAAGCTTTCCCCGCCCGCAAGGGCGGGGTTTGTTTTATACAAAAATACTCCAAAAATTCGGAGTATTTTAAGCTTAAATTATTTTACTTTCTATTTTGAAACAAAGATCGTCGCGCCGAGTTCTGGGTCACAGGCGCCGACTTCAATTCTACCGGTTTGGGATCGATTAATATAATAATCCGTAAAAACGGCCGAGCCGGTATATGGATCGTAAGGAATTAAACCTAAATATTTTGGGATCAAAACATCGCTTAAATCAAGACAGCTTGCGACCGACAGTTTCGCTGTGCAGCCAGCCTCGCAGCCGCTCGCGTTTGTGCCCAAAACTTGAACCGTGGCTCCGACATCATCAATTCCCGCGGGCAAGGTTCCGTCCTGGTCAATAGCATATTGGAGAACCGCTTCAAGAATTGTTGAAATATCTGTCCAGCGGCGAGCGTTTCGTGATTCGGCAAATCTCTTCGCCGGATCAACGGCAATAAAAATTGCCGAAGCTAAAAAGGCGATGATACCGATCACAATTAATAATTCAATCAATGTAAACCCTCTGTGTTTTTTCATAAATTTAAATTTAATTCCCTCACCTACATTGTATCTCATCCGTCCCGCGCCCGCAAGAAAATTTTGTGGATAAAAAAATGCGCCCAGAAGGATTCGAACCTTCGACCGTTCGCTTAAGAGGCGACTGCTCTGCCAACTGAGCTATGGGCGCAAATATTTTTATTTAATTTTGGACAATGCGCCCGGAGGGAATCGAACCCCCATCACTGGTTCCGAAGACCAGCACTCTATCCGTTGAGCTACGGGCGCGCGGCAGCCGATTTGCTAGAATATCATTAACACTAAAAAATTTCAATATACAAACGGCGGGTATAGTAACCCCGCCATTTTTTGAAGATTATTCTGACCACTTCTTTGTCTTCAGTGCCGCGTTGGCAGCTTCAACCTGTGCTTCTTGTTTACTCGATCCTTCGCCCGTAGCCACCAACTCTTTTTCCAAATAAACGCCAACCTTAAAAATTTTAGCGTGATCCGGACCAGTTTCTTCTAAAACTTTATATGTCGGCGTCACGCCGCATTTTTCCTGAGTTTTTTCCTGGAATTTACTTTTTGGATCAAGATATAATTCGTGCTCCAAGATATATGGTAGCCTAACAATCAAAAATTTTTTAATAAAATCTCGGGAAACAACGTAACCCTGATCGAGATAAATCGCGCCGACGAGCGCTTCAAAAGCATTGGCCAAAATATATTGTCTGGCTTTTGAATCGGCTGCTTCCTTTGATTCCCCTTTACTTAAGTAAAGATATTCTTCTATTTCTATTTCCTTCGCGATTTCTGAAAGCATTTTTGCGTTCACGAGGCTCGCCCGCCAGTTGGTCAACTCCCCTTCCGGATTTGAATAATTTTGATAAAGATATTCCGTAACAATCAATTCCAGAACAGCGTCACCCAAAAATTCCAACCGTTCATTGTGCGGCAACTTGAATCCCGGATTTTCATTTAGATAAGAACGATGGACCGCCGCCTGTGTTAAAAGATCTATGTTTTTAAATTTTACGCCTAGTTTTTCCTCCAATTTAGTGAACTCTTTCATAGCTTAAATTGCTGAATGGTTACATGGCTAAATCGCTGATTTCTACAATTTAACAATGTAACGATTGAACAATATTTATTATTTTTTATCTTTTTTTCCTTTTTCCTCCTCGTCTTTTATCTCGCCCGCCGCGAGCATATCTTTATAAATTGCTCCCAAGACGCCGTTTATAAATTTTCCAGAAGACCCGCTGCCGAAAGCTTTAGCAAGTTCAATGGCTTCATTGATAACCACGCGAGGCGGAACCGTCTTCCCGTCTTTTGCCTTAGCAAATTTTAATTCATAAATGCCCAGCCGCAAAACATTTCTGTCAATCAGGGTTATTTTTTCGATCGGCCATTCCGGCGCGTATTTTTTTATCAACTTATCTATTTCTTTTTTGTTTTCTACAACACCTTCCACTAATTCAATAACAAAATCATTCTCATTGAATTTTGGAGCAAATTCCTTGAGATTTTTTTTAGCAGCGACGCATGTTTCCGCCTCCTTCTCTCCCATAAAGTCCCACTCATAAAGAGTCTGGAGCGCGATGGTTCTGGCTAAATGCCTATTGGCCATATTATTTTTTCTTTTTCTTCGGCGTTCTCATTTTAATTACTTCTCTGCCAGCGTAAGCTCCGCAAAATTTACAAATGTGATGAGACATCACCGGCTTTTTACATTTTGGACAAACGGAAAGATTTGTCTTCTTCAAGGCAAAATGAGCCGCTCTTCTTCTTTTATGAGAACTTGTTCTCCTGTGACCTGGTAAAGCCATATTATTTTTTTAATTTTAAATTTTTTAATCTTTAAACAAGCGTCACGCTTGCCGCCCGATCGTCTGCTTCCTTAAATCTCATCAGGCGCACTCCTTGCGTCGCCCGACCCAGAGTTGAAACACTCTTGAACGGCAGCCTGATAACTTGGCCAAACTTGGAAATAATTATTAAATCCCTTTCATCTTTGTTCGAAGTGATTTCGGCGGAAATAATCTTTCCGGTTTTTGGAGTCGTCTTGGCAGTCTTAACGCCCGAACCGCCGCGCCCCTGAATTTTATAATTTTTCAAGTTTGTTCTTTTACCAAAACCATTTTCCATTAAGACAAAAAGATCAAGCAAATTTTTAGACACAAGAGAGGGATCAATAACATCCATACCAATAACTTCATCTTTCCCCTTAAGGCGGATACCGCGAACTCCGGTTGCGGCGCGACCCATTGGGCGAACATTTTTTTCTTTAAAGCGAATGGCTTGCCCAATGGCGGTAATCAAAATAATTTCATCGTTACCCGAAGACGGCTTAACCCATTCCAGCCGATCCCCGTCTTTCAATTTTATGGCGATAAGACCGGAGCGCCTGACATTTTCAAAATCTTTTAACTCAACTTTTTTAATAATTCCTGCGCGCGTCACCATCACCAAATACTTAAAGTCGCCCTCACCAAGCTCTTTTACGGAAAGGATAGCAGAAATTTTTTCTTCCGGAGCCAGCTGCAAGAAATTCACGATCGCCTGGCCCTTTGAAGTTCGAGACGCGGCCGGAACGTCATAAGCTTTTAATTGGAAAACTCTGCCACGGGTTGTGAAAAATAACAAATCAAGATGAGTGGTTGTTGAAATCAAATGTTCCACCGTGTCTTCTTCTTTGGTCATAAGCCCCATCACGCCTTTACCGCCGCGGCTCTGCGTTCGGAAAGTTTCCGGCGGAAGACGCTTAATATAGCCGTCTGCCGTAACCACAATAATTGTTGACTCATTCGGAATCAAATCTTCCACTCTAAAATCTTTAACCGCGTGGGCGACAATTTGAGTTTTTCTTTCATCGCCATAATTTGTTTTTAATTCCAAAACATCTTTTTTAATCAAACTAAGAATTCTCTTCGGCGAAGCCAAAATTTCTTCTAATTCTTTAATCAAGGCCAACTTTTCTTTCAACTCCTGCTCAATTTTTGTTCTCTCAAGATTCGCGAGCTGCTGCAATTTCATTTCTAAAATCGCCACGGCCTGGATTTCTGTCAACTTAAACTGTTTCATCAAATTAACTTTGGCCTCTTCCTTATCTTTTGATTTTTTAATCAATTTGATAACGGCGTCAATATTGTCGAGCGCGATCTTCAAACCTTTCAAAATGTGCGCCCTGTCTTTCGCCCGATTTAATTCAAACTCTGTCCGACGGCGAACCACTTCTTTCCGGTGTGCCAAATAATATTCCAAAATCATTTTCAGATTCAAAACTTTTGGCTGGATACCATCAACCAAAGCGAGCATATTTACATGAAAAGAATCCTGCAGCTGCGTCATGTCAAAAAGTTGATTCAAAATTTTCTTCGGATAAGAATCTTTTTTCAATTCAATGACAACCCGCACGCCCTCCTTGTTTGATTCGTCACGAAGATCTTTTATTCCTTCAATTTTTTTATCTTTGACGAGTGTGGCGATCTTTTCGAGCAGAGTCGCTTTGTTAACCTGAAAAGGAACTTCCGAAACAATTATTTTAAATTGCCCCGCCTTGTCTTCAACAATTTCTGTTTTAGCGCGCATCACAATTGGGCCTTTGCCCGTGGCGTAAGTCTGTTTAATCGCCCCTATATCATATATAATGCCGCCGGTTGGGAAATCGGGTCCCTTAACAAACTCGCATAATTCTTCCACGTCACAATCCGGATGTTCAATTAAATGGATAATTCCGTCGCAAATTTCCGAAAGATTGTGCGGAGGGATACTCGTGGCCATACCAACGGCAATCCCCATTGTCCCGTTTAAAAGAAGATTGGGCAGCCGTGCTGGCATTACTTGCGGCTCTTTGTGAGACCCGTCGTAGTTTGGAGTAAAATTAACCGTGTCTTTTTCAATATCAAATAAAATTTCTTCTGAAATTCTCGCGAGTTTCGCTTCTGTGTAACGCATCGCTGCCGGAGCATCGCCATCCATAGAACCAAAGTTTCCTTGACCCCAGACCAAAGGATAACGCATAGCAAAATCTTGAGCCATACGAACCATAGAGTCGTAAACCGCAACATCACCATGCGGATGATATTTACCCAAAACTTCGCCGACCACGGTCGCCGATTTTCTAAATTTCGCTCCCGGCTTCAACCCAACATCCCACATCGCGTACAAAATTCTCCGATGAACCGGCTTCAACCCGTCGCGAACATCAGGCAAGGCGCGGGAAATAATAACCGACATGGCGTAATCCAAATAAGACTCCTGCGCTTCTTTTTCAATACTACAGGGTAAAACTTTACCAGTCGCGACCGACAAGGGTTTTTCTTCTATTTTTTTCTTTTTTTCTTTTGCCATGATCTTTAAATATTATCTACTCTAAATTTATTGACAAACGAGCGAGTGTGGTCAACACAGCGCTACTGCACTTTATCTTTTAATTCTTCAACTAAAATTTTTTCTTTAATTTGATCAAGAAGACCTTTCTCTCCATCCCCGCCTTCCGCTTCGGTCGTTTCAACCGAAGAATTTATTTGCTCTTTAAATTCTTCCAAGCTGTCTCCCACCTCTTCCAAAACTCCCTCAGAACGAGAAAAAGTAAAACTGGCGGAGCCAAATAAATTGGCGAAATTATTTTCTAAACTGGAAAACCAGATAAAAAAAATCAAGCACGCGAAGACTGCTACACTTGCCCACATAATAATCCTTTTTTTCGATTCGGACAAGAGGACCTTCTTCTTCGGGCTTTTTTTCTCTGAAACCAGAACATCTGTATCTTTTTTATGTGTCGCATCCTTTAAATATTTCCACTCCTTCTCAACCTCAACTTCGTCCTGGTTTTTTTCTTCATCGGCGGATTCGGAAAAATTTTGAAATACTGGCAGATCATCCCCGTCTTTTAAAATCCCAAATTCGTTCGCGCCCTTCTCATCTTTTCCGAGAGTAGCTTTTTTTCTCGCCGCCGGAGAAACAATTTGCTCTTTTTCTCTAATCACAAAAACGGGAATTTCTACTTCCTTCCTCCTTGGATGTTTATGAACTGTTTTTTTATTTCTTTTTACAATTTTCGCCATAAAACTAACTTTTTTCCAGTACGATTACTCTTGTTTCTTCCTGAGGTAAATCTTTTTTAGAAATTTTTAATTTAGGTAATCTCTCGGCCTTGCTCGCACCCATTTCTTTTAAAAATTTATCTATAGTTTCAACGTCAACTTTAAGTCCCGGAATTTTATAATGCATGGGAATGACAATCCGCGGCTCTATTTCGTTTATAACTTTTACCGCTTCGCTCGCACCAAGAGTCCATTTTCCCCCGATCGGAACAAAAAGAATATCAATGCCGTCTAATTTCTCAATTTGCTCTTCGCTTAACGTATGGCCTAAATCCCCAAGATGAGCAAGAGAAATCCCCTCTGCTTCAATACAATAGACTATGTTTTGTCCCCGCTCCTTCCCCTCGCTTTTATCATGCCAAAAAGAATTTCCATAAACAAAAACTCCTTTTACTTCAAACTCGCCCGGACTTGTAATTGCAAAGGGCGCGCCATTTGGGCCGGAAACTCCGTCGACATTATTGTGATCAAAATGATCATGACTTACTGTCACAATATCCGCCGTCAAGCGCGGCAATTTAAAACCAACTTCCGCATTGTATGGATCAGTAACCAAGGTCACATCTCCGCTTTGAATTTTAAAACAAGATTGTCCGAGCCATGTTATCGTCATAAATTTAAATTAAAAAACAAACTTCTACGTTTTGTATCTTTAAAAATTATAACATAAATTATAAAAAAAGCAAGCTCCGGAGAGACCCTTGCGCTTGACATTTCTGTCAGTTTTGCCAAGATAAAAGACCGAGCCTAAACCCTTTTAGGCAAGGAAGGGAGGCAGTAAAATGGGCGACGGAGAAACCAAGCAATATTCCGCCGTAATTCCCGGCGGAGTCGAGCTCCCCGAGGCGGTGTGCGCGGCGCGAATGGTGAAAAATCTTCTCATTCTCGCTGGTAATGAATTCATTGGAGCCAGGGATGTTTCTTGCCTTCCTGGTGGTAGATTCCTTTTCGCCGCCAGGCGCAGGGACAATCTCTGGGTCGTCCTTCGGATCATCCCCCGAAGCGGGTACAAGGACCAAGTGGAGAAAGGCGCGCCACATCGGCAAATCCTCGGCCTCAAAATGGCTGGCGACCAACCTTTCTATGTCGGTTGGCCCGGAGATCCGGCCGACAATCGGCCGCACGTCTGCTGGGGGGAAACCAAGGGCAAGCCCTACGATGCCATCGACCACAACAGACTTCAGTGGAAAGATGGCGAACCGCTCTACATCGCTTCCTTGGCTAGCAAAGAGCTTGTCGTCCAGGGAACGCGCGAAAGTAAGCCTTACGACGAAATCATCCCCCCGCTTTTCTTTGCAGTGGGACGACCTCTCTACCGCGCGAAGCTCGGCCAGAAAATGGTTCTCGTCTGGGGCGAAAAAGAATCCCGTCCCTGCGACGACATTTCCGTTCCCTCCATGGAAGACAAAAAAATCGTAGCCTTTGCCACCGATGGCACGAGGATCTACGAGCTTACTGTCAAGACGATGTAAGGAGAAGCTATGGAGAGCATCAAAAAACTAAACTGTCCGCATTGCGGGCAGGGAGCCGAGTGCCTCTTCTCTGGCCGGAAAGTTGACAGCGTCTTTCTAAAAGATGAATACGTTGTTCACTGTCCGGCTTGCGGCTGGCAAGAAACAAAGTCCCAGCACGCCGGCCACCACATCGGAAATCGCGACTTCCCGCAAGGGTCGACTTGCCCCTTCTGTGGCAAATCGTCGGATGGTCACGCCAAGAGGCTGCCCTTAGGCGAGATCAGTCGTCGCTTCCGCGAACGAGAAGGAATGGACGGCCAACTCCATACCCCGCCCAGGGGACAGGAAAGCCCCGCGGCTGGGAGCGTGTCCGAGCAACTGCTAGAGATCGATGTCACGCTCGAACCCGCGGTGTGTGCAATCACCCCCAACCTTCCACCGCGGGCAAAGACACAGGAAAGACAAATGAAAACCTGGAAATTCCTGACTCGATGGAGCACAAGGAAGCTCATGAACGTCTTCATGATTGTGTACACGCTCGTGCTCGGCACGCTCGTCTTCACGACGAAGCTCTGGGACGAGGCGCCGGTCGGAGCGGCTTTCCAGGCGACATTGTTCCCGATCGCCATCATCACCGCCTGGATGATCATCTGCTCCGCTCTGATCGTCCGCTACTCCCGCAAGCACTACGGGGAACCATGACACAATCCGCAAAACAAAACGTCTGCCCAAATGCGGCCAGGAGCAGATCGTCTGCACCTATCTGGGTGAGGACAAACCCCATCACCACCGCTGGGAACACGACTGCACCAATTCCGCCTGCGATCTGCACGAGGCCTTCGACGCTTGGGACAAAACTCCCGACGAGGAGTACGACGAGCATGGTCCGGGCAAAGAGGGCGGCTGTCCTGGTCCGCACAAATGACAGGAGGAACAACTCGCCGCGAAGTTACGACTTCGCGGCTTTTTTATATAAAAATCACCCTAAGGCGATTTTTTTCTTTTCTATTTTCTAAATTTAAAATTAATCAATTACTAAATCAACTGCCTGCGGCGACTTTTCTTCCGGCGCGGTTTTATTTGCAGTAGATTTTTGTCCCCGAAGAATTGACGTGGTCGTTTCCGCCCGGCCTGGCGCGGCTTTTGGTTTCAAAGCCGAAGTCGCCACGTTTCTTTTTACTTTTCCATCGCCTTTTTCTTTTTCTTCTTCACGCGCCCGCTCTTGGCCATAAATATTAGACATCATTTCGCGCATTCGTTTTTTCTTCTCCTCTTCCTCTTTTCGTTCTTCGCGAAGCGATTCCACGGTAATTTTTGGCTCGTCAATTTTTTGTCCCTCACGGCGTGCCCTTTCGGCTTCTCGAAAAATTTCCGTTGGAGAACGATATGTTTTTATCGCGCCGGATTTTTTCAATTCGCCCAAAACTTCTTTTGCTTGCCGCTCGCTAACTTGTCGCGAAACGCTCATTCCCATTTTTGAAACAGCCTGCTTCACCGAACTTTTAACATAAGAAGTTCTGGTCGCGGTTTTTAAAAAATCAGATAATTTTTGCGCCATAAAATTTTATTAAGCGGCCCGAGCTTCGGCTGTTTTTCTTTTGGTCGTTGCTCCGCGCTGTTCTTGAGACCAACCATATCTAATCACATGTCTTGCCATGTCTGCGTCATAGTCGCTTGGCAATTTTTTCTTCTCTAACAAATCCCGCGCTTTCCCCATAAATGCCTCCCAAACACTGTCTGATTCTTCACCTAAAACAAAATCAAAAGCTTTCTTTAAAACTTCCTGCCGTCGAGGTGAATCGAGAAATGTTCTCAAATGAATTTCCAAAAGTGGCGTCTGAACCGCCGTAGTTATATCCTTAGCTTCCTCAAGCGCCCTAGAAAAAACTTGAAGCGCGGGAAAAACTTCTTGTCCTGTCTCGTCATACAAGGCCGCGCCAAAAGTTTCGCTATTATCTATGGCCTTCACCTTTCCTCCTGGTTGACGCTTAATTAATTCATTTCCCCGATGACCATCTTGTTGACCAGTTAATGAATGAAGTAGAGCCACCAAAACTAAATCTTCCGGGTTCTTTCCGCGGTCAGGGACCTTAGTGGCCGCGTCCGCCTCTTGCACGAATGCCTGAACAGACCCCAACCCCTTATCTTCATCACGTAAAACTGTTGGGGGAACAACTCCCAGTTCCAATGCTCTATCAACCATACATGTTAACCATTCTCTTTTATGAAGGGTGAAGTCTTCAATGCCAGCTTTTAATACGTGGATTTCTTCACCTTTTACTGGCTTATACACTCCAACTATTTCTCTGCCGCGCTCTACTAGCCGTAAAAGATAAGTTTCATTTGCTCCCTTCACCCCCTTGTCTCCCATTGAATCAAGATGTTCGCAAGGAGGTTTACATGGTTCCGCTTCTCTAAGTTCGAGAAAAGTGTTCAAATCTTTAATTATTTCCTGAATCCCTTCCGGACTTTCAGCTTCGCCAAGTCTCACATCATATAATTCCGCTGTTAGGCGATCTGTATTTTTCAAAATTTCAGATATTTCGACTAAACTCTCCCTGCTTCCCTTGACCTCAACCGGGACAACCACTTCTGTCCTTTCTTCCTCTCCACTGTTTTCTTTTTCTGCCCGAGAAACTAGGCCTGTTTTTATATCCTCTGTATCAAATTCTTTTTCCTTTTCCTCAGATGGTCTTGGTCTTTTTTCCTTCATAAAATTTACTTTATTTTTCTAGCTAAAAAATAAGGGTTGCGATAACTCGCCTTCACGGCCCGCAAAAATTTTTCTCCGTCATCGGGAGTAACCTTCTGACCCTCCCAATAAAATTCTTCTTTTCGCAACTCCTCTATCACGCCTTCGTCTCCCTTAAACTGCACTACGCCATCAACCAAATCGCATGTTACTAAAATTTCTGGATCTTTGTCGGGATTCACAACTTGAATAATTTCTAAAATTTTTATACCGTCGTTTTTCTCCTTTTGGAGATCTCCTCTTTTTTCGGATGAAAACTCTAAAATCCTTCCTCTTTCAGACATAATAAGTTATTAAATTAATTATTTATACATATATTTTACCGCTTCTTGCCAAAAAATTCAAGATGTTATATACTATTTCTATCTTATTAAAGAAAGGAGTTTTGAGGTTTGCCGGGGTTCCCGACAACCTCTCTAATTATTAACTATGGATCTAACAAATCTAACAAAAAAAACCGAGAGTGGAGAATTTGAAAAATTACTCGCCGAAGGAAACTTTCTTGCGATTCCCAAGGTCGGAGACGTCGTCCGCGGCATAGTTTTAACTATCAGTAAAAACGAAGTTAACTTGGATATTCCGGGATTTAAGACGGGCGTTGTCCGCGGCCGGGAGCTTTGCAACGAATCAGCCGATTATTCCGAATTAAAACCGGGTGACGAAACCGAGGCTACAATTTTAGAAATGGAAAATGAACGCGGCGAAATGGAATTGTCTTTCCGCTTTGCCGGGCACAAAAAGATTTGGGACAAACTGATGGAGCTTCAAAAATCCGGCGAAATCGTAATCGCTACCGTGATGGACGCGAATAAAGGCGGTTTAATGATTAATGTTAATAAAATTGTCGGCTTCTTGCCTGTCTCGCAACTCGCGCCGGAACATTATCCGCGCGTGCCGGGCGGCGAGAAAAATAAAATATTAGAAAAATTAAAAACTTTCGTCGGGACTCCGCTTGAAGTCAAAGTTATTGATGTGGGCTCGGAAGAAGAAAAATTAATTGTTTCGGAAAAGGCCGCCTGGGAAGAAAAACAAAAAAATATTATTTCTTCCTACAAGGTCGGCGACATAATTTCCGGAACCGTTTCCGCCCTGGCTGATTTTGGCATTTTTGTGAAGTTTGATAATTTAGAAGGATTGGTTCACATTTCCGAATTGGCCTGGCAAAGAATTGACCATCCGGAAGATGTCGTTAAGGTTGGCGAAGAAATAAAAGCAGAAATCATTGGCGTGGAAGGTTCAAAAATTTTCTTGTCAATGAAAAAATTAATTGATGATCCTTGGAAAAAAATCAGCGAAAAATATAATGTCGGCCAAGTTGTGGAAGGCAAGGTTCTTAAAATAAATCCTTTTGGATTATTTGTTGAACTTGATCCGGAAATCCACGGCTTAGCCCACATCTCTGAGTTGTCCGCGAAACCGATTCAAAGTCCAACTGAGGTGGCAAAAATTGGCGATACGCTAAAATTCAAAATTATTTCCATTGAGCCAGTCGACCATCGCTTGGGCCTGAGTCTCCGCGGCGCCAAAGAAAAAACTTTGGAAAAATCAACCGAGGAAAATGCTGAAGAAAAAACCGCGGAGGAAACTCACGCGGAAGCTCCGGCCGAAAAACCAGTTGAGGAAGTTAAAACCGAAGAACCAAAACAGGAAATACCGGAAGCCGAAGAAGAAAAAAAATAGTTTTGGAATAGCGGGCTTTAGCCCGCGCAAGAAATATATAAAAACGGCCGCCGATTCGGCGGCCGTTTTATTTTTTTATTCACGCTTGTTCCGTGCTTAAAAATGGCGCAAACTCTTTTATTGATTATTGGAATTAGTATTTGTAGGACTAACCATTGTCGGCCGTAGCTGAATTGTTTCTGCCGTAATACTTCCGCCGTCATTGGCCGTACCGTTTGCCATAACATTTTCCCCTACTTTTAAATCTTCCATGGCTCCCTCAGCTGTTTTTGTAATTTTTGTTGCATCGGAAAAGAAAATTATTTTTGATCCGCCGTCCGGAAGTTTCACAGTTAAACTTTTATCATCTTTTGAAATAATTTCCCCACTTACAAAATTCGCGCCAATGTTTTTTCCGCCCAGAGCACCGGCTTCTCCGGCAAAACCTTGTCTATCTCCAAATGATACTTTTCCAAAATCAGAAAAACCCTCGCGGACGCCAATGCTTCTTTTACTTTCTCCATATTTCATTCCTCCATAGAAAGCTGCTCCGCCCACGATAATTACGATCGCGATAAAAATAGGTAAAAATTTCTTCATAGTTTTTGTTAATTGTTAAATATTAACTGCTAATTGTTAATTTTACTCGTAACGCAGCGCCTGGATTGGATTTAATTTGGCTGCGCGTCTCGCCGGGTAATAACCAAAAATAATTCCGATCGCGGCGGAAACCCCGCACGCCAAAAAAACAGACGTTGGCGAGATTGCGGTGGTAATTCCCCCAAACTTTTCTACACCTAAAGACGCAAGCCATCCAAAAAATATTCCCACCACTCCACCGACCAAAGTAAGCACCATGGCTTCAAGCAAAAATTGGAGGCTGACATCTTTGCGTTTCGCGCCAATAGCTTTACGCAAACCAATCTCGCGCGTTCGTTCCGTAACATTAGTGAGCATCATATTCATAATGCCAATACCGCCCACAATCAAAGAAATTCCAGCGATTGAACCCAAAAGCAATGTCAATGTATTGGTTATAGATGAAGCGCTCGCCACAACATCGGCTTGATTCATGATTCTAAAATCTGCTGAGTTTGGATCAGAAATATTATGACGCGCAAGGAGAAGTGCTGTAACTTCTTCTTGAAGCGTTGTCATTGATTTGGCGTCTTTCGCCTGAATACTAATCGTGCTTACGTAATTTTTCCCGACTAAAAATTTTTGGGCGGAAGAAAGGGGAACAAAAATCATATCATCTTGGCTGCCAAAACCGCTGCCACCCTTTGACTTCGTTACCCCGATAACCTTAAATTCCATTCCTTTAATTCTGATCGTTTGTCCAACTGCATCAACTTCTTCGCCAAAAAGATCATCTCGTGCGCTTGGCCCCAAAACCGCGACCTTCGACATATTCTTTATGTTTTGTTCAGAAATAAAAGAACCTTGTTCTATCTCAACATTTCGAACTCCGGGATATGAGGCTGTTATTCCAACAACTGAAGTATTCGTGTTTGTGCCTTTGGCAGTTATTTGATATCGACCGGAAATTTCCGGCGCCACGGCGTTCGCTAAAAAAATTTCCGCGCCGATCGCATCGGCATCTTCTGCAGTCAAAGTTTGAGATGAACCCCATCCGGCGCTTACACCCGATGACCTCTGCGTGCCGGGCATAACCTGAATCAAATTTGAACCTATGGATTCAATGTTTGATTGTATTGATCCTTGTGCGCCCTGACCAATAGAAATCATGGCGATCACTGATCCAATACCAATGACAATTCCCAAAATCGTAAGACCGGACCGCGCCTTATTCCCAAGCAACGCCAAAAAAATTTCTTCAAACAAATCTCTAATTTTCATATATAAACTATTTATTTTCTTTCGTCGGATACGATAATGCCGTCGCGAATCTGAATTATTCTGTCCGCATGCTCCGCAACACCTCGTTCATGGGTAATTAAAATAATTGTATGATTATTTTTTTTATTTAATTCCTCTAATGTCCCAAGAACAACTTCTCCTGTTTTGGTATCAAGATTTCCTGTCGGCTCATCAGCCAAAATTAATGACGGATTATTCACAAGCGCCCTCGCGATTGCCACTCTTTGCATCTGTCCACCGGAAAGTTGGTTTGTAAGGTGATAGAAATGTTCTTCGTCTAAACCAGCGTTTGAAAGAGACTCTCTTGCCCGCGATTCCCTTTCTTCTTTTGGAACGCCGGCATAAACAAGCGGCAACATTACATTTCTTAAAACAGTGGAGCGCGGAAGAAGATTGAATGATTGAAAAACAAAACCAATTTTATTTTTTCTGATGTCGGCCAACTCGTCGTCAGACAACGCCGCGACACTTTTTTTATCTAAAAAATATTCGCCGGAAGTCGGAATATCTAACGCCCCCAAAATGTTCATCAGGGTTGATTTTCCTGAACCAGACGGACCCATAATCGCGACAAATTCTCCGTCAGCGATAGCGAACGATAAATCTTTCAGGACAGTGACTGCTCCCGTGCCGGTTAAATATGTTTTTGTTATTTTTTTGCATTCAATCATAACGCGTGTCAGTACCCGATTACCTTCCTCCCATCGCCGGCGCCCCTCCTCCCATATCAAGAAAGGTGCTGCCTCCTGTTTTAATTTGAGTTCCGGACGAACCAGACGACGTACTTGATGTTGACGAGGTGACCGTTCTCAAAATAATTTGGTCTCCTGCGCTAAGTCCACTTATAATTTCTGTGTATGCGTCGTTAGCTAGACCAACTTCAACTACTTGTCGACGTGGAGAATTTTTAAGAATAATGCCGCCAACGCTGCTGTAAATTTCATCTACGATAATTTCATCTGGCATTTCCACATAAGATATTCCCCCCGAAGACTTAACAGCTGCATTTGGAACTAATATGGCGTCTTGTCGAAGATCAGTGACAATTGAAGCGGAAACGCTCATTCCCGGTTTTACTCTTTCATCTTGCGTGTCAAAAATAATTTTTATATTGTAACTAACAACTCCCTGCGTAACGGTTCCGAGCGCGTCCATTTCCGCAACTTCACCGGTTAAAGTTAAATCGCTTACGGCATCAAAAGTTAAGGTCACTTTCTGGCCAATCTTAACTTTCGCGGCATCCACTTCGTTTAGGGAAATTTCCGCTATACGCTGTTTGGTAATAAGCGTCGCGATTGCGGTTCCTGAAGAAACCGAATCGCCGATTTCAACATTGACCTCAGCAACAACACCACTAAACGGAGCCTTTACTACGTAATCAGCTAATTGAGCGCGAGCTTCAGCGAGCGCTTCTCTGCGTTGCCGCACCGAGAGTTCTGCTGAGCGCAAATCTAATGCATCTGGTCCGGTCTTTAAATTTTTTAGGGATGCCTCTCTTTCTTTAATAGTCGCTTCTGCCGCGGCAATATCCAAGGGATTAGTTTTCCCCATTTCCTCAATTTCACGGATCGCGTCTTCCACTGCTTCAAAATTATTATCAATCGTTCTTTGAATTGAAGTTAAACTAGAGGTGTTTCCGTTAGTTTGACTAAGGTAGCCGGAAATATTTTTTTGGTAAGACTCCACTTCTGGAAATATTTCCCACTTCATTTCTGTCCTAAAATCAACCCAACTCGCGAGATAGCTAATTTCACTTTTTATCGCTTCGGCAACGGCCTTGGTAGTATCCAAAGTTTTACGGAACAATTCTTCTATCGCTTCCCGTTCTGAGTCTTGGTCAATATTTTTATAAATTTCATAACTTTCCTCGTATTTTTCGCGAGCTTTTTTATAATTACTCTCGGCCTTATTTTTAAAAACCCAAAGACTATCTCTCGCGTCTACGTTTGTCGTGGAAAAAAGCGCGCTGGTGTTGTCTTGCCTGCCCCCCACTGTCGCCTGGTGGTCACTAATTTCATAACCATAAAGCGCGGCATTAAGGCCAGCGATTACGTTTGGTAAATCCAAAAAAACGTCTGAAATTATATCAAGAGCATCTTCGTAACCTTCATCAATATTTTTTTCTGCGTCAGCTTTCTCTTCTTCAGCTTTTTTATATTCCGCTTCTTGCGATAATTTTAATTTCTCCAAATTATTTTTTGCTGAAGCAAGCGCATTTTCAGCCTGTAAAATAGAGTAATCGCTTTCCGGTTCTTTTAATCTTTCAAGGGAAAGCTCCGCGCTTTCCAAGCTGTCCTGAGCATCGCGGATATCTCGATAAGCATCTTGAGCGTTAAGCTTAACAATGATTTCTCCAGATTTTACTTCTTGGCCCTTTTTTATTGACACAGAAATAACCTCCCCCGAAGTTTTTGGTTTGATATCAACTTGATTAGACGCGGAAATCTGCCCCGTGCCAGAAACAGAGGAAATAAGGGTTCCTTTTTCCGCAGCGGCCAAAACATATTTGGTTTCTGCCGTATCATCCTTCAGGGTCTGGGCTCCGAAATATCCGCCAGTTGCCAAAACAATGGCGACTAAACTATAAACGCCTTTTCTTTTTAAAACATGCTCGGAAATTTTTTTAATCATATTTTTTATTTAAAATTTTCTCGGAGCCAACCCCGGAAGAGGCATTGGTGGTGAAGGCATTACTCTAATTAACTTAGCTTCTATTTGACCAGTTTCGTTTGATTCGCCAATCGTAATAATATTCTCGTCAAGTTTTAAGTCTGAAACTTTAATTGTGTCCTGCAAACGCTTGATAATCGTATCATTATTTGTGACAATAATTTTTTCTACATCTCCTCGCCCCCGGACGACCAATGTTTCTCCTTCAATTTTAATTATTTGTCCGACCGTTCCGTTGGATTCTAAAAAATCTTTATCGTTAAACCCTCCCCAAAAACCTCCCCGCGGTCCGCCAAAATTTTGATGATAATTGTCACTCCATCGGCAAGAAAAATCTGCCTTTTTAATTCCTACGGCCATACCCACTTTAAACACAAAAAGCAATACAACAAGCGCCGCTAGACCTAGAATTATTCCCTGAAAAATTTTTGACTGAAAAATTTTATTGATATCCATATTTTTAAGCCTTTCTTAATTTTGAATTATAAAAAATTTTTAAATCGCGAACCAGTATCTTTAACGATTCCAAAAATACCGCTACAACCGCCAAAAATGAAACAAGTCCCATCACAGGAAGCGTTTCGAGCAGAGACTGGGCAAAATTTTGCCAATATACCAAAACGATTTTCGTATCGGAAAAAATCAGAGAAAAAAATGCAAAAAATCCCGATTCAATAAAACCCGATCGCACATAAGCAAAAACCGGAATAAAAGCAATGGCCGATCCGATAAGGCTGATAGAAAAAATTATAATTCTTCTCCGAAGATTCAAAAGTTTATTTTCCTTTTCTATCCGACACATTATTCTATCAAAAAGCCCGGCCGGCGGTTCGACCAAATTAAATTTTTCTGAAATTTTTCCTAAATTTTTATCCATATTTATCCCTATTATTGTTATACGAAAAAAGGATGCATTTTGGTGCATCCCTTCCTATTAAAATAATATTTTTACAAAATTTCGGTAAGAGCGTCGCGAAGAGCGGCCAGCGCCCGGCGATGACGGCTTTTGGCGGTATGAAGCGGAACGCCGGTTAATTCAGAAATTTTTTTGAAAGTCAGACAACTATAATATTTTAAATAAAGAACTGTCTGATGATTTTCCGACAAATTTTTCATTGCGGCTCGGAGCAGATGAGCCGTATCGGCCTGCTCAGTTGTCTCGCTAGGAAGCGGTGCTGGATCAGTAAGTGTCTCGGCAATCATGTTTCCGCCGTCATCATTATCAAACGCCGAAAACGGCACGGCTTTTTTCTTCCTTAAATAATCCACTGCAGCGTTTTTTGCAATGCTAAAAATCCAGGTTTTAAAATTCTTTTTTATATCAAATTTTTTTAAATTTTTCCATGCCCTAACAAAAACTTCCTGAGTAATATCTTCGGCGCTAATATCATCGCCCACCAAATAACGAACAAAACTATAAACTGGTTTTAAATATTTTTTAACCAAAATTTCGAGCGACTCTTTATCACCTTTTAAATATTGTCTTATTAATTTTTCGTCAGAATTATTTTCCATATTCTCTAATAAGAGTAACTCAAAAATACCCTTATGTCAAGGCGACTCTTAGATCAATTGTTAATTATCAATTCTTATGTTATAATCATTATAAATAAATATATGAAAAACCTTGCCAAAAATTTTATCATCGCCGTCATTGTATTCCTTGTCATCACGGGAATTTTTAGCACTCTGACTTTGTCCGCGAAAAAAGTGGAAAATATTGACCTGCAAAAATTTGTGGAACAAATTAACGCCGGCGATATCCAAAAAATTTCTATCGAAGGAGACAAATTAAACATTACCCTAACCAGCGGTAATCTTGAAACTCTGCGCAAAGAAACAAATGAAACCTTGGGCGAAGTTTTTAAAAATTACAACGCTGATCCGGAAAAAATAAAAAGTATCAGCATTGAAGTTAAAGAAGAATCGGGCTGGAGTTATTGGCTGAACGCCCTTCTCCCCTTTCTCCTCCCACTGATTGTCGTCATAGCTTTAATTTATTATATGATGCGCCAAGTTCAGGGGGCGAACACCAAAGCCATGAGCTTTGGCCAATCCGGCGCGAGAGAAGCTCCAAAAAATTCCAAAAATCGCGTGACTTTTAAAGATGTGGCTGGTGTCAAAGAAGCCAAGGAAGAACTTTGGGAAGTAGTTGAATTTTTAAAAAATTCAAAAAAATTCATGCAGCTTGGAGCGAAAATTCCCAAAGGAGTTTTATTGATGGGTTCGCCAGGCACGGGAAAAACTTTACTCGCCAAGGCCGTGGCTGGAGAAGCCAATGTTCCGTTTTTTAGCATCTCCGGTTCTGAATTTGTGGAAATGTTTGTCGGCGTGGGCGCGGCGAGAGTTCGCGATCTTTTCCAAAAAGCGAAAAAAAGCGCGCCATGCATAATTTTTATTGACGAACTCGACGCCGTCGGCCGACAACGCGGCACGGGATTGGGCGGAAGCCACGACGAACGCGAACAAACTCTAAACCAAATACTGGTAGAGATGGACGGCTTTGAAGCAAACTCCGGAGTCATTATTTTAGCCGCCACAAATCGTCCCGATGTTTTGGATCCAGCGCTTTTGCGCCCTGGCAGATTTGACCGACGGGTAATTTTAGATGAACCAGATATCAACGACCGTGAAGCAATTTTGAAAATTCATACTAAAGGAAAACCCATCGCCACGGATGTTAATTTAAGAAAAATTGCCGAGCGGACGCCTGGTTTTTCCGGCGCCGACCTCGCAAACCTCTTAAACGAAGCAGCGATTCTTTCCGCCCGACGGAACAAAACTCAAATTGGCATGGATGAAATCAGAGAAAGCGTAGAAAAAGTTATGCTTGGACCAGAAAGAAAAAGCCATCTTTTATCAGATAAAGAAAGAAATATTACTGCCTACCATGAAGCAGGCCACGCCCTCGTGGCCCACGAATTACCACATGCCGATCCGGTCCATAAAGTGTCTATCATTTCTCGCGGCCGCGCCGCTGGCTATACTTTAAAACTTCCGACAGAAGATAAACACTTGCACAGCCGCTCTGAGTTTATTGATGACCTTGCCGTAATGCTCGCTGGCCACACCGTGGAAAAAGAAATTTTTGGTGAAGTCACGACCGGTGCTTCGTCCGACTTGCGCCAAGCTACGCGGCTCGCCCGCCGTCTCATTACCGAATTTGGCATGAGTGAAAAACTTGGAGCCAGAACTTTTGGTGAAAAGGAAGAAATGATTTTCCTTGGTCGGGAAATCCACGAACAGCGCGATTATAGTGAAAAGGTTGCCGAAACGATTGATCAAGAAATCAACCATTTAATTTCCGAAGCCGCAAAAACAGCTCTGGAAATAATCAGAAAAAAGAAAAATAAACTTGAAGAAATTGTGAAAATTTTGCTTGAAAAGGAAACTATTGAAAAAGAAGCGTTTGAAGCAATATTTAAATAACGAACACAAGACAATTGTGTTCAAGGGGGAAATATGTTTAAAAAACCAACGCAAGTTTACCGGCCTATCTTCAAAAAGGCCTGGGAAATTACAAAACAAAATCGGTTCCTGTGGATTTTCGGACTTTTTGCGGCATTAGCCGGGAACGGTGGAATTTACGAAATTTTAATCAAGGGTTTCGGGCGTATTGTCTCAGAAGGCGAAGCAACTCTCATGACGTCAAAATGGCTTTGGCTCACCGAATTTTTATCCTTCCCCCGCCTTGAAGACATTTATGTCCGTTCGCCTCTTTTCGTGAGTTTGCTCTGGGTTCTCTTCTTTGTAATCTTGGCTGCTTTGGCGTTTTTAATCTGGGTTATCGTAACTTCGCGCGGCGCGCTCATCTCTTCGGTGAGAAAAATCGCGAGCCGCAAAAAAACCGGTTTACGCGAAGGTTGGGCAGAAGGAAAAAAATATTTCTGGCCCGTTCTTGGTCTTAACCTTCTCTCCAAGGCCATCACCTTTGGCCTGCTTGTTCTGATCACTATTCCTGCCATGTTATTCCTTACCGGCCAGGGCGGAAATGTTGGATTAAACTTATTTCTTTATATTTTAGCTTTTGTTGTTTTCACCTCTCTGGCGCTCTTCATCTCTTTTATGGCTGTTTACGCGACCTGCTTTGTAATTATGGAAAATAAACCGTTTGTTGAATCAATCAGATTAAGTTGGAAAATGTTTGTAAGGAACTGGCTAATCTCCATTGAAATGGCTATTTTACTTTTCTTAATCACGATCGCCGCGGGAATCGGTTTAATACTCTTCACTCTCCTATACATGATTCCTGTCGCTCTGTTGCTTTTTGCTTTTTCTTATTTGGAACTCTCAATCGGCTTTTGGTTGATTGGTTTTCTTGCCACCTTGGGTTGGTTCGTCGCCTTGTTCTTTGCCGGAGCCATTCTTTCTACTTTCCAGTTTTCATCCTGGACATTGCTTTTTATGGAAATAAACAAGAAAAAAATCTGGAGCAAATTACTAAGATTTGTAGGCATCAGAAAATAAAAATATAATTTTACCATGGCAAACCCATCAATTGATGACCTTCTAAAGCAATACTCTGGCGCCGGTTCCCCCGCGCCCCAGGCTGCTTCGGAAGAAACACAGGAAAAATTTGAAGAGAAAATGACCGAAATCGCTCTGAAAGAAAAAGAAAAAATCGCCCAAGCCAAGGCGGCTGAATTAAATTTTCCCTACATCAATTTGAAGGGTTTTCCTATTAGTCCGGAAACCCTTACTTCTGTCCCTAAGGAAATAGCGGAAAAACTAAAAATTATTTGTTTTTTAAATACGGGCACGGAAATCCGAATCGGCGCAGTTGATCCGAACCAAGAACAAATTAAAGAAATTTTACTTTCGCTTGAAGATAAATTCCATAGTCACGGCGAAATCTATCTGATTTCGAAACATAGTTTTAATTTAGCTTTTAAACTTTACACGGCTTTGCCCACAATTAAAAAAATTGTGAGCGGAGTGGAAATTTCCGAAGCGGATTTACAAAAATTTTCCGCGGAAATAAAAAATTTCAAAGACCTTCACGAAAAAATCCAGAAAGCCAATATAACAGACATTGTCACCATGGTCATTGCCGCTTCAATCACGGCTCGTTCTTCTGATATCCATATTGAAGCTGAAGAAAAAGATATAAAAATTCGTTTTCGCGTTGACGGCGTTTTGGCAGATGCCGCCGCCCTGCCCAAAGAGCAGTGGTCAAAAGTCATTTCTCGCATCAAACTTCTTTCCGGATTAAAGATTAATGTCACGGACATTCCCCAAGACGGCCGCTTCACGATTTTTGTTAAAGACGGAAAAATTGATGTCCGCGTTTCCTGCCTCCCGACATCCTACGGCGAATCAGTTGTCATGCGCTTGCTAATGCCCTCCGCTGCCGGACTTGGTTTTGACGGCCTTGGCCTTTGGGAACCGGCCTTTTCACAACTTAAAGCCCAGACCGAACGGCCGAATGGCATGATTATCACAACCGGTCCGACTGGCTCTGGTAAAACCACTACTCTTTACGCTATTTTAAATAAACTAAACGAGCCGGGCGTAAAAATTATTACCTTGGAAGATCCAGTAGAATATAAATTGGCCGGCATTAATCAAAGCCAAGTTGATTATTCCCGCGACTATACTTTTGCCAAAGGTTTAAAATCAATTTTGCGCCAAGACCCGGACGTAGTCATGGTCGGTGAAATCCGTGATATTGAAACTGCGGACATTGCTATTCAGGCGGCGCTCACCGGGCACTTGGTAATTTCCACCATTCATACAAATAGCGCCTCAGGGGCGATTCCAAGATTTATGTCCATGGGCGTTAAACCATTTTTGCTTGCCCCGGCTCTAAACGCCGTGATTGGCCAGCGCTTGGTTAGAAAGATTTGCGAAAATTGCAAAGTGGAAGATAAATTAGACGCGGAAACTTTGGGGCGCGTAAAAAAAATTCTTGAAGCCCTGCCAACGGAAGTTAAGGAAAAATATAAAGTTGATTTGGAAAATTTAAAATTCTCGCGCGGCGTCGGCTGTCCGGAATGCAATAACCTCGGCTACAAAGGCCGCATCGGAATTTACGAAATTATGATTATGAGCGCGGAAATTGAAAAAATAATTTTATCCGGAGAAATTTCCGAATACCAAATGCAAGATATCGCGACCAAAGCCGGCATGGTGACCATGGTTCAAGATGGTTTATTAAAAGCCCTAGCCGGAGTCACCTCCGTTTCCGAAATTTTCGAAGCAGCGGAGTAAATAAAACGTCATAAAACAACAAAGACAGCCAAGATGGCTGTTCTTTTTATATTCTTCGAGCAAGCAAAGTGTGCCGAGAAATTCAGGACTTCGCCCCAACGATAATTTTTTAAAATAAAAAACCCGCGAGAGGTTCTCAATCACTAATCACTAATTACTAATTACTTCAACTTTTCTCTTCTCCTCCCCCCCTCCCAACTTCATTTTTATTTTTATCACTTTTCTCCCACGGATCAACGCCGCAACTTTGTCCGCCCACTCAATCACGGCCACGGTATCCGCCCGGCCGAGCCAATCTAAAATTCCAATGTCCACTAATTCAACGGCGTCACTCAACCGATACGCGTCCACATGACACAAGTGTTTAATTTTATGCCCTAAGCCTGTCGAAGGGCGAACATTATAAATCTTCATCAACAAAAACGTCGGACTCTGCACTCGCTCTTTTATTCCGAGCCCACTCGCCATGCCTTTCGCAAAAACAGTTTTCCCTGCGCCAAGCTCACCAATTAACGCAACCACTTCTCCTCCGCGCAATTTTTGGGCAAACCGTTCCGCGAAGGCCAAGGTTTCTTTTTCATTTTTAAAAACTTTTTTCATAATTCCCAATTTGGATCAACTTTTAATTTCTGCCACGGCGTAAAATCTTTTTTCGCGGCATGAAAATACCCGGCTGCCGCGACCATAGCCGCGTTGTCAGTACAATATTCAAAGTCTGGAATATTCCAATCTACGCTCGGCATTTCTTTTTCTATCTCGGACACAAATCGCTCACGCAATCTCTTATTCGCCGAAACGCCCCCAGCGAGCATTACTGTTTTTACTTCATATTTTTTTGCCGCCCGAATTAGTTTTGCCACAAGTACATCAACAATCGCTTCCTGAACTTCATGCGCCATCGCCGGAACAATTCCCTCCAGCTCATCTTTATTTTTAAAATCTCGCGCAGCATAAAGCACGGCCGTTTTCAAGCCGGAAAAAGAAAAATCAAAATCTTTTGTGTCTATCATCGGCCTGGGAAATTTCACTTTTAACTTTTCACTTTTAACTTTTAACTTTTTCGCCTCTGCGGCAATCGCCGGTCCACCCGGATACCCCAACCCCAAAATTTTTGCCGTCTTATCAAAACATTCTCCTGCCGCGTCATCACGCGTCTCACCAATCATAACGTATTTTCCGTGTCCACGCATCAAAATCAATTCTGTGTGTCCCCCACTCACCACAAGACATAACGCCGGAAATTTTATTTTTTTATTGGTAAGCCAGTTCGCGTAAATATGTGCTTCCACGTGATTTAGAGCCACAAGCGGTTTTTCCCAAAACCAGGATAAAATTTTTGCTGTTTCATTTCCCACCAAAAGCGACGTAATCAATCCCGGACCAGCCGCCACGGCAATCGCGTCAATTTTTCCCGCCCCATCCGGGCCCAACGCCTCTTTCACCACCGGCAAAATCGCTTCCACATGGATTCTCGCCGCCACCTCTGGCACCACTCCGCCGTATTTGGCGTGAATTTTTATCTGCGAAGAAACAACATTACTTTTAACTTCAAAATTTCGGCCGTCGCTTTCCACGACCGCCGCGCTTGTCTCGTCACATGATGTTTCTATTCCTAATATCTTCATATACTTCTATTTAACGGAAAATCTTGACAAAAAGCAAGTTCTATATTAAATTTATTAGTTGGCTCCCAACCACCGACGCTAACGCAAAAGCGCCAAGGAGGAAAAGCTCATGACCGAACCCGTACAAGCCCCCAGTCTCAAGGATCTGGCCATCACCGTCGTTCGTCAAATTCTGAAGGTCTACGATCTCTTGGACCAAGACGAAGTCGAGGAGGGCGTAGACTACGACTATCGCCTCAATGTAATTGAGGATGATCAGATGCTGACGCTGAACATCGATGCCGACGACCAGCTCGGTCGTATCCTGGCCGGACGAGGAAAGATGACTCTCCGGGCCATACAGAAGTTCCTCATCAGTGCCCTGCATTTCCGACTCGACCACGGCAAAGACCAGAAGCTCGAACGCTTCGTCCGCCTCTCTGTCAACGGCCAATTTCCGAAACCCGAGAACGGCGACGAAGAACGACCTGTCGAGAAGAAGGTCATCACGATCATCGCCCCGCCGGAAGTGAAAGTTCGCACCCTGAATCCCGACGGTACCAGCCGGTAGCTTTCGCCGTCCACTAGCTTGGGAGCCCAACACCCTCGACCCTGCGTCATCCAAACGCGCGGCCGAGGTCTTTTTTTATTATCTAAAATTAATATTTTCCAATATTTCTAAAAAGAGTCCGTTATTATTTTTATATATCGCTTCAGAGTAAGGAGTAAAACTATTTGTGTAGGCTAAACTAATTTCAATAATACCTTCCCTTATAATAGTTAACGCGTGCCATACGGCAGCATCTTCCGTAACTTTATATATAAAATATTTGTTACCATTGATATCTACAACATGTCCATTTTCTTTAGCATATTCTTTCTCAAACTCCGAGAGACCGGAATCTGTTTTATAAAATGAGACAAGTTCTTCTATGTCTTCAAATTTTTTATCATTCTTTAATAATTTAATCTCTGCCACCATATAAGCGCTCTGGGCGTTCCTATCAAATTCTGCGGTGGACTCGATGTGTACCCCGGCTATTAAATTTTCACTGGTCGCTATATTAGTTATATCAATTCCTAGATTATAGAATCCATCTTTCGGATACTTAAACTTAATATTTGTATTTTGAAGTTGAGCTTCTGTGTCAAAGTTTGTTTTTGGTAGTTCAACTTCTTTGTTTTTGTAAATTATAATAAAAAATCCCGCTAAGCTTATTGCGAGGATAGATATTGCTATGCAAATACGTTTATACTTCATATATTGGTATTTTACTCTAAAAAAATAAACCCGCCAAACGGGTTCTACGTGATGTTGTCATGGTAGCCCCACCGGGATTCGAACCCGGGTTACCACATTGAAAGCGTGGTGTCCTAGACCAGACTAGACGATAGGGCCAAGTTATTTACCATAATAACAAAGAATAAAAATTTTGACAACTATTTCAAAATCTTATATAATAAGATAACTTATTTTAAGCTTATGCTCAAAGACCTCTTTCCACTAAAAAACCAAAAACCCGAAGAGGAAAATTTTTTCCCCGTTCAGAAAGAATCGGGCGAGGAACATCATACTTGGCTCTCAAAAGACTATGAAGGCCAGCTTTCGGTTGATGTTTATCATAATGATAAAGAAATTGTTGTTCGTTCAACCGTGGCCGGCGTCAAGCCGGATGATCTGAACATTATGGTTGACAATGACCTTTTAACTATTCGCGGAAAACGGGAGGCCGAAGCCAGTATTAACCCTTCCGATTATTTGTATCGCGAATGCTACTGGGGAGGATTTTCCAGAACCATTGTTTTACCCGAAGATGTTAAGGCGGACAAAATAAAAGCGACTTTGAAAAATGGCCTTTTGACGATCGTTTTACCCAAAGCAGTTTCCGATGCTCAAATTAAAGTTAAAGAGGAGTTTTAATTTTATGAAATTTATAAAAGCGGCGATTGACAGGTTTGAAGGAGATTCAGCTGTAATAAAAACTGAAGACGGCCAGGAACTTCTTTGGCCAAAACTTGATTTACCAGAAGACGCGAAAGAAGGAGCGGCCCTCCGCCTCTCAATTTCCACAAACCAATCTGATGAAGAAGAAAGAACTAAGTTGGCAAAAACTCTCTTGAATGAAATTTTGCAAAATAAAAAAGATGGACAAAAAGAAAACTAAACTTTCACTAGATATCGTTTCGTCAAAACCGGCCGAAGAATCTCCGAAAAAATTTGTCGTTAAAAAATGGCTTAAAATTTTTATCGCCATTTTTTTGTTGGTAATTGTTTTACCAACCGGAACCGTGTTTGCTTACGAAAAAATTTTTTCTAACAAAATTTACCCTGGCATAATGGTTGGCAATGTAAATTTAGGGGGAAAAACCAAGGATGAAGCAAAAATCGTTCTTGCGGAGGCGACAAAAAAATTTAATGAAGAAGGGGTTATTTTTATTTATCAAAATAAAAAAGCCTCTCTCGTTCCCATCGTAACGGCAGCTAACGACCCCGATCTTTCCCGAACAATTTTTTCTTTAAAAAATAATGAAACTATTGATGAGGCTTTTGACCTCGGCCGTGGCGGAAATTTTTGGAAGAACTTAGGAAGCCAATTTAAAATTTTATTGCTTGGCCAAAAAATTCCTCTAAAATACCAAGCTGATGAAAAAGAAATTGTAGAAGTTCTGCGGGAAAGTTTTGGTTATTTAGAAAAACAACCAAAAGACGCAAAAATACAATTTGTCCCAAACGGCAATGAAATACGAGTTGAAGTCAGTGACGAAGAAGATGGCTGGACTTTTGATTATCTGCCAGCCATCAACGCTGCCTTCTCTAAAGTTTCCCAACTTAATGATACTTCAACAACCCTGAGACTAACCGCGGAAAAAGCGAAAATTAAAAAAAGCGAAACCGCGTCTGCTGCTGAACGAGCCAAAAAATTGGCGATGCTTTGTTTTTTGGCCTTAGGCGAAACGGAAAAAACCTGGATTATCAAACAAGATGAAATCAGAGATTATCTTGAATTTCAAATCATTCAAAATAATGTAACGGCCGGACTGAATAGAGAAAAAATGGAAGAGTATTTAAAAAAAATAGCGGAAGAAATTGATACTGCCCCGCAGAATGCAAAATTTACCATAGAAAACGGCGTGGTTAAAGAATTCCAACTCCATCAAGGCGGAAAAAAATTAAATATTGAGGCCAGTTACAATCTTATAAATAATTACTTAATAAATTTTGATGAAACTAAAATCCCGACTGCTTGTTCAAAAAATCCCGCACCGGATAAAAAAGAAATTATTCAAATGATTGTAACAATTACTGCGCCGCAAATTCCGATCGGCACTATTAACAATTTGGGGATTCAAGAATTAGTTGGAACAGGCACGTCTGATTTCTCAGGTAGTCCGGTAAATCGCCGCCACAATATTAAAATTGGCGCGGCAAAACTAAACGGTGTTTTAATCGCCCCGGGCGAAGAGTTTTCTTTAAACAAAGCTTTGGGAAGCATTGATGGCTCGACCGGCTATCTTCCTGAACTTGTTATTAAGGGAAATAAAACTATTCCTGAATACGGTGGTGGTCTTTGCCAGATTGGAACAACCGCTTTTCGCGTAGCGCTTGACGCTGGCGTACCTATCACCGAACGCCGTCCGCATTCTTACCGCGTTACCTATTATGAACCGGCGGGAATGGATGCAACAATTTACAGCCCAAGCCCTGATTTAAAATTTATTAATGATACACCCGCCTATCTTCTGCTCCAAACAAAAATCGATGGCAACGATTTGACTTTTGAACTTTGGGGGACGCCTGACGGCCGAAAAGTGGAAATAACAAAACCCAAAATCTATAACTTCGTAAGCCCTGGTCCTACTAAAATAGTTGAAACTACAGACCTTGCTCCAGGGGTAAAAAAATGCACTGAGCGGGCGCATACTGGAGCGGACGCGGAATTCGACCGCACTATTACTTTTAAAGATGGCGAAATAAAAACTGAAACATGGACAAGCCATTACGTTCCTTGGAGCGCGGTATGCCTTGTGGGAAAAGCCCCAACTCCAAATGCCATCCCGGAAATACCAACAACAGTCCCAACTAGCCCAGACGGAATCCCTGATCCCGCCTTGAATCCTCTTACTTTTTAAACAAAAAACCACTGGGAATCTGCAGACAAGAGAGTTATTTCCGCGCTTTGCTGAGCCAGAGCCAAGCGAACGCAGAATTAACCCCCGTGCTTGTCGTGTCTGCAGGTTTCCGGTGGTTTTTATTCCGAACAAGTTATCATAACATATACAAAAATCTTGTCAAGGGGATAAATAAAATTATTGCATATTTTTTCTAAATAAAAACCGCCCGCAAAAAAGTGCGGAGATTTTGAGAAAAATAAACATTAACCAAAGAAAACTCCGCTCGCCTAAATGGCGAGCGGAGCCTTTGTTTCTAGCTCTTAAATTAACAATCCAATAATTAAAAGAGCAACAATGTTCAAAACTTTAATCATCGGGTTAATCGCCGGACCGGCCGTATCTTTGTAGGGATCACCAACAGTATCGCCTGTCACCGCCGCCTGATGGGCAAAAGATCCTTTACCACCATAATTTCCTTCTTCAATAAACTTCTTTGAATTATCCCAAGCCGCGCCACCTGAAGTCATAGAAATTCCAACAAACAAACCTGTAACAATGCTGCCCACCAATAATCCGCCAAGCGCTTTTGGTCCAAGAAGCAGTCCCACCGCAATCGGCGCGACAACCGGCAAGAGCGCAGGGACAATCATCTGGCGGATCGCGGACTTGGTAACAATGTCCACACAAGCCGCGTAATCAGCCTTGGCTGTGCCTTCCATCAAACCGGGGATTTCTTTCCATTGTCGGCGAACCTCGTCAACCACTTTTCCACCGGCTTTGCCAACAGCGCGCATGGCCATTGAACCAAATAAATATGGGAGCAAGCCGCCAATAAACAAACCTGCAATGATTTTTGGATCTGATAAATCAAAAATATTATCCTTAAATCCAAGCGCCGTGATTTCATGGACATAAGATGCAAAAAGCACAAGCGCCGCGAGTCCGGCCGAGGCAATAGCGTAAGCTTTTGTCACGGCCTTGGTTGTGTTGCCGACCGCGTCTAGTGGATCAGTCACGTCGCGAACTTCTTTTGGAAGTCCAGCCATTTCCGCAATGCCGCCAGCATTATCTGTAATTGGACCAAACGCGTCAATCGCCACAATAATTCCGGTCATAGATAACATTGTCATAACCGCAATCGCCACGCCGTAAATTCCCGCAAGCCAGAAAGAAACCAAAATTCCCGCGACAATCAAAAGCACTGGCATAGCCGTTGATTCCATAGACATCGCTAGACCGGTGATAATGTTTGTCCCATGTCCGGTAGTTGAGGCCTTGGCGATTTCCCGCACCGGCCGATATTTTTTTGAAGTGTAATATTCGGTAATCGCCATCATGCCAAAAGTTATGACAATTCCGACGAGCGCCACAACATATAATTTCCAAACTTCAAAAGATCCGTTGCCTTTCATGAGCCAGGTGGTAATCGGATAAAACGCCGCGGCCGCGAGCACCGCGCTCGCCACTAATCCTTTGTAAAGCGCGGCCATTATCCCCTGTTTTTTTCCGAGACGGACAAAAAATGTTCCGATAATTGAACAAATAATAGAAACTCCACCGAGGAGCAACGGATAAATCAAAGCGTTAGAAAAATTCGGCAAAAGAAGCACGCCGAGTAACATCGCGGCGATCGCCGAAACCGCATAAGTCTCAAACAAGTCTGCCGCCATGCCCGCGCAATCGCCAACATTGTCACCGACATTGTCGGCAATTACCGCCGGATTTCTTGGATCATCTTCCGGAATCCCGGCCTCAACTTTTCCAACAAGGTCCGCGCCGACATCAGCGCCCTTGGTATAAATTCCTCCGCCCAAACGAGCGAAGACAGAAATCAACGAACCACCAAAACCTAAACCAACCAAAGCTTTAGTCGCGGAAACTGGATCTTGTTTAAAAACAAAAACCAAAAGCATAAAAAATCCGGTCACGGATAAAAGTGCTAAACCAACAACCATTAAACCCGTCACTGTGCCTCCGCGGAAAGCGACATTCAAGGCATTTTTCAAACCGCTCTTTGCCGCTTCGGTTGTCCGGACATTGGCCCGCACGGAAATGTACATGCCAATATAGCCGGCTAAAGCCGAAGCTGCCGCGCCAACCAAAAACCCGAGCGAAGCGTAAATTCCCAAGAAGAGGAGCAGAATAAATAAGACGACCGCGACAACCGCCACGGTTTTGTACTGCCGGTTCAAATACGCCTTGGCCCCCTCTTGAATGGCCTTGGCAATTGATTGCATTTTTTCGTCTCCGGCCGGAAGTTTTAAAATCCATCGCATGAGCAGAAACCCAAAAACGATGGCCAAAATTGCCGCGCCCAAAGAGAAAAGCAGAAAATACAACATAGTTTGATTTTCATGAGAAACTAAAATTTTATTCCCCGAGCGAAATCGAAGGGTTAAAATTTTAGTTTTACCCAGTTATGCCTTCGACAAGCTCAGGCAATAACTGCTCACAAGTTAATTATTATTTGTTAAATTTACATTAAAATCATTAAATTGTAAAGAGATCCCGTGTCTCCTTTTATTCCCTTCCTTTCCAAGGAGGGGCTGGGGTGGTTCCGACAAAATTTCACCACCCCTGACCCCTCCTCAAAGAGGAGGGGGAAATTTTTATATAAAAAAGACCCCCACAAAGTTGTTACACCTTGTAGGAGTCCAGCAGTCCGTTCCACCCAACTTTCTCGGCCGAGGCCGAAAGGGTCAGGATGAAGAACAAACTACGCGGCGTCCTTGCGGACGGCGAGGAACGTCCAGCCACACCAATCGTTCGCGTCGCTGCGCACTCTGAGAGTAAGCTCCTCGCCACACCTGTCATGGCAGACGAAACAGCGACGATCCGTCCAACCCACGAACGAGGGGCCGAGGGCCACGATGGAGAACCACGTCCAGGGCCAGGAGAGACTAGCGCTGAAAGCCAGAAGTTCCTCAATCTTCGCGGGACGGAGGCCGCGGCGGTCGAGTTCAACAAGAGCGTCGTCCGTAGAGACCACATTGCGCAAGGGGACGAGGACGAGCTCGCGCTCTACTTTGCCCTCGCCCGAAACCGGGAAGGTCAGCTCGTTGATGTCGTCGCCGGAATTATTGTAGCGACCGGCGGCGATCATCTGCTCGAGGGTGAGGCCGTAGTCCACCGTTACCTTGAAGATCCCGAGGGTCTCGTCCTTCCCTTCGAGAAGCGCCTGCAGCTGCTCGGCCGTCATGAGCTCGGCCTTGGCGGCCTTGGTCAGAGCCAAGTACATGTCAAGCGGCGTTTCCGTTTCCTTCTCGGAAAGTCCGAAAACGGCCCGCGCCTTCCATACCGGAATCTGGCCGCGCTTGATCTGCTCTCCCAGTTCGTGCAGTTGAGCCAACGTCACCTTCGCCATCGTCTCTTTCCTCCCTCACCCGCCGGTAGTTCGAACAAAGCACGGACACCATTGCCCGCACCAAGTCCGATTCGCCGGAAGGCAAGACCAGCCGGGGAATTCCCAGCCTTGTTTTGATTCTTTACTGTTCGAGCGAGGATTTTAGTCCGAGTCGAGAACCGCTTCTCGACTCCGCTTCGCTCCGCTCGAAGAATAATAGTGCCAAAATAAGGCAAGGAATAACTTTTTTTACTAACGATTTATAATAACACGCTTTAACCTATTTGTCAACCACCTCTGGCCAAGGGATTGACAGTTCCTCCCCTTTCTGGTATGATTACAATTGAATTACATATGGCACAAAATGCTTTATTCTTGCTGAAAAAAGCCGGCATCAAGCTCTTGGTTGGCCTGTTGAACGGATTAGTACATCTTAAAAATCTCATTGTTCTCATCTTAACCTGGACAGTCATAAAACCAATCTCATGGTTTAGCAAAACTGTCCTTTTTTCATTTGCGGTAAAAATCTATAAAATTGCTTTTTTTATAAAAATCCGCGGGTGGGATAAAATTTATGCGCCAATCAAGGTAAAAATTATTTATCCCCTTACCCGCCGTTACGTCACCCATACGGTCATCGCCCTGATTGCGCTTCTTTCTGCGGTATCGAGCTTAAGCGCCAAAGCGGCCTCGCTTGAAAATGTTGAACAAATCGGTAAAAAAAGTATTCTCTATACCTTATCCTACAGCGGGGATTCTGAATTTAATGATTTTGTCCAAGAAACAGCTGACGTGGGCGGCATTAAAACAACAAGTTATCTTGAAGATGTCAGCATTTCCCTCCCTACTGCAACTTTAAACAGCGAAGATTTTTCCGGCGATTTACCAATCATTGCCAGAGAAAATGATAGCGCGCTTTTAAATCCCAACATTTCTTCAATCGCCGATTCCGGCAGCCGGACAAAAATTATTGACTATCAGGTTTTGGGCGGCGACACCATCGGCAGCATCGCCGAAAAGTTTAGCATCAGCGTAAATACTATTCTTTGGGCAAATAGCCTCACTGAAAGAAGCACAATTCGCCCGGGCGATAAGCTTGTTATTTTGCCGACGAGTGGCGTATTACATAAAGTAAAAAGTGGCGATACAGTGGATAAAATTGCCAAATACTACAGCGCTGACGCAGAAAAAATATTAGAATCAAACGCCCTACCAGACACAAGTGATATTAAAATTGGAGAATACATCATGGTGCCAGATGGGAAAGTTCCGACTCCGGCACCGGCGCCAGCTCCGCGTACTACTGTAGCCAGCAGAAATACCGTAACTATTCCTTCTCAAACTACACCAGTCCCAACAAGCGGAAAAATGCTCTGGCCGATCGGCTGTAGCCGTATCTCTCAGTATTTTGGATGGAGACATACTGGTGTGGATATTGCTTGTCCGGCTGGCACTCCAATTCTCGCCGCCGACGATGGCGTGGTTTCTCGCGTCCAATACATAAATACCGGCTATGGGCATAATGTTATGATTGATCACGGAGATGGTGTTGTAACCTTGTATGGACACATGACTACAATCTATGTTAAGAATGGCGAAACCGTTAAAAGAGGCCAAGAGATTGGTTTGGAAGGCTCAACCGGCCGCTCCACTGGCCCTCATCTCCATTTCGAAGTCAGAATCAATGGTAAAATTTATAATCCTTTGAACTATATAAAATAATAAATAAAACCATCGGCATTCCCGCCGATGTTTTTTATTTATCTAATATTTATTCCGCCGATTTAGCGCGATATTGCAATGCTTCAGCCACGTGTGGCAGCAAAATTTTTTCTTCGCCGGACAAGTCGGCGATCGTCCGAGAAATTTTTAACAAACGATAATAGGCGCGAGCGGACAAACGCATCTGTGTCACGGCATTTTTTAAAAACTCCTGGCTTGGTTCATCAATTTGGCAAAAATCTTTTATTAACTTCGAGGATAATTCCGCATTCGTCAAAATTTTACAACCCTTGTATCTTTTCCGCTGCAAATCCCGCGCCCGTTCCGCGCGTTTTTTAATCTCCGCAGAACTTTCCGCTACTCTTTCTTCAGCCAATTTTTCAAACTTTACCCGAGGCACTTCAATATGCAAATCAATTCTGTCTAACAGTGGCCCGGAAATTTTTTTCTGATAACGTAAAATTGTCGACGGTGAACAAACGCATAATTTCTCTGGATCGGTATTGTAACCGCAGGGGCAAGGATTTCGCGCGGCAACCAAAATAAATTTTGCGGGAAATTGTAAGCTTCCCGCGGCGCGGGAAATCGTGACAACGCCGTCTTCAAGTGGCTGGCGCAAGCTTTCAAGAACAGCGCGGTTAAATTCAGGAAGTTCATCCAAAAATAAAACACCCCGATGAGATAAACTTACTTCTCCTGGCCGCGGCCAAGCCCCGCCGCCTACGAGCGATACATTAGAGGCTGTATGGTGCGGGCTTCGAAACGGCCGGCGAGTTATAAGCGGCAAATCCGGTGGCAAAACTCCGGCCACGGAATAAATTCTTGTAACTTCAAGCGCTTCATCCATAGTAAGCGCGGGCAAAATTGATGGCAATGTTTTTGAAAGTAAAGTTTTTCCTGATCCCGGGGGACCTGACATTAGGAGGTTGTGGCCGCCGGCGGCAACAATTTCTAAAGCGCGTTTCGCATATTCTTGCCCGCGGACATAAGCCATGTCAAAATTTTCTTCATCGCTTATAGTAGCATCTTTAAAATCAAAAGATTCTTCGCGGGAAAACGGCGTAATTAAATTTTTTCCCGCTAAGTGGCCGACCAACTGAAAAATATTTTTTACTGGAATAATTTCTAAATTTTCAATCAAACTTGCTTCCCGGGCGTTGGCTTCGGGGACATATAAAATTTTTATCCCGCGAGCCCTGGCAGCGGAAGCAATGGCTAAAATTCCATTCACCGGCCGCAAAATTCCATCAAGCGCCAGCTCGCCGACAAAAAGAGCGTCAGGACAAAAAAGGTTCGTTGAAATCTTTCTTTCCGGAAAAATTTCCAAATTTTTTATTTTATCTTCTTCTTTTTTCGGTAATACTAAAAATTTTGAAGCTAAAAGAACGGCGATAGCAACGGGTAAATCATAAGCTGGCCCTTCTTTTTTTAAATCGGCTGGGGCGAGATTTACCGTGACTCGCGTCCGAGGAAAGGGCAATTCGCTATTTTTAATGGCAGCGCGCACTCGTTCGCGCGATTCCTGAACCGCCGCATCTGGCAAACCCACAATCGTAAAATGGCTGAGCCCCGGAGAAATATCGGCTTCAACCTCCACAAGCTCTGCGTCCAGTCCGACTATCGCCGCGGAAAAAATTTTTGAAGACATAAATAAATTTTTCAACCATTAAACGCCTTTTCTCTTTTTAAGATAAACTCTGAAATAAAAATTAGACCAACACCGCTAATAATATAAACATCTGATAAATTAAAAAATGAGTAATCAAAAAAATTTATAAAATCCACCACAAAACCAAAATACAAGCGATCAAACAAATTACTCATTGCGCCGGCAATAATTAGACTTAAGGAAAAAATTAAAAAAATATTTTTCAAAATATAGTTTTTAACCAAAAGAAAAATAAGTACCGCTAAAATTATACTGATCAGGCCATACATCGCCCACTCTGGCAGAGTAATATTAAAAATCAAATTAAAATTTTTATAAAGATGTAAGCCGACGAATTTTTTTGACCACAAAAAAATCCCTCCTTCGGAAATTTTAAAGGCCAGCCACTTTGTCAGTCTATCAACCAAAAACAAAATACTTATCAAAAAATTGATAAGCATTGTTTTGCGAAAATATGACATTCTGAAAAAACTTATTTACTAAATTTTGATTTACATTCCATGCAGGCAGAAGATGCCGGACGGGCTTCCAAACGTTTTGGATCTATTGCTTTGCCACAATAACGGCAAATTCCGTAAGTTCCATCTTCAATGCGCTTTAAGGCGCCATTTACATCACGCAAAGCCGACTCCAGTGTTCTTTCCAAAGTTAAGTTATCGCTGTAAACGGCAACTTCGGCGGCGTTTTCATCTTCCGCGTCGCCAATCGTTGGAAAATTGGCATCATAGTCGGATGTATTGTGTGGATTTTTTTTGGTAAACTGAGATAGCTCCTTTTCCAGACGAATTTTTTCCGTCAAAAGTTGCTCTTCAATTTTCTTTAAAAAATCTTTATCAAGGTTGTTTTTTACTGCCATAAATTTAGAGATTATTGATACTGATTTTTAAATAATATCTCCTTTTGATTAAGTATATATGAAATAATATTTTTTTCAAGGTTTACCTCTCCAAGCAAATTTAACTTTAAAAGGGCGCAACTGCGCCCTTAATAATATAATTAATAATTGGCCGTTGCGCCCTTGTGCCCCCTTGACACACCCTTTATCCGCCGATGGCGGCAAAAGAGATTCCGGTCTTGGGGGAAGGAACGCTTTTTGCTGACTTCAAAGCGAGAAGCTCCTCTACCATTCTTGTGGTAAATTCCGGAGGGGAACTCACCAAAAAAGTAATTTTTGTTTTTGTTTTATAGTCAGGCTCTGCCAGCTGAGAACCTATGACGAAGAGTAGAGAAGAGAGAAACGTGGCCGACTTTCAGCCAGATGTCTCTGGTTTCAATGTTCTATAAATATTATACCACGAAATTATCACTTTTGTCAATCCTCAAACTTTGGCTTATTTAAAAGGAAAACACTTTTTCTTCTCAAAACAAACCTTTACTTATCCCCAGAAGATTGACCATCTTGTTCACAAGTTATCCACATTTACCCCTAAAATTACTCCTCCAAAATCCGCCGTTAACCATTTTAACCAATCTGAAATCAACTCTATTAAATTTTTACCATAATAATCCGGCTGACTACCTAAAATGGTCAAAAAATCTTCCATCATTTTGTCTGAATTACTAAAAATCATTTTCTGGCGTTCCACCCCCACTAAAAATTCCTGACTTAAATCAGGGACAGAAAGATAACGTGCCGAAAAACTGCCAATTTGCTTATTCTGGAACGAAAAAATATCGGGGTTGGCCAATAATTCTTTAACTTTTGTACCGTCGGATAAAATCCTCTCCTTAATTTCCGGAAAAAGTACTGCCAAATCATCTTTTATAATCCCTTCCATATTTTTTTTCAAATACTCATTATCCAAAACGGCCAAAAAATTAAAATCTGCCAAATTTCGTGGCGGCTCTGTCCCAAGCTTAGGGGTCACTATCAATTTATTACTTACCCAAATGTCGGAAGACCACGGCAAAACCTTAAAATTATTAACTTTAAAATTTCCCCCAAAATAAATCTGAGCCGCAGAATGCCGACGCGCGCTGTTTAAGGCAATCAATTTCATCTTGTTGTCAGCCAGAGATTTTTTTTCTTGGCTTAGGGTTGACATTGCTTCTTCAAGACCAAATCTTGAATTGGAAATAATTACTCTTCCGCCATTTTCAAAAATATAATGATAATTTAACTCTTCCAGCTTAATTCTAACCGCGTTAAAATCTGATTCATTAATTTTGCCGAAGAAAATAAAATCCACGAAGTCGGGCAGAATTGCAAAACCGACCTTACTCGCCTTTGGCCCGATCGATTCTTCTAAAAATTTCGTCTGGCTCGCTGCTTCATCGGAAAGCATGGATCTCGTAATTGCCCAAAGCCAAGCATCGTCTTCTCCCCTGTTAAAATCACTCTGCCAATATGCGACCGCCTCCGCTGGTACAATCTCCAAAAACGACTCATCACTTTTTAAAAAGTTAAAATAAAGCCAAAACGATAAACCAACAAAACCCGCGATAATCAAAAACCCTGCCACAATGAGCAAGGTTTTTGTTTTCAGATTTTTGAAGAATTCGAAAAACATTATATTATCTCCTACTATCTATTAGATTATCTTCTCGGCCGATCACTCCGCGGCCGTCCAGCATCTCTGTCGGGCCCGCCGCCTCTTTCACCATTTTCCTGTAACCTCTTAATGGAAAGATCAACGCGACCCTGTTCATCAACTTTTATAACTTTAACGCGAACAACGTCGCCGATTTTTACAATGTCGGTTACCTTGTCTACGCGATACGGTGCAAGTTCCGAAATATGGACTAGCCCGTCTTTATGTGGAAAAATCTCCACGAAAGCACCGAAATCCAAAATGCGCGTAACCGGACCTTGATAAATTTCCCCAACCTCAGCTTCCTGGGTTAAACTCTTAACCCAAGCGACGGCTTTATCAAGGGACGGCGGTTGGGATGAACAGATTACCACTGTTCCGTCGTTCGCAATATCAATAGACACGCCAGTCGCGTCAATAATTTCATTAATAATCTTCCCGCCTGGGCCGATAACATCGCGAATTCTATCTGGATTAATCTTGAAAGAAATAATTCTTGGGGCGTAAGGTGAAAGTTCCGTGCGCGGCGCGGCAATCGCGCCTTCCATCACGTCCAAAATTTCCATTCTCGCCTCGCGACCTTGCGTCAAAGTTTTTTCTACCATTTCCATTGTTAACCCCAAAGTTTTCGTATCCATCTGAATCGCCGTAATCCCAGTCCTTGTTCCCGCGATTTTGAAGTCCATGCCACCTTTGCTATCTTCTAAATCTTGAAGATCTGTCAAAACTTTATAATTTCCTTTTTCGTCGGAAGCCAAGCCCATAGCAATGCCCGCCACAGGAGATTTAATCGGGACGCCCGCATCCATCAAGGCCAATGTTGAAGCGCAAGTTGAAGCCATTGATGAAGAACCGTTTGAACTCAAAACTTCAGAAACAACGCGAATAGTATATGGAAAAACTTCGGTCTTCGGCAAAACCGGAAGAAGAGCGCGTTCTGCGAGAGCACCATGACCAATTTCCCTCCGGCCCGGTCCACGCATTGGCGAAGCCTCACCAACTGAAAATGGCGGAAAATTATAATGATGCATAAATCTTTTTTTACCGGAAACTTCCATGCCGTCCAAGGTCTGCTCTTCAGCCGGCGAACCCAAAGTTACCGCGGATAAAACATGCGTATCACCGCGCGTAAAATATCCTGAGCCATGCGTGCGCGGTAAAAGCGCTACTTCCGCTCCGAGCGGCCGGATATCAAGCAATGACCGGCAATCAACTCTTGTTTCCTTATCCAAAATCACCCGGCTAATTTCTTCTTCTACAATTCCATAGAAAAATCCCATCGCGTCTTTCCGGCGGTCCTTACCAATCCCCTCTGCTTTCAAGAATTCTTCAAGATCTTTTTCCAGCTTATCCAGAACTTCCTGTCGTGAAGACTTACTCTCCTTTTTACTATTAAAAAGACAAATCTCTAATTTCTCCTTCAAAAATTCTTTAACCTTATTCTTCAATCCTTCTTTTTCCGAAGCCGCTTCCGGATCTTCCTCAACAATAGACATTTTTGTCTTGCCAATTTCCTCGCGGATATTTTCAATTAATTCAATAATTTTTTTCAAATGTTTCTGCCCAAATTTTATTCCTTCCAAAACATCAGCTTCCAAAACCTCATCAGCTCCAGCCTCAAGCATACAAACTTTTTCCTCTGTGCCCGCCACCACAATATCCATCGTGCTTTTGCTTCGCGCTTCATAGGTCGGGTTTAAAACCCATTCGCCGTTAACCTGGCCGACACGAACGGCGGCGATCGGTCCGTTCCACGGGATATCCGAAATAGAAAGAGCAACCGAAGCGCCGACTAACGCCGGAATATCCGGATCATTTTCCTGGTCCCAAGACAAAGTTGAAGCCACAACTTGAATATCATTTCTCATTCGGTCATCAAAAAACGGCCTGATCGCACGATCAATCAGCCGCGCTGTTAAAATAGCTTCATCGGTCGGTCGGCCTTCGCGTTTTATAAAACGAGACCCTTTTATTTTTCCGGCCGCGTAAAGTTTTTCTTCATATTCTACCATCAAAGGAAAAAAACTTATTCCTTCCCTTTGGGTTTCCGAAATTACGGCTGTAGCTAAAACTAATGTATCACCATAACGCACCGTACAAGAACCGTTGGCTTGTCCGGCGAATTTTCCGGTTTCAATGATTAAATTTTTCCCTCCCCATTCTAACTCAAATTTTTTCACCATACTTTTTGTCTGACCGCCAAACTTTAGACTTCTGGTTAACCCAGAAGAAGCCTACTTGTCTGGCGATCAAAAAATTAATTTTAAATTGTTATTTATTACTTATATCTTATAATACTGTTCTTTTTGTCCGACCACTAATTAAGTAGCGCCTTTTATCATGACTTAAATCGTGAAAATTGTCAACCGTTTCTATGAGTTTTGTGGAAGTTGTTTCCCGGAAAGCGATTGATTCCACTCGGCATCCTTTATTCATCTTTAAATATTGCACTAGCGGAATAAAATCTCCGTCACCAGAAACCAAAACAATCACATCAAGCCTCTCAGCCAAAGCAATGGAATCGATACAAATTCCCACGTCCCAGTCGGCCTTTTTCGCGCCGTCATAAACCATCAATTCTTTTTCGCGAGTTTCAAGCCCAAGTTTTTCCAGCGCTTCAAAGAAAACTTTTTCCTCGCCAGTTTTAGTTTTAACAACATAAGCGATGGCGCGAATCAACTTTCTGTTGCCCACCGCTGTTTCCAAAATATTACCAAAATTTACTTTTGCGTTGTAAAGATTTTTCGCCGAATAATACATATTCTGCACGTCGATAAAAACTCCGACGCGTTGTTCTTTATAAGTTACCATAATTTTCCTCCTTATTTTTAAGCCAAAAACCCCTCGCAAGGGAGGGGCTTTAAAATTTTATAATTTTAATTTTTCCATTAACTCGGCATGACCCTTTTTATCCTCTCTTTCCAAATATTTTAATAGTCTGCGCCGTTCACCGACTTTTTTCAGCAAACCGCGGCGAGAAGAGAAGTCTTTTTTGTGTTCCTTCAAGTGCTCCACCAATTCTTTGATCTCTGATGTCAAAATGGCGACCTGCACTTGCGGCGAACCAGTGTCAGTTTCGTGAATCCGAAATTTCTCAATAATTTTGTCTTTTGCTTTTTTGTCTAACATTTTTGTCACGGGTTGCCGAGTCCACCCTCCCTGGCCCAGCGAACCGTCATTAATAATTTACTTAATCATATTACCACAGCCTTTTTAATTTGGCAAGGCTGCGCTATAATAAAATTGTACGACACTAAAAACTCCTTATGGCCAACCTCGACACTCTAATCACCCAATTTCTAGAATATCTGGAAATAGAGAAAAACCGTTCAAACAAAACTGTACGGAATTATGATTTTTATTTAAAAAGATTTAATGAATGGATTGGTAACGCTTCCCCGGCTGGCATCACTCAAGAAAAAATCCGCCAATATCGCCTTTGGCTTAATCGTTTTGCCGACGAGCACGGCCGCACTCTGAAAAAAAATACTCAAAACTATCATCTGATCGCCCTTCGCGCCTTTCTAAAATACCTGGCCAAGCGCGACATCAAAACACTATCCGCGGAAAAAATTGAATTAGGAAAAATGCCCGAACGGGTGGTGGATTTTTTGGAAGGAAGTGATTTGGAACGAATTCTTGAAGCGCCGACGCTCGGTGAGGCACCGGAAATTATTAAAAAAAGAGACAAGGCAATTTTGGAAATGCTTTTCTCTACCGGACTTCGCGTTTCCGAATTGGCAAATTTAAAAAAAGAACAAGTTAATTTAAAAAAAGAAGAATTTACTGTCCGTGGTAAAGGCGATAAACCGCGCGTGGTCTTTATATCTAACCAAGCAAAATTCTGGGTCAAACAATATCTAGACGCGCGCCAGGACGTTTCTCCATTTTTATTTGTTTCGCACGACCGGGCGCATGAAAGCGAAGGCGCGCTCACTCCCCGGAGTGTGGAACGGCTTGTAAAAAAATATTCTAAAATTGCGGGCATCACCAAAAAAGTTACGCCGCACACCATGCGCCATTCTTATGCTACAGATTTGCTAATGAATGGCGCCGATATTCGCTCGGTCCAGGCCATGCTCGGCCATTCTTCAATTACTACCACCCAGATTTACACCCATATCACCAATCAGCAGCTCCGTGACGTACATAAAAGTTTCCATGGCCGCCGCCGCGGTAAATAAATCAATTTCATTCCCTGAGCGAAGCGTAGCGAAGTTGAAGGGCCTTCGACAGGCTCAGGCCATGACATACGGCCGACAATTGACAATCTGAAAATTGTTTGTTATATTAAAAAATAATTTACTCAAAAACTTTTAACTTTTCACTTTAAACTTTTGACTTATTACGCGCCCGTAGTTCAATGGATAGAACACCAGCCTTCTAAGCTGGATATCTAGGTTCGATTCCTAGCGGGCGCAATTTGGTGGCTATAGTTTAACGGTAGAACAGCGGGTTGTGGTCCCGCTAGCCTGGGTTCAACTCCCAGTAGCCACCCTGCTAAAGCATCTCCTCAACCGGAGGTGTTTTGGTTTAACTAAAAAATTAAAAGTGATACAATATTAATTAATGCTTAAAAAAATAATTTTAACAATATGACTATTCAAGTTTTGGGCTCGGGTTGCCCGACCTGTAAAAAATTATATGATCTGACCAAACAAGCCGCAGCCGAAGTCGGCTTCAAGGGCGATGTAAAATACACAACCGACATCCAAAAAATGCTCGAGATGGGCATAATGCAAAGCCCGGCTGTAGCCATTGATGGCAAACCTGTTCTTTCCGGTCGCGTGCCGAGTCTAGATGAACTCAAAAAAATTATTAAAGAAAAAATCTAATCTTCTATGGATATTTTCAGTCCAGTCCAAAAATTGGCTGACTGGTTAAGCTACTCTGTTTTTCGATTGCAACCAGACACTATTTTGGGCGGAGCGGTCAGTTATTTTATTTACGATAGTATCAAAATAGGTCTCTTACTGTTTTTTATTATCTTTTTTGTTTCTTTCATCCGTTCCTACTTGCCGCCGGAAAAAATAAAAAAAATTCTCACCAATAAGTTTGAATTTTTAGGAAATATCCTGGCAGCCTTGATCGGCATCGTCACGCCCTTCTGTTCTTGCTCGGCCGTTCCCCTCTTCATTGGCTTTGTGGAAAGCGGAGTGCCGCTCGGCGTGACATTTTCCTATCTTGTTTCCGCACCAATGGTGAACGAAGTGGCGGCCGTTTTACTTTTAGGAATGTTCGGCTGGAAAATAGCCGCCATTTATATTATTTCCGGGGTCACAATAGCCGTTTTGACTGGCTTTGTGATGGGGAAAATGAATTTGCATCACTTAGTTGAAGATTATGTCTGGAAAATCAAAGTCGGCGATACGGCCGAAAAAAATAAAAAGGATTTCAAAAAAAGATTAGCCGAATCATACACCTACACAATGAATTTAATTAAGGGCGTTTATCCCTACGTTTTAATTGGCGTAGGCCTTGGGGCGTTTATCCACGGCTACGCCCCGGAAAATCTTTTGAGCCGTATTGTCGGGAAGGGAAACTTGTTCGCCGTGCCTTTAGCTGTTTTAATCGGCGTGCCGCTTTATTCCAATGCCGCCGGAGTTATCCCGATTGTCAGATCATTAATTGAAAAAGGTCTGCCGCTCGGAACCGCCCTGGCTTTTATGATGTCCGTGACGGCGCTCTCATTGCCAGAAATGATTATTCTGAAAAAAGTTTTAAAACCAAAACTTTTGGCTATTTATATAATTATTTTAACTGTAGGAATTATTTTCACTGGTTTTCTATTCAATTGGATAATGTAATTTCTGGGATATAGACATTCTCGCCCAATCCCAAAAAAATTCCAACAGCCTCCACTACGTGACCCCATAAAAACATCTCGTCATCTTGACGAGGTGTTTTTTTATAAATATTTATAAAAAATATCAACTTTTTATAATTTTTATCGCCTTGCCATTTATTAAAGCATCGGCGATTTTTTTATAAGCCGAATATAATATCCGCTGATATGTGCTCTGAGAAGTGCGCATTTTTTTCGCGGCTTCCAGTTGATCCATATCGTTAATGTGTCTCAGCCGATAAGCCTCCATCTCTTCGGCAGTCAATTCCACAATTTCAAGTTCCTTCATCGGCACGCCTCGAGGTTTGAAGTAGTCAACCCGTGGGTTGAATGAAATTTTTCGGCAAAGCCTTGGTCTGGACATATTTTTTATTTATTTAGCAAAGAAACAACGTAAATATATTTTAAGATTTTATTAGATTTATTTTTTAGATTGTGTTTCTTATCTTTAGGAATAAAAATAAGATTATTTTCTTTAACCATCCGTTTTTGATTTTCTAAAATTACTAATGCTTCGCCCTGAAGAATAATAATTACCTCTTCGCGATTATCTGTTATGTGTTCACCGACCTCTTCACCTTTCTTTAAGATAACTAATCCTGATTTTATTTTTTCTGATCTTGGAGGTTTTATCAACGATCCCCCTTGTGTTAACGATTTAACCATCATATTTTAAATTTTAATTTTTTAAATTAATATTGATTATTTCTATCTTTTATGATAATTTTTTATTTGAAGAAGGCTACCCGAGCCCTTCCGTCGAAGAAGAGCTCGGCTCCCAGCCTTCTTTTATTTTTGGGATTTTATGGCTTCCTTTTCAGACTTAATAATTTCTAATTCCTCCAGGAGCATCTTTTCTTCCTCTTCTAGGGCGGCCAATTCATTTTTAGGAGAAATAAATCTCCTGCGACCCATACCATATCCGCCACGACAACCCCAACCCATTCTTGTACCGGCTCCGCAAGGGCCCATTCCCCTGCCAGTGCCAGCTCCTTGGCCCGTAGGACCAGTTCCGTTCATTTTTGGCATATATGTTTTTATTAAAAATTTTATTAGTGGCGATTCGACCTTTTTTATATCGCCTATTATGAATATACACCCAAAACTATAACTTGTCAAGTCTTGTAAAAACCCCATCGCGTGTTATAATTATTACTGATATTAACTATGAAAATTTTAATTTTAAGATGGCCAAAATAACAAAAATTATTATTTTGATAATGGTGGCTACTTTTATCGCGACCCCCAATTTTGTTTTTGCCCAAGAAGATTCTGAGCAAAATAATTACCAGGAAGAAATATTTGAAGCCAAAGTTTTAGAAATTTTAGAACAAAAAGAAACCATAAGGGAAGACGGATCAAAATCCATTTTACAAAAACTAAAGCTCAAAGGCCTGGAAGGAAAATGGAAAGATCAAGAAATTATTTTTGACGGTACCGAGGTAGATGTCATTGCCAAAAATTTATATAAGAAGGGAAATAAAGTTTTGGTTTCTCATAGCCAAGATGGCGACGGCAATGATTATTATTATGTTACCGACTTTGTCCGAAGAGAAAATCTTTATTTTCTCGCTGTAATTTTTGTTTTAATTATTTTAATCACTGGAAAGTGGCGCGGCTTCAGGGCTCTCCTTGGACTTATTTTCAGTTTTTTTATTATTTTAAAAATTATTATTCCCCAAATTTTAAATGGGCATAACGCTTTATTCATCAGCCTGACCTCTGCGCTATTAATAATTTTTGTTTCCACTTATTTGGTTTACGGATTAAATAAAAAATCAACCATAGCTATTTTAGGCACCTTTGCGGGCATCGCCATTGTCGGATTTTTTTCAATACTTTTTACTAATCTGACTAAACTTGCTGGTTTTGCCGAGGAAGAGACGATTTATTTAGTTGGTCTGACGGGCGGAAATATAAACCTGCAAGGATTGCTGCTCGCCGGTTTTATCGTCGGCGCATTGGGCGTTCTGGATGACATAACCGTAAGCCAAGTTTCCACGGTTCAGGAAATCCATGGTACTGATCCAAGTTTAACAAGGTTGGCAATTTACAAAAAAGCAATGCGGGTTGGAGTTGATCACATTGCTTCCATGGTTAATACTTTATTTTTGGCCTACGCGGGTGCCGCCCTCCCTCTCCTTTTACTTTTCTCATTCAAACAGCCGCCATTTTTAACTTTTAGCCAAATAATCAACCACGAAATTATCGCCACGGAAATTGTAAGAACATTGGTCGGGAGCATCGGTCTGGCCTTGGCTGTGCCCATCACTACTTTTTTAGCCGCTTATTTTTATAAAAATAAAAATCTTAACGGGACGGGCATGGAGAATATAAAATCTGAGCAAATCTAAAACCACTGGCTACCGCGAGATAAACTTGGAATAAAAATACTTTCCTCAAAATTTCCAATAATAGTTTCAACCGCCTCCGCTACGCGGTATCCCAAAAACATCTCGTCAAAATGACGGGGTGTTTTTATTTTTTGAAATATTGCCAAAAATTTTTAAAATGATAAACTTTAATCAGCAAGAAAACCCGCCAAGGGCGGACAAGAAGGAGGACTTGCCATGGCCGCCAAGAAATACAAAGTGACAAAAGAACAACTGCTCCGACCGTTGCGCGACCACTTCACTGAAGCCGACCGACGTCCGATCAGACGGCGAGACCGGGAAGATGGCCGGCGCTTCCGCGAGCACCTCAAAAATCTCGGAAAGAAGGAGAAAACGTCGCCATGAGCACGCATCGCAAGAAGCCCAAGAAGCGCACTGCGCGAACACCTCTGGCCGGCGACCTCTTACACCCCGAAACCCTAAAGGATCTCCTGGCGCAGCAAGCTGAAGAGCGACGTCTCGCCGAAGAAGCGGAAGACACATACTACGATGCCTTCAGTGCGGAAGTCGAAGCCCACCCCATCGGCCACCCCGGCCACACTCCGCACGGCTGCACCTGATGTACCGATCCACCCACACCACTCCCCCGGACTTCGGTTCGCGCGGGAGTTTTTTTATCTTGACCGAAAATATTTTTTATTATAATATAAATATACTTAAAATTATTTTTCAAATATGCCATTTACCTGGAACGAAAATTACAGCGTTGGCGTAAAAATTTTTGACGACCAACATCGGCGCTACATAGATATCGCAAACCAGATTGACGCTCTATCCATGCAAGACGGGGTCAACCAAGAAAAAATATTAATGAGCCTAATTGAGTTTAGCAACTACGCCGCTCTTCACTTTTCTTCCGAAGAAACTTATTTTGAAGAATACAAATTTCCAGGAAGCGAACTTCACGTCGCCGAACACAACCGCTACCGCGAAAAGATAAAAGAATTTTTAGCCAGAGCGCAAAGTCCGAACGCGGATGTGAAAAAAATCGCCCATGAACTTGCTGACTTTGCCGTAGATTGGCTCTTGCGGCACGTTATTTCCATGGATAAACACTACACTGATTTCTTCAACGCCCGGGGAATAAAATAATTTTCCCAAAAACAAAAACGCCCCGAATTTTCCAGGACGTTTTTTTGATAAAAAAGTGACGGGGGGCAGGTTGTCTAGAACTGCACACCCCGTCGTGGAAGGCTCACGGAACCGCCGTCCTTCCCTCGTGGATTTAGCCGCTCGCCGGCTTAGGTCCGCAACCGCCCTGGTCTTACGTATTAAGCCAAGGACACAATCGCTCCACCGCTTTAGTCTTAACATATTAAATTATTTTTGTCAAGAATTTATACTAAATTAAAAGGACAGCCCTTACCAAGAAGGACTGTCCTTTTTTATCTCCAAAAAATTTACGCCTGCTCTTTTTCTTTATCCTTTTTCCCTATTCTTTCAAACGCCCGCAAAATTTCGAGCGGAATGGCAAAAACAATTGTATTTGATTGATCAGAGCTCACGTCATTAATCGTGCTCAAAGTGCGAAGATGTAACGCACCGTCGGAGGAAGCCAAAGTATTCGCCGCCTTGGCTAAATTTTCCGCGGCAATCACTTCACCTTCGGCTTTAATAATTACTGATCTTTTTTCTCTTTCCGCTTCGGCCTGTTTGCCAATCACCCGTTTCATTTCTTCCGGCAAAGTCACATCTTTTAATTCCACTGAATGAACCTCAATTCCCCAGGCATCAGTTGCCTTGTCAACAATTTCTCTGATTTTTTCCGCAATGGCTTCACGACCTGAAAGCAATTCATCAAGATTTACTTCGCCAACAACATTTCTCATCGTCGTCTGGGCAAGTTGCGAAGTGGCATAACCAAAATCTTCCACTTCAATAATCACTTGATTCGCGTCGCGGACTTTGTAATAAATCACGGCGTTGACGCGCACGGAAATGTTATCTTTAGTAATCGCCTCCTGGTCCGGAACATCGACCGCCTTAATTCTCATATCAACTTTTCTGGCAGTCTGAAAAACAGGAACTACCAAACGCCAACCCGGCGCCATAATTCCGGTGTATCTGCCCATCGTAAATTTTACGCCTCGCTGGTATTGGTTCACCTGCCTGATTGAAGCTAATATAATCGCTGCCACGATTATACCGATCGTAATTAAAACATTGTCCATAGTTTAAATTTATTAATTAATGTGTATTTAATTATACAAAATTTATCATTAAAAATCAAGGAGTTTGACTACTTTGAATAATTATATTAAAGTAAAGTCATCTATATAATTAATTAGAAAAATCATATGGGACAAAATAGCGCGGCGAAAGCCAGAACTAAACACGCTCTCAAAAATACCAAAAAGGGCAAACAATTGCGCAAACACACAAAAAGACTAAAGGGCTGTTCTTGCTGCCGTTAAATAAATTTTGAGATATTTAAAAAGAGGCCTAACAGCCTTTTTTGTTTTGAAACCATTGACAAAAAAATAAAGGAGTGATATTCTCGGAGGTTCTTATAAAAATACTTCTTTCCGTGAAGCAAAGCAAATAAATTGTTTTTCTTCATGGAAGGAGGTGGTGGCACGGAAATGAATATACAAAGCGCCAAAGGTAGACTGGCGCGCCAAACATAAATTCGTCTACCCAGGGGCGGGATTCGTTTGCGATTTTTGATCGAATGCCCGCAAAACGGTGTGATCGGAGTTGTCGATCCAATTGAAAGGCTAAACTGGCAACTCCACCTCTCCAGCCAAAAGAAAGCGAGGTGGCGGATGTACGTCTGGCAGAGTCGGGCGTTCCAGCTCAAGGATGATTCAGCGCCTCGCAGGCGGCGCGGATAAATAGCCTGTACAATTCTGAGGGGCTTCTAACAGGGGCCCCTCTTTTTTATTTTTATAAAACCACTTTTAATATGTTTGAAATTTATTTTTATTCTGTTAAGATAAAATCAACAAGGAGGGTACAAATGAAGACGAAGATGATGCTCGCGGTTCTTTCCACGGTTCTCTTCGGCTGCCGGGAAAATTTCATCGAACTATGCGCCGGTGAGTACAATCTCGTTTCGGCGGTCGTGATTGAAAGCAGTTGTTTCGATGACGACGGCGCGTCGCTGGTGCCGGTCGGCGACGATACGAATCTGGACGCCTACAAACTCCGCGTCCACGTCGTGAATGAGCGCGGCATGAACTTGCTCCGAAACGTGGAATGGCGCGTTTCCGATCCGACGCTCGTGAATCTCTCTGTTGTCGAAGCAGATCCAGACTTCCACCGAGAAACTTCAGCGCTCATCGAAACCCTGGCAGACATTCTTGATCGCGACGGTGAGCACGAGCCGGAAGCGACAGTCGTTGTCTGCGCCACGAATGATTGTGCGGACTATCTCGGCGGCGATGGATGCGCTCCATGCGTTCCCGAGGTTTGTTCTGCACCGCACACAGTCCGGGCCATCATAAACGCCGAAGGCGACTGGAGATTGAGCGGGGCAACTTTTCCTTTCCCGGTGCCAATTCGGGTGAGACAAACCGGGCGAAAGCTTGAAGCTGCCTTCTACGAGCCGGAAATCAATGGTCGGCAAATCAATTTCTCGTCGGGCAACACAAGCTACGTCGGCCACTTCGAAGATGAGACGCATGTCACGGGCGAAGCGATTGTCTCCCCGAGCGGTGACAACCTCGGAACCTGGACCGCAGTGAAGTGCCCGCCGACCGGCTGCGATTAACCAGGCACGAGCAGCTTCCTCTGTCATCTTCAACATTCTGCCAAAGCTTCCAAGCCGCGGCAGATTTTTTTATAAAAATTTTTATTTATAAAATAAAAAGCCGGCTGCGCTGACGCACAACCGGCTAACCCCCTACTTGCGTAGAAACGTGAGAGGACGAACCCGATTCCAACATCGGGTGATGATGGCGTTGAGTTGGCCGAAATCTCCGTTGTTCCGCAGCGTCCTCTGCGTTTCCTCCGGCAACCCCGCCAGCATCGCGCCGACGCGCCGATCGGCTTCTTCCAGATCCGGGCGAAGAAGCCTCAAAAGACGCTCTGTTACGCTCGCCTTTTTATCTCGGGGCGCATCATCGGCTTCCTTTTCGTATTCCCCCACCGCCCGCTGAAGAATCGCGTTATCGCGGCGCGCCGCCTCAAGTTGAGCGCGGTACCTCATTACCTCATCACCGACTCGCTGAACCTCCTGCTCGTACTGCTTGATGGCCACATCTACGAACTCGGGATGAGAAAGAAGCTTCTGGTAGAACTCGCCGCCAATTTTGATCAGGACGCTGGGCTCAAGAGCCTGCGCCGAAGTGGTGTGTGGAACCTGGAGATGGAAAGCCCTCATACCAAGGAATCGCCGCTTACCCAATTCGTTGATGCGAGCATCTCCCCGATATTGGCTAACCCTCCCTACACCGATGAGCCAACACTCTTCCGGCACCTCTCCGGCGTGAAAAACCCACTCGCCGGCAAGAAAAGTCTTGGCCCAGCCGCGCTCCTCCGCCATGTGCAGCAACTTGTCAAGAAATTCGTCATAATTCCCTGGGAACTCGAATCGGCCGGTGGCCCCGGTCAGGGTGTCTTCACCCATCGGCTGATTGTCCGAACAACCCTCTGCCGTGTTGCCCACGCTTTCTTCGCTCACGACAACTCCTCCTTTCCCTCCCTTTCTTATCTTATTCGTGATTGTCTATTTTAGTTTAAAAATATCAACTTGTCAAGTGACCGTTGACAGCAAGTCTAGCCTGTGCTATTATACCTTTACAATAAGAACGAAAAAGCTTTCGCTTCTTTACAGAAATACCCCCCGCTCCTCCCCTAGTGAGGAGGACTTTCGGGGAATTTTTTTGCGTATATGGACAAATTTAAATTAAAATCTAAATTCAAACCGACTGGCGATCAGCCAAAAGCAATCGACGAGCTGGTTTCTGGTTTGAAAAAAACTTATAAACATCAAACACTCCTCGGCGTCACCGGGTCAGGCAAAACTTTTACCGTAGCTAATGTAATCGCAAAAATTAATAAACCCACTCTCGTTATCGCCCACAATAAAACTCTGGCCGCCCAACTCTGTAATGAGTTTCGCGAATTTTTTCCGGACAATGCCGTGGAATATTTTGTTTCTTATTACGATTACTATCAGCCAGAAGCGTATCTTCCGCGCACTGATACTTACATTGAAAAAGAGGCAATGATTAATGATGAAATTGATCGCCTCCGCCACGCCGCGACCCAGGCGCTTTTAACCCGCCGCGACGTAATCATCGTCGCTTCGGTTTCTTGTATTTATGGTTTGGGCGCCCCTGAAACCTATGAAAAAATTGTTTTGCATTTGGCTAAAGATCAAACTATCACTCGCGCTGATTTATTGAACCAGTTAATCACCATGCAATTTACCCGGACTAACTCCGATTTAAAACGCGGAGAATTTCGTTTGCGCGGCGAGACTCTGGAAGTGATGCCCGTGAACCAAGAAATTATTTATCGTATGGAATCAAACGCGCAAAAAATCGTGAAAATTTTTGCGATTGACCCGGTGACAAGAAAAATAAAAGATGAGCCATCCGACGTTTGGATTTTTCCGGCAAAACATTTTGTCACTCTTGGCCCAGAACGAAAACGGGCGTTTAAAACTATAAAAGAAGAATTAAAAGGCCGCTTGGATTATTTCAATAAAAATGGAAAACTGCTTGAAGCCGAACGCCTGGAGCGCCGGACAAATTACGATTTGGAGATGATAAAAGAAGTAGGCTACTGCCATGGCATTGAAAATTATTCAAGACATTTATCTGGCCGCGCCGCGGGTGAACCGCCGGAAACTCTGCTTGATTATTTTGGAAAAAATAAAGATTGGCTAATGGTAATTGATGAATCGCATGTCACCGTGCCGCAAATTTCCGGAATGTATGAAGGCGATGCTTCGCGAAAAAGAGCGTTAATTGATTTTGGTTTTCGCCTACCTTCTGCCGCCGATAATCGGCCGCTGAAATTTTCTGAATTTGAAGCGCGGATGCCACAGACAATCTATACTTCGGCCACGCCGGCTGATTACGAATTAACTCGGAGCGGACAAATCGTTGAACAAATTATCAGACCAACCGGTCTTATTGACCCTGAAATTATTGTTAAACCCATTACGCCAAAAAATTCTAGTGAAAAATCTCAGGTTGATGATTTAATGGAACGAATCGCCGACCGCGTAAAACGAAACGAACGCGTTCTTGTCACAACTCTTACTAAAAAAATGGCGGAAGATTTAAGCGAATATCTGGCGGAGAAAAAATTTAAAGTTAACTACATCCACAGCGAAGTGGAAACATTGGACCGGATAAAAATCCTAACTGAATTTCGCCGGGGAAAATTTGATATTTTAGTTGGTGTCAATTTATTGCGCGAAGGATTGGATTTGCCGGAAGTGACGCTCGTCGCGATTTTGGACGCGGACAAAGAAGGATTTTTGCGAAGCGAAACTTCACTTATTCAAACAATCGGCCGGGCGGCGAGAAATGTCCGCGGCCAAGTTTTACTTTATGCCGACCAGATGACCGGCTCCATGGAACGGGCGATCAAAGAAACCGAACGCCGGCGCAAAACGCAAATGGAATATAACAAAAAACACGGCATCACGCCGAAGACTATTCAAAAGGTTATTAAAGATATTATCGGCCAGGCGACAAAAAAACAAGATGCTAAAGAACGAAGAATTTTGGAATTGGATTTACTTGGAGAAAAGGGAAAAAATATTGAGGAGATAATTAAAGAAAAAGAAAAACAAATGAAAGAAGCGGCTAAAGATTTACAGTTTGAATTAGCGGCAATTTTACGCGATGAAATCCGGGAATTAAAAAAATCCCCGAAACATGCCGAAGCACATCCCGGGGACCAAACGAAGGAATGATTCTCTTAAGGGCTGCCGGAATTTTCGCCGGTTCACATTTCTGTAGCGACGCTTTGCCGCTAAACCGACGATCTCCGTCCCGTGTCAGGGGCACCCCGACGTTCACCTCCAGCGGGATCACCGCGTCACGCCGTCTTCTTGACCTGCGCCGTCACCTCGCCCGCCATCTGCGAGCCGAACCGCGAGAACCCCTTGCCCATCTCCGTCTTTCCACCTCCTTCTTTCCTCGGACGGTGGTTCGCCGAAACAGCAAACCAAAACCGTACAATAAAATTATTCCAAATAAATTAAAAAATGTCAACGATATATGCAAGATAAAATAATTATAAAAGGAGCTAGGGAACATAATTTAAAAAATGTTTCTCTGGAAATCCCAAGAAATAAATTAACGGTTTTTACCGGACTTTCTGGTTCGGGAAAATCTAGTCTGGCTTTTGATACCATTTTTGCCGAAGGCCAACGCCGTTATGTTGAGTCCCTCTCGGCTTACGCTCGACAATTTTTAGGACAAATGGATAAACCCGATGTTGATGAAATTGAAGGATTATCCCCGGCTATTTCCATTGACCAAAAAGCCCATAGCGCTAATCCCCGTTCCACGGTTGCCACCATCACGGAAATTTACGATTATCTTCGCGTGCTCTTTGCCCGCGTCGGCAAACCATATTGTCCGGTCTGCGGGAAAGAAATTAAAAAAATGACCGTTGAAGAAATGGTTGATTTGATTTTGAAAAAAACTTCAGAAATTCACAGGGAAAATAAACCTTCTGCGGCAAAATCAAGTGATTGCATTGCCATTCTCGCGCCAGTCGTCCGTGGAAGAAAGGGTGAATATTACCAATTACTATATAACTTATACAACGACGGATTTTCCGAAGTCCGCGTCAACGGAAAATTTAGAGAACTTAGAAACAAAATCGTCCTTGCCCGATACAAACAACATAATATTGATTTGCTCGTGGATAAAATTACTCTCGGTTGGCCATTAGAAAATAATAAAGGCCTACGCGCGCGCTTGGCCGAAGCTATGGAAACAGCTTTAAAACACGGCGAAGGCGTCGCGACGGTAATTTTGGATAATGGTGAAGAAGTAGTAATGTCATCAAAGTATTCTTGCCCGGACGATGGTTTTTCTTTTCCGGAAATTGAACCTCGTCTCTTCTCGTTTAATAGCCCTTATGGCGCTTGCCCCATTTGCCACGGCCTTGGCACTGAATCTTTGTTTTCTGAAAAACCTTGCCCCGATTGCGGCGGAGACAGGCTTAGAAAAGAAAGTTTGCATGTTTTTGTTGGCAAAAAAAATATTGTGGAAGTGACAACAATGTCTATTGAAGAGGCGCGTAGTTTTTTTACTGCTCTAACCGGTAAAGAAAAAACAAAATTATTTGTACAAAAATTAAATGACACTGAACTTGAAATCGCGGAAACCGTTTTAAAAGAAATTACGAACCGGCTGGAATTTATGTTAAATGTTGGTTTGGGATATTTAACGCTTGGCCGCACGGCCGGCACACTTTCCGGCGGTGAAGCCCAGCGTATCCGACTTGCCTCGCAAGTTGGTTCACGCTTAGTTGGCGCGCTTTATATTTTGGATGAACCAACAATTGGTTTACACCCAAAAGATAATGAAAAATTATTGGCGACGCTCGCGAACTTACGAGATATCGGCAATACGGTTATTGTCGTGGAACACGATCCGGAAACAATTTGGATGGCTGATTATTTGGTTGATCTCGGGCCCGGCGCCGGCGTGCACGGCGGAGAAATTGTCGCGGCCGGTCCCATGCCCGACGTCTTGCAAGATAAAAAATCTTTGACCGCGGCGTATTTACGCGGAGATAAAGTTATTAAAATTCCGGAGAAACGCCGCCATGTTGATGAAAAAAATAAATATTTTTCTTCAGGGCAGATAAAAATTGTCGGCGCCACGGAAAATAATTTAAAAAATATTGATGTCAGAATCCCGCTCAAGCGTTTTGTCTGTGTCACCGGCGTTTCCGGCTCGGGTAAAAGCACTTTGGTAAATGACATTCTTTACAAAGGACTTTCCAATAAACTTAATCACACCAACTGGCAGATTGGAAAACACGCTCGAATTGAAGGATTGGATTATTTGGATAAAGTTATCGTGATTGATCAATCTCCTATTGGCCGCACGCCGCGTTCTAACCCAGTAACTTATACTGGTGCATGGACGCACATTCGCGAACTTTTTGCCGCCATGCCAGAATCTCGCGCCCGTGGCTACCAGCCAGGGCGATTCAGTTTTAACGTGCCGGGGGGACGTTGCGAAAATTGCGAAGGCGCCGGATTGATTAAAATTGAAATGCATTTCCTGCCGGCGGTTTATGTCACTTGCCCAGTTTGCAAAGGAACTCGTTTTGACCGGGAAACATTAGCCATAAAATATAAAGAAAAAAATATTCATGACATCTTGCAAATGACCATAGAAGAAGCGGAAGGATTTTTTCGAAATATTCCTCCGGTTTATGATCGTCTGAAAATCTTACGCGAAGTTGGCTTACAATATCTGACCCTCGGACAAGCCGCAACGACTTTATCAGGCGGCGAAGCGCAAAGAATAAAACTTGGCGCGGAATTAGCTCGCCGTTCCACCGGCCGGACGATTTATATTCTGGATGAGCCGACTGTCGGTTTACACTACGCTGATGTGGAAAAATTATTGGAAGTTCTACATCGCTTGGTTAGTTTGGGAAATACCGTGATTGTCATTGAACATAATTTAGATTTTATTAAAACAGCTGACTGGATTATTGATCTTGGACCAGATGGGGGAGACGCGGGCGGACAATTGATCGCATCCGGCACGCCGGAAGAATTGGCAAAAAATCCAAAGTCATACACCGGACAATATTTGAAAAAAGTTTTGAAATAAAAAAAGACCACACTAGTGTGGTCTTGTGCGCGGACACGTTCTACGAACATTCTACGACAGGATCGCTACGAAGGAAAGTGATACACCTTCCATCCCGAGCTGATCACAATGCCGAACCTTTCGCACTGGTCCTTCAACTCCCTAGTGATACCGGCGACCGGCGCGATTCTCTGAAACTGGTCGATCGCCGACTTCAGCAGGCGAGCTTCTTTCGTCTCGTCTCCGACAATCACCAATGTATCCTGGGCAGTAGAAACGGAAATACCTCTCCCAACCTCGACGAGGGAAAGAACATACCCCCACGGCTTTCTCTCCTTTATGTATACAACTTTCATTTGTCTCCTCCTCTAAAATCAATCTTGAAACAAAAAAATAAAAATGTCAATATGTCAGAATTAAAAAACAAAATAAAAAAATTCCCCAAAACCCCAGGCGCGTATTTAATGAAAAATGCCGCGGGGAAAATTATTTATGTCGGCAAGGCCACTTCTCTCCGCGATCGCGTCAAAAGTTATTTTGATCGGCCGCACGATGTTAGAATTGAAAAATTGGTTCAAGAAATAGCGGATATTGATTATAAAAAAACTCCCACTGTAATTGAAGCATTGATTTTGGAAGCCAATCTTATTAAAAAATATTTGCCAAAATATAATGTAAAGGAAAAAGACGACAGATCGTTTTTATACGTAGCTTTTACCAAAGAAAAATTTCCGAGAATATTTTTATTGCGCGGTTTGGAATTGGAGAGAATGACGCCCAAAGAAAAAAAACAAATCTCTAAACTTTTTGGTCCGTACACCAGCGCCTCTTCTCTTCGCGCCGCGTTAGATATCTTACGCCGCCGCATTTTCCCTTTCCGCGATTGCGTCGTTATGCCAAAACTGTCCTGTTTGCATTACCATTTAAAACAATGCCCGGCACCCTGCGCTGATCTTATTTCATCTAAAGATTATCGCCGCCTTATCCGCAATTTGATTTTATTTTTTGAAGGAAAAAAAGAAAAAATCATTAAAAATTTAAAAAAAGAAATGGCCGCCGCGAGCCGGCATGAAGGCTTTGAAATAGCTGCGCGACTTCGCAATCAAGTTTTTTCTTTGGAGCATATTCAGGACGTGGCCGTCATCAAAGAAGAATCAAAATTTAAAAACCGAGAATCTGGCATTAATGTTTTCGGCCGAGTTGAAGGTTATGATATTTCCAACATCAGCGGTACTGCGGCGACGGGAAGTATGGTTGTTTTTGAAGATGGCAAGCCAAACAAAAATGCATACCGCAGGTTCAAGATTAAGACGGTTAGTGGAGCAAATGATGTAGCGATGATAAGAGAAGTTTTGTCGCGCAGATTACGGAGAATCAAGAATTATGAATCAAAAATTAAGGAACCCAAAAACCATAATTCATACTTCATACTTCATAATTCAAAAATTTGGCCTTTGCCAAATTTAATTCTGGTTGACGGCGGCTGGGGACAAATTAATGCCGTCCGGGAAATTCTTGATGAACATAAATTAAAAATTCCTGTTCTTGGCATTGCCAAAGGTTTTGACCGAAAGCAAGACCGGCTGATTGCCAATAAAGACAACCCCGAGCTTGTCCGCGTCGCCGAACTGCACAAAGATATTTTGCTCCGAGTCCGCGACGAAGCCCACCGTTTTGCTATTGGCTATCACAGACTTCTGCGCCGAAAAAAAATGTTCAATAAATAAATTAAGCGCGTTTTAGCCCGGCTTATGTCCGGGCTTTTTTATTTATATTAAAAATGTTAGAATAAAGAAATAAAATAATGACCTTATAAACATGATTATTCCTCAACAAATCAAAAAATTAGACAAATCAAATTTGCTCGGGTCAATCGAACTTTTAGGCAAGCAATGTGAGGCGGCTTGGCGAGAGGTTAAAAAAATGAAAATTCCAGTCGCCTATCGTGGCGTGGAAAATATTGTCATCTCGGGCATGGGCGGTTCAGCGCTTGGCGGTCACTTGATTCAATCTCTTTTCGCCGACAAATTGAAAAAGCCGCTGGAAATCGTCCGCGGCTACAAACTCCCGGCCTACGTTGGTCCAACAACTTTGGTCATCCTTTCAAGTTACTCCGGAAATACTGAAGAAACATTATCTTGCGCCGCTGAAGCAAAAAAAAGGAAAGCGAAAATTGTAGGTATTGCCGCCGGCGGAAAACTAGCTACTTTTTTACGCGCTAATAAATATCCTGCTTATATTTTTGAAACGACTTACAACCCCTCAAACCAACCTCGTATGGGCTTGGGATATTCAATCTTCGGACAGATTGGACTTCTTAAAAAATGTGGCGTTTTAAACGTTGATAATAAAGAGATCGAAAAAACTTTAAACGTTCTCCAAAATAAAGAAAACTCGACCGCAACTTTCGCGGCAAAATTGAAAAACAAAGCTCCGATTCTTGTCGCTTCAGAATTTCTCTCTGGCAATGCCCATATAATGGCAAATCAAATAAATGAAAATGCAAAATGTTTTGCCGCCTATTTCGAACTTCCTGAATTAAATCATCATTTAATGGAAGGATTAAAAAATCCGGCGACTAACCAGAAAAATCTTGTTTTTCTTCTTATAAATTCAAATCTTTATCTGCCGCGCGACCAAAAAAGATACAAAATATTAAAAACCGTACTCGCAAAAAATAAAATTAATTTTATTGAATACGCTCCAAAATCAAAAACTAAAATACTGCAATCTTTTGAAGCCTTGGTTTTTGGAAGTTATCTTAGTTTTCATCTCGCAATAAATTATAATTTAGATCCCTCCCCTGTTCCCTGGGTTGATTTCTTTAAAAAACAACTTGGCTAATCAAAACTTCTAAAGGAGGAAACCTATCCGATGAAAAAAATAGAATTATTAAAATATTTTTTACTTTTCATCGTCGCGTTTTCTCTTTTTTCATACTTTCAAATTTCCCCGACCTTTCCCGACCCAGATTCTTTTTACCACGCCAAGATGGCTGTCTTAACCCGCGACCAAGGAATTGTTAGAGACTTCCCATGGTTGCAATTTACTGTTTTAAAAAATAATTTCGCCGACCACCATTTTTTATATCATGTCGCTCTCATTCCTTTTGTCACCTTTCTCGACCCGCTGGTCGGAATAAAGCTTTTTACCGCGCTTTCCGCCGCGCTTTTGATTTTAGTTTTCTATTGGTTTCTGAAAAAATTTCAAATCAAAGGCGCGTTTTTGTATTCTTTAGTTCTCCTAGTTTCAAGCCCTCTTGTTTTTAGAATAAATCTAGCCAAAGCCGCGTCCTTTTCACTTATAATCTTACTTCTTGGTCTTTATTTTATTTTCCGCCGAAAACTTTGGCCGCTTTTTCTTTTATCATTTATATATGTGTGGACTTACGGCGGATGGCCGCTCATTTTAGTTTTAACTTTATTCTATATCTTTGCCGAAGCTGTCATAAACGCCACTGATAATTTCACGGGAATAAAATTATTTATAAAAAATTTCTTTAAAAATATTTTTTCCAAAGAAAATGTTAAACTTTTTTTAGCATGTTTTGGTGGCCTTGCGGCTGGAATTGTCATCAATCCGTTTTTCCCTAAAAATTTATTTTTTTACTGGCAACAAATAATTAAAATCGCTGTCATAAATTATCAGGATAAAATCGGCGTGGGGGCAGAATGGTATCCTTATGGCTTGGGCGACTTAATTGCCAACTCTTCTTTTGTTTTTATTTTACTAATTCTTTCTTTCACTGTAATTTTTATAAATTTTCTTAAAAAATTTTCCACTAAAGAAAGACTTGCCGCCCAAGATCCAAAAACAAAAACTCAAATTTTTTCCTTAACTCTTCTTGCACTCTTTTTTTTGGCCTTAACTTTGCGCTCTCGTCGCAATGTTGAATATTTCATCCCCTTTGCTGCGCTTGCTTCCGCTTTTGTTTTAAACGAGCCTCTGTCTTTAATAAAAAAATATCTGCCCGCGATTAATGTTTGGCGGCAAAAAAGAAAAATTTTTTTTAGCCTCATCCTTGTTTACGTCTTAATTATGATCCCGTTTACTTCCGTACGAAATATCTGGTCCATAAAACAACTCTATCTTTCCGGTGGCTCTATCTATAAATACCGCGGCGTGGCCGAATGGTTAAAAAATAATACGTCGGAAAGGGCCATTATTTTTCATAATGATTGGGATGATTTTCCCGCCCTTTTTTATTATAATACTCATAACTACTATATTGCAGGACTTGATCCAACTTTTATGTATGATTATAATAAAGACCTGCATAAGGTTTGGGTTGATATTACAACCGGCCGGAGGGCAAATATTTCTGAAATTGTTAAAAATGATTTTCACTCTGAATATGTTTTTGTGGATAAAGACCATATTGCTTTAGAAAATAATTTGAAAAGTGATGGACATTTTCAAATGGTTTATAAGGATGATGAAGGGAAAATTTATAAGTTAATAAACGACTGACAACATACAACCAGACAAATTGTAAATTATTTGTCGTAAGTTAAATTTATGAAAATATTGGTAGCGCTCCCGGTTTATAATGAGGAATCAATTTTAAAGGAGAATGCTCTTAAGCTTTATGATTTTTTGAAAAAAAATATCACAGACAATTGGCAAATTGTCATCGCCGATAATAATTCCAGTGATCGCACCGGAGAGATTGGTAAAAATTTGGAAAAAAATTTTGTAGAAATAAAATATTTGCATCTCCCGCAAAAAGGAAAGGGATGGGCCATTCGCACGGCCTGGGAAAGGGAGAAGGCTGATGTTTATGCTTTTATGGATGCAGATTTGGCAACTAATCTTTCCGCCCTCCCCGCCCTCATCGCCGCGGTCAGCCGGGAAAATTATGACCTCGCTGCCGGTGCGCGTTTTCTCCCAGAATCTAAAGTAAAACGCTCCTTAATTAGAAAAATTGTTTCTAGAATTTATCGAATTATTTTATACCTTACACTAAAACTTAAAACAAAAGATGCTCCCTGCGGTTTTAAGGCCGTAAATCATATAGTTATTAAAAATATTCTTCCACAAATAAAAAATAATGAATGGTTTTTTGATACTGAAATGATTGTCCTTGCGGAAAAACAAAATTATCGCGTAAAAGAAATCCCCGTCATCTGGACCGAACACAAAAAAATCGGACGCAAGAGCCGAGTGAATTTTATAAAAGTTTCCCTTGGATATTTAAAAGAAATTTGGCGATTAAAAAAATCCCATGCCGGAAATTAATTCAAAGGAATGGAAATTTATCGGGCTTGTGAGCTTACTGCTCGTAATCGTCACTTCTCTTCCGATCTTATTCGGATTTTTTTCTACTCCAGAAGATAGTCTTTTTCTCGGCTTTCAACTTATTGATCATGCTGACACGCCAGTTTATTATTCTTGGATTGAACAAGTAAAAAGTGGTCACATTATTTTTAAAAATTTATTTACTTCCGAGTCGGAAGGACGTTTTATCTTTGATCCTTTCTGGCTCGGTGTCGGGCTTTTCGCTAAAATATTTTCTCTCTCAAGTTTCGCTGTTTATCAACTCTCTAGAATTTTTTTAATCCCTGTTTTTTTAGCCGTCGCCTACATTTTTATTTCCCATTTTTTTAAGGAAGAAAAAAAAAGAAAACCCTGTTTTCTTTTTTTAATTTTTGCTTCGGGATTAGGCTGGCTTGTCTGGTTAATTTCCAAAATTTTTTCCATAACCCCGTCGGCCTGGCCCATGGATCTTTGGGTTCCCGAGGCCTTCACTTTTTCAACACTCTACAACTCTCCTCATTTTATCGCCTCACTCACTCTCTTTATCGCGGTTTTGTTTTTAACTCTTCTTGCAATTGAAAAAAATAAAAAAAATTACAGCCTCTTAGCTGGCCTCACAGCTCTTTTCCTTTTCCAATTTCATCCTTACAACGCGCCTGCTCTCGCTGGCATTTTGGGAGTATATTTTATATTTTTATGTTTGAAAAATAAAAAAATTAAATGGGATGTTTTGAAACATTATTTTATTTTACTAACAATTTCTCTCCCTGCGATTATTTATCATATCTGGACTTTAAAAAATTTCTGGACCCGCCAACAATTTGCTCTCCAAAACATTTGCCTTATTCCCAATCTCAGCGTAACATTTTTAAGCTATGGCTTTCTTTTTCTTTCGGCTTGTTTCGGAACCTTTATTTTATTAAAAAAAGAAAAAAATGATAAATCTTTTTTCCTTCTCGCCTGGTTTTTCGCTCAAATAATCTTAATTTACGCGCCGGTTAATTTCGCGCGTCGCATGACCACCGGTTTACAAATAGTGATGGCTCTCCTGGCTATGAATGGATTTTTTTACCTTTTTGACACAAATACCATCTTTAAAAAATTGTTTGATAGAAAAAAAATTTTGTTATGGTTTATTTTTATTGTTTTTAGTCTTTCTAATTATTTCTTAATCATTGACGACTTAGTCTACTATTCAGCTCCTCCTCAGATCTATGCACCTTACTTATCAAAGAATAAAAATGAAGCGATGATCTGGCTTAAAAATAATACTGCCGAAGAAAGTGTTATCCTAACTTCCCCGCCAAACGGCAATCTCATTCCTGCTATTTCCTTGCGCTCGGTTTATGTTGGCCAGTGGGGTTTAACTGCCGCGCAAACAATAAAGACTGAGTGGCTAAAATATTATTTTTCCCGCTTTAATAGCCAAACAAGGGCCACTTTCTTAAAAATAAATAAAATCGATTACCTCTTTTTCGGCCCCGAAGAAAAAAACGCAGCTAATTTTAATCCCGACGAAGATAAATATCTAGAAAATGTTTATCAAAACAATGAAGTGATAATTTATAAAGTAAAAAATTGATAATCTTTATAAAACCTGAAATAAACTAAAAAACCGCCTTTAATGGCGGTTTTGTCAATAACTCTTGACAAAATTCTAATTTTATGATATACTTCAATGTTAGTGCTAAAAAAGCCCTAACCTTAAACAAAAATAGCCAAGAAAGAAATGGGGGTCGGGAAGGATTGGAATAGTAAAAATCGGGTGCACACTCAATTTTTCACTTTAACCAATCCCGGGTCCGGCGTCCTGTCGAATGACGGGACCAAGCCGAGCTCACTGCCTCCAGTTCTTTCTCTGCTATTCTGCCCCGTGCTTTCACTCTAAAGCGCGGGGTTTTTGTCATTCTAAGAAAAAAACCCCTCTTTGTCAAGAGGATTTACTCTCATACCAATAGTTGCTGGTGTGGGGATTTACTTTTCCTCTAAATAATACTATAATTTAAGAATAAATTATCATTTATTTGGGAGGTATGCCTAAAATAAAATATACAAAAGAGGAAAAAAATGAGGGGCGGAAAAACGGCAGAAGAAATAATGGAAAAATTAATCCGGATACTAAAAAGGGTATCGTAATTATCTTTCTTTTTGCCTTGGCTGGCATCAGTATTCTTAGTCTTTTTAATTTAGCCGGCGCGGCGGGAATACGGATAGAAAGCGCCCTTTCTTCATTTTTCGGTTTAGGCCGCTTTGTTATCCCGATTATTCTTCTGGGGTTGGGCTATATTATTTTGAATGGAGAAAAATATGAACTCGGCATTTCAAATTATGTCGGTCTTTTCTTTTTGGTTCTCTCTATAGAAAGTCTTCTCCATCTTGGATTTTCTTATGATGATCCATTTTCTTTCGCCGGCCTCCGAAGCGGCGGCGGATATTTAGGGCTAATTCTTTCTTACCCCCTTTTAATTTCCTTGGGTCAGGTGGCAACCATTCTGATTATTTTTGCCGTTTTTATTTCTTCTATTCTCTTAACTTTCAATACCTCGCTCCACACAATCGCGGAAAAAGGAAATTTTTGGAGAAAAATTTATCAAAAAATCAAACTCTTGTTTTTGGGCATGAAGTTTAGCGGAAAACCGCAAGAAGAAACTGCGGAAAATATTGAACCAGGACAAGAACCGGCTGAGGCTTCAGTCACAGCCGCCCCTTCTTTTGAAACAAAAAATTTGCCCGCCGGAGCGGAGACACAACCTACTCCTGAAATGATTCCTCTTGTCGTTAAGACTGAACGGAAAAAAATCGACTTGCCCATTGATCTTTTAGATGACCAATCTGAAAAGCCGACAAGCGGTGATATTAAAACCCAGATGAACATTATCCAAAAAACTTTAGAAAATTTTGGTATTATTGTGGAAATGGGAGACATTTCGGTTGGACCGACGGTAACACAATATACTTTAAAACCGGCTGACGGCGTGAAGCTCACAAAAATCACAAGTCTTCATAATGATCTCTCCTTGGCTCTGGCCGCTCACCCTATTAGAATTGAGGCCCCAATTCCGGGGAAATCCCTTGTCGGAATTGAAGTCCCAAACCAAAAAGTTGCCGCCGTAAATTTAAAAGAAATTTTGCGGGCACCGGAATTTAAACAAAGAAAAACAAATCTCACGGTCGCGCTTGGAAAAGATGTTTCCGGAAAAGTGTGGGTTTCAGATTTGGGGAAAATGCCCCACTTACTAGTGGCCGGCTCAACCGGTTCGGGCAAAAGCGTCTGTTTAAACACTGTGATTGTGAGCTTACTTTATCAAAATAGCCCAGACGATTTGCGTTTAATTATGGTTGACCCAAAACGCGTTGAATTTACGGTTTACAACGGCATCCCCCATCTTTTAACGCCGGTTATTACAGATACAGTCAAAACCGTGAACGCCTTAAAATGGGTGATTGGAGAAATGGATCGCCGGTTTGAATTATTATCTAAACATGGGAAGCGCGACATCGGCGCTTTCAACCGTGAAAGCGGAGAAAAAATGCCATACCTTGTTTTGATTATTGATGAGTTGGCAGATTTGATGGCGGTGGCTGCGGCAGAAGTAGAAGCGGCGATTATCCGCTTGGCACAAATGGCCCGCGCCGTTGGCATTCATTTAATTTTGGCGACACAGCGACCATCAGTTAATATTATTACTGGTTTAATCAAAGCCAATATCACAACCCGCATCGCTTTTGCCGTGGCCTCAAACACTGATTCGCGAACAATTTTGGATACTTCTGGCGCGGAAAAACTTTTAGGCCGCGGCGATATGCTTTACACTTGTCCGGATCTCGGAAAGCCAAAACGGCTGCAGGGCGCGCTTGTTCGAGATCACGAAATTAAAAAAGTTATTGATTATCTAAAAAATCAGGATGAACCAGAATATCTTGAAGAAGTTACCCAAAAACCCGCTTTTGGCATTTCTGTTCCTGGTCTTGATTTGGGAAATGATTCTGATGATGAATTACTTTCTGATGCGAAAGAAGTTATTGTTCAGGCTGGAAAAGCTTCGGCCTCTCTTCTTCAACGACGACTGAAAGTTGGTTATGCCCGAGCCGCACGTCTGCTTGATCTTATGGAAGAACAAGGAATAATTGGGCCAGCAGATGGCGCTAAACCGCGCGATATCTTGATTGCCGGCGCAGTAGCCGCTCCCAAAGAAATTGAAAATGACAATCTTATAGAGGAGGAAGAAAACTCTGAAGAAAATGTATAAATTTTCCGTTACTCAAATAAAAAATAAAACTGTTGGCGAAATTCTTTCTGAAGCCCGCCGGGAACAAAATCTTTCTCTCGAGGAGGTGGCAGATGTTACCCGCTTAAGACTAACCCACCTTACCGCCCTCGAGGCTGGAGATTATGAAAATCTGCCCGGCGGAGTTTATTCTGAAAAAATTTTGGAAAATTACGCCAATTTTTTGAATTTGGATCTTACCGGGCTAAAAAAAATTTTTGAAAAAGAAAATTTAACTAGTAAGCGAATAAAAAAAGCCGCTTTTCTTCAAAAAATTTCTTCAAAAAATTTTATTGTCACCCCTCGTTTAATTGAAATTTCCGTCGCCGCTGTTTTTGTCATTTTGCTTCTTACCTACCTTGGTTTTGAAATAAACAATATTTTTTCTCCACCAAATCTTTCTTTGCTTAGTCCGGAAAATAACTTAACCACCGAAGCTCCCACTATTACGGTATCGGGCTATACGGAAAAAGAAGTAAATGTTAAAATAAATGACCAGGCCATCCAAACCGACGCCGCGGGCAATTTCAACGAAACAATTAGTCTTAAAACTGGTTTAAATATTATTAAGGTTTCCGCGGCCAAAAAACGCAGTCGAGAAAATATAATTTATAGACAAGTTATTTTAAAATAATTTAAATCATAAAAAATATGACTAAAGAGAATAAAGAAAAAGTCTCAGAAAAATTTAAAGCGGCCCAGGAGGCAATCGACCAAATTAAAGAACGATTCGGCGATGGCTCAATTATGAAACTGGGAGAGGCGAAGAGAATGGAAGTTGAGTCTGTCCCCTCTGGCTGTTTATCTTTAGATTTGGCGTTGGGTATTGGCGGGATGCCGCGCGGAAGAATTATTGAAATTTTCGGTCCAGAGGCGAGTGGAAAAACGACCCTAGCTCAACATGTCGTGGCGGAAATTCAAAAAGCCGGAGGTATTGCTGCTTTTGTCGACGCCGAGCACGCTCTTGATCCAGAGTACGCTTCAAAAATCGGCGTCAATATTGAAGAACTCTTAATTTCCCAGCCTGACACAGGCGAGCAGGCTTTAGAAATTGTGGAAACCCTAGTCCGTTCTGGCGGTGTTGATGTAATCGTTGTAGATTCGGTCGCCGCGCTCGTGCCAAAAGCGGAAATTGAAGGCGAGATGGGCGATCAACATATGGGGCTTCAGGCGAGATTAATGTCGCAGGCCTTACGTAAACTGACCGGCGTTATTTCTAAAACTAAGACCGCCCTTATCTTCATTAACCAAATCAGACATAAAATCGGCATTGTTTTTGGAAACCCCGAAACCACAACCGGCGGAATGGCCCTTAAATTTTATTCTTCGGTCCGCATTGAAGTGCGCCGCGCCGCGCAAATAAAACAAGGCGATCAAATTATCGGCAACCGAGTCAAAGCAAAAATTGTAAAAAACAAGGTCGCGCCTCCCTTTAGATTTTGCGAGTTTGATATTATGTATAATGAAGGAATTTCTCTTTCCGGAGATTTACTCGATACCTCCGTGGTTTATAAAGTAATAAATAAAAGCGGGAATTCCTACAACTATGGCGAAACAAAACTCGGCGTCGGCCGAGAAACGGCGAAAAGATTTCTAAAAGAAAATCCAAAATTAATGGCCGAAATACGAAAAAAGGTTATAAGTGCGTCAGAAGCCGCCGCGGAAAACGACGAAAATGGCCCCGTCGCTGAATAAAACATAAAAAATAAAACCCGCCTCATCGGCGGGTTTTTTAATTACGCTAAAATTTTTACTCCGTCGCTCTCTCGGCGTACTCACCAGTTTCTGTGTTGATAATAACCGTGTCGCCCTCTTTAATAAAAAGAGGCACACGAATTTTTAAACCAGTTTCAAGGGACACTTCTTTTGTCACCCTGCCGGAAGCCGTATCGCCTTTTACGCCCGGCTCAGCCTCGGTAACTTTATAAGAAACTTTTTTTGGAAACTCCACGGTAATGGGTGTCCCATCGGAGAAAAGTAAAACAACTTCTAATCCTTCTTTCAAATATTTTTCAAAACCAGCCAAAACCTCAACTCCCAATTCAAACTGCTCGTAAGTGTTGTTATCCATAAAGGCGAATTTTTCGCCGCTCGCATAAAGATACTGAACTTTTCTTTTTTCCAAATCAACCAAATCAATTTTTTCTCCCACCTTAAAAGTGTTTTCCAAAACTTTTCCTGTTTTTAAGTTTTTTAATTTTGTGCGCACAAATGCGGAGCCCTTGCCCGGCATAATGTGTTGAAATTCAGTCACAAGATGTGGATCATTTTTCCATGAAATTACCACACCTCTTTTAATGTCTTGTGTTGAAGCCATAAATTTAGGATTATAATCTTAAATTTTATAAATTTTGTTTGGCTGGAAAAAAAATAACTTCATCAAGACTTTTAGCGTCCGCGAAGAGCATCGCAATCCTGTCTACCCCCATGGCAATACCCCCAGACGGCGGAATTTCACGAAGGGCTTTCAAAAAATCCTCATCAATATCATAAATTTCTTTTCCCAGCGCCTTTCTCAAATTTCTTTCCCCGACAAGCCGCCTTCTTTGTTCGTCCGGATCAACTAATTCTGAAAAGGCGTTTCCTAGCTCCAAACCACCAATATAAACTTCAAACCTTTCAGCATAGCGTGGATCGATTTTTTTCTGACGCGAAAGCGCCGCCATCTGGGCTGGCCAATCATAAAGGATTGTTGGTTTTCCTTGGCCCAGATAAGGCTCAATCTCGTTTAAAAATATTTTAAAGAAAATATCGTCAAAACTATCGTTTTTTGAAATAACATAACCCTTCTTTACGGCCGCGCGCTCTATTTGATCTCTTTCTAGCACTTTATCTAAATCAATCTCGGCATATTTAGAAAATACTTCCCTGACAGTCAGTCTCGGCCACGGCGGCGTTAAATCAATTATTTTCCCCTGGTATTTTATTTTTAAACTTTTATTTTTTTTGGGGATAGTTACGCGTTTTTTATTTTTCAGATTAGCGCCAACAAACATTATCATTTTCTCTACATCGTCCATAATATCCTTATAGTCTGCGTGCGTCCTGTACCATTCCAAGATAGTGAACTCGGGATTATGTAAATCGTCCATGGCCTCTCCCCCGCGAAAACTTTTACAGATCTGAAAAATTTTCGGAAATCCGGCCGCTAAAATTTTCTTCATCGCGTACTCAGGAGAAGTTATAAGATATGTCTCGCGCCTTCCGCCTAAAATCGAAAGGGTTACCTTAACGGGGTCAAGAGATGGTTCCATCCCCGGAAGTTTTACAAGACTTGGCGTTTCTACTTCTAAAAAATTTTCCCTAGAAAAAAAATCCCTAATCAATAAAATAATTTTTGCCCTCAAAAAAAACTTTTTTTGTCTCTCTTTCTCTTTTTTTAAAATCGTCCAATTAGGCGTCATAAATTGATACTTCCTCTTATCATTACAAAATCCACTCTGGTTTCAAAGAGTGGATTTTATCACTTCGCCATATTTACTTGTTCGTGAAAGGTAAAATCCCCAGGATTCTTGCCCGTTTTATCGCCAACGCCAACTTGCGTTGATGCTTGGAACAAACGCCGCTTTTTCGACGCGGAACAATTTTACCGTAAGACGATATAAACTTTCTAAGAGTTGGCTCGTCTTTAAAATCAATCTCCTTAACATTATTAGCGCAGAAATGGCAGGTCTTTCGTCCGGCGATTGTTGTGCTTGCACTTTGTTGTCTCATCATAGTTTAATTAAAGATCTGTTTAAAAAGGAATATTTTCAACTTTAATTTCTTCTTCTTGCGGCTCTTCGGCTGGACCCTGTTCTTCCATGGACTGACTTACTGCTGGCGCTGATCCCTGGCCACCAGACGAGCCGCCACGGTCTAGCATAATCATGTTCTCCGCGACAATTTCTGTTTTATATCTTTTTACTCCGTCTTGCCCTTGCCAATCTCTTGTCTGAAGCCGCCCTTCAATATAAATTTTTTTACCTTTATTCAAATACTGGCCGCAAATTTCTGCCAATTTTCCCCAAGCGACGATATTGTGGTATTCCACCGCTTCTTGTTTTTGTCCTTGAGCATTTGTCCAAACACGGTTCGTCGCCACGGAAAAAGACGCCACATTTTGTCCCGAGGGAGTTGTTTTTACTTCCGGATCGCGGGTCAGATTTCCAATGATCATTGCTTTATTTAAATTCATACTTTTTCTAATTATGTATTATTTTAGATAATGTCGCCTTCAAGAATTTCCCCAAGTTTTTTATCTAATTCCTCAAGACTAACTTTTGGCGCAGGCTCTGCCTTTACTTCTTCCGCCTTCTGCTTTTGAACCATTTTTTCTTTTCTGATTTTTTCCGCCTCTATATCTTCTTGGGTTTTAAGTTTTTTCAAAGTGATGCTAAACCTTAAAACTTCTTGGGTTAACTTTAATTCACCCTCAAGCTCCTTGATTTTTTCTGCTTCGCTGTTAAACTCAATCACAAGATAGTTCCCAACCTGGACATCGGCAATCGGGTAGGCCAATTTTTTGGAACCCAAATTATCGGTTGAGGTTATTTCCCCTCCGTATTTTTTAACTGTTTCATTGATTTTTCCGCTGATAGCTTCCATCTCTTCCTCGGTATATTTTCCAGGAATGATGAACAATAATTCGTAATGTTTCATAAAACTGTTTAAATAAGGTATTTACCTGCGCTCGTCGTCCCGCAGTACTGCGGGATCGCACTCGCTGGATAATAAAGTTTCTAAAAGTTTAGCACAGGGCTAAAATTTACGCAAGCCCCGTTAAAAATTTATTTTTATTTTAAAATGCCTATTTTAAGAAAATATTTTATGGCTTGTTTCGTGGACACATTGAAACAAAAATTTTATAAAAAATTTTGCCAAGAATTTCTAATGAGGCAAGATGTGATATAATAAACCAAAATCCAGCCGATACTCGTAAAACTTAAAAAATATGAAATACTTCTTTATTTTAGGCAGAAATCCAACTTTGTCAAGCGCGGAGCTAGCCGCCGTTTTGGACGAACAAGCTATTTTTAACCACCTTTCAAACGAAGCCATTGTAGCCGATATTGAAGGTGAACTTTCTGCTAATGAAATCATGCCGCGCCTCGGGGGTACGGTTAAATTTGGGGAAATCCTTGAAATGCCGGACGAATTCGCGGCCGAAGACATCGCTGAAATTTTGAAAAATTCTTCGGCTAAAAAAATTTATTTTGGCTTTAGTTTTTATAAATTAGATGAAGATGTTTCTGTCGCGCGCTTAAACAAGGGAACTCAAAAAATAAAAAATCTAGCCATGGAAATAAAAAACCTGCTCAAGGAGGCGAAAATCCAGGCTAGGTGGGTAACTTCAAAAGAAAAAAATTTAAGTTCAGTCGTAGTAAAGAAAAATAAATTGCTGACCGAGGCCGGCGCCGAATTAGTTTTTTTGATTGGCAAAGAAAAAAATTATCTCGGTAAAACTTTGGCAGTCCAAGAATTTGAAGATCTGAGTTTCCGCGATTATGGCAGACCCGCCCGAAGCATGCGAGTCGGATTAATGCCGCCGAAACTTGCTAAAATTATGCTTAATTTAGCGCGAATAGACAAACACTCTGCTCTTTTAGATCCGTTCTGCGGCTTTGCCACAATTTTGGAAGAAGCGCTGCTTTGGGGCTACGAAAATTTAATTGGCACGGATATTAACCCCGAAACTTTATCCGGAGCAAAAGAAAACTTAGAATGGTTGAAAAAAAATTATAACCTGGAAACAAAAAATTATAAATTATTAGAAGCTGACGCCAAGGAAATTTCAAAAAAATTTCCCTCGCAATCAATCGATGCGATTATCACTGAACCATACCTTGGTCCACCTCTCCATGGCGACGAACCTCAAGAAAAAATCCAACAAATTATCAGAGAACTTTCCGACCTTTATCTTGCCGCTTTCCGAGAATTTAAAAAAATTATAAAATCCGACGGCCGAATTGCAATTCTCTTCCCTGTTTTTCATACAGAAAAACAAGATTTATTTTTACCGATTCTGGACGAAATAAAAAAAATCGGCTTTTCTGCGACCGACCTTCTACCAAAAGATTTTAAAAAATATCCATTTTTAGAAATTACGCCGCGTAATTCTATTCTCTACTCCCGGCCCGACCAATTCGTCTGGCGGGAAATTTTTATTTTTTCTCTTTAAATAAAAATTTAAAAATCCTCGCAAAATGGCAAGGATTTTTTTATTACACATTAAATCTAAATTCTACCGTATCGCCGTCTTGCATCACGTATTCTTTTCCTTCCAGCCGAATTAATCCCTTCTCTTTCGCCCCAACGTCTCCGCCGGAATCTAACAAATCTTTCCAATTTATAACTTCAGCCGCGATAAACCCGCGTTCAAAATCAGTATGAATTTTACCGGCAGCCTGTGGCGCCAGAGTTCCTCGGGCTATTGTCCAGGCATGTGCTTCTTTTGGTCCGGCCGTAAAAAAGGTGATCAAATTGAGTTCATAATAACTCGCCCTGATCAATTTGTCCAAACCGGATTCTTCCAGACCCAACTCTTTCAAATAATTTTTTGCCTCTTCTGGCGGAAGTTCTGCTAATTCCGACTCAATTTTTGCCGAAACTAAAATTACTTTTTCCGGATCAAGTGGCAAATTAAACTTTTTCAAAATTTCTTTTTTATCGGCTTTTATATCAGCTTCTGCCACGTTTAAGGCGTAAAACGTCGGCTTTAAAGATAATAAATTCAATTCTTTAACCAAAAATTTTTCCTCCTCGTCAAGGCCAAGTGCTGCAGCCATTATTCCCTTTTCCAAAGCATCGCTAATTTTTAAAAGTGTTTCATTGGTCTTAAGAAGTATTTTTTCTTTGCCACCCTTAAGTTCGCCAGCCAAACTCGTGAGTCTTTTTTTAACTGTATCTTGATCGGCAAAAATTAATTCCAAATTTATAACTTCTAAATCAGAAATGGGATTAATTTTTCCATCTACATGAATGACATTAGGATCTTCAAAAGCCCGAATCACCTGGCAGATAGCGTCTACTTCCCTAATATGCGACAAAAATTTATTGCCCAAACCCTGACCTTCGTGGGCGCCTTTCACAAGACCGGCAATGTCTACAAATTCAATCACGGTCGGAACAATTTTCGCCGAATTATAAAAATCATTTAATTTTTGTAAACGGAAATCGGGCACGGCAACCGTCCCCACATTTGGTTCAATAGTGCAAAAAGGATAATTGGCGATGTCTACTTGTTTTCGAGTCAACGCTTTAAAAAGGGTTGACTTCCCCACGTTTGGCAGACCAACAATTCCCACTTTAAAAGACATACTCTTTATTTTTTATTTAAAATAAAAATCAACTAAAATCTCCCGCCGGAATTTTTGGTGGACCTAGAGGGAATCGCACCCTCGACTCCTCCATGCCATGGAGGCGTTTTACTACTATACTATAGGCCCAAAACCATAAATCCAGGCGGGAGATTTTTTAAGGTTACAACAATTTATAATTTTGTCAACTACGATACAAAGTTTAGGTTTCTTTGCGCCCGGCAGAGCAAAAACTATATTTACCTTCATTGTTTACTGAACACATATTGATTCACCTTTACTTTGTACGTGGTCAACCAATTTTACTGCGCTGGAACCGTTTCAGGAATTGGGGTCGGTAAAACCGCTGGCTCTCCAGTGGACGGGTTTTTTAAAGAATCAATTTTCTGTTTAACAATTTCATTGTCAGGGTTGGTCTTTAAAATTTCTTCCAGTTCGCCAAGCGCTAAATCTTTTTTACCTTGCTCTTCGTAAATCGCCGCGAGATACCAACGGGCGTTAGCAAAGCTCGGCGCGAGCCCAACTACTCGTTCCAATTCGGCAACAGCCTTGTCTAATTCTTTATTTTGCGCGTAAAGCAAACCGAGCTGGAAGGCCACCCCAATATCATTTGGCAAATCGGCCTTAATTTCTTCTAATTTACTAATCGCCTCATTGACTTTTCCTTGTCGGCTATAAACTAACGCCAATTCAAAATGAGCTGGCGCATAATCTGCTTTAGTCGTGATAGCTTTGTTAAGTTGTTCCTCGGCTTTGTCTAAATTTTCTTTAACTTTTGTTTCTGCCTCAGCTTTTACTTTATCATCTTTTGACTGAAGATTTGGAGCAAGCAAATCAGCCATTGCCGCGTAGGTTTTTCCTAATTCTGTATAAAGATACGGATTTGCCGGCTCAAATTCAATCGCTTTCTGCCAAGAACTTACAGCCCATTCGTCAGCTCCCGGAATTATCGACATAATTGTCTGGTAAATTGACGCCAGTGTTGCCCAGTTAGTTGAATTTTTCGGAGAAATTTCTGTCGCGCGCTTTGCCACATTAATGTCCGCCGCGATAAGTTCTTGGATTTTTTTAGCGCCCTCTTCGGTCGGCGTAGCCGCTAGCTCTTGATTAATTTGCGCCTGCAAACTTTGCGCCAAATTTCTAAGATAAATGTCGTTGCGTTGGTTTAAAGACACAGCTTGATCCAAAAGCCCTGTTGCCTTGCTCAAATCCTCTCCTTTATTAAAGGAGTCCAAAGCCTGCATAAATTTCGCATCAGCTGCGTAACGCTCGCCCACGAGATAAAAAGACGAAACAGTCAAAATCAAACCTATTGCCAGAAGAAAAGACAAAATCAGGGAAACGCGCGGGGCGCTGCCCAAAGAAATCTCCCAAAATTTATGTGAAGTTATAACTACCAAAATTGCCGTTAAAATCCAAAAGGAAAATTCCAAAGTTAAATTGGAAGAATAAAGAAATTTACCGAGAAGTAAGGCAAGCCAAGCCGCGCCAACTGCCAACTGATTCAGCCATAGTGCTCCAGATTTTTCTTTGATTAAATTTGAAACAAGTAAAACGGCCAAAAACACCGCCACAAATAACCACGAAATAATTCCAAAAAGCCCAGTAGTTGTAAGCATGGTTAAAACCCTTGAAGCAGAGCGATCAAACTTAACATCCCAAAGTTGTGTCTCATTTACGCCGGCTGGCTTATATTTCGCATAATCAAAAACAAACGTACTTGGCCCAGAACCCAAAAGTGGCGCTTCTTGCAAAGATTGCCTGGCAATCCCGCTTGACGCGGAAAAAGACGGCATAATTTCCGCCGGCAATCGCGAAACAATTGGCGTATTAATAAAAAATAATAAGACTGCAACGACAAAAGCTGCCATGGGCAGAGCCAACCACCCTAAATTTTTAATTTCATGAGCCCTAATTATTGCGAAAGCCAAAACAAAAGCAATAGCCGGAACAAAAATCGCCCAAACTATCCAATTATCAATCGTCGCCAGAAGAAAAAGCATAAGCGCGGCGACAACAGCCATCACAATTCTCATAACTAAATTCTTTTTACTGGCCTTACCCTTTTCTGCCCCATCCCCTAAAAATAATGGGCAAAGCAAAACGAACGCGGCTCCCAAAAAAATTCCCAAACCGTTCAAGGTTCCAACTGAATTTAGAGCTTGGCTGGGGACGAGCGTGGCAGGTAATACTCCTAAAAAAACAAACGCTGTCCAGACGGTCACAACCCCCGCGCCCAAAAGGTACGAGTAAAGTAAATTCTTTACTGCCTTCATGTCGCGAAAATTGTTGATGATGACAAAATATAAAATAACAAAACAAAGAACCGTTACGAGCCCTTCTTTTTCCAATCCCGAAGCTCCGACAAAACTCCTGATTTTATCCAAGGAAAAAATCGTCGCGAGGGTGTAAATCGCCACGTACAATAAAACAAGAACATTCAAAAAACTGCGGCGCAAAATAACTTGCCTTGAAGCAACCATTTTTCCAAGCCAGGCAAGCCCTGCCAAAAGCGTCACAATAACCAGTAAATTTTGTTTGTTAAAATCCAGAGCTTCAAAAGTCCACGGCAGAAAAAAAACCGGTAAAACAAAAACCAAAAGGGACAGACAAATTTTAACCAATTTGTCACAAATGTTAGCAATTGTGTTCATAGTTAGATTTTACTTTTCCCAAAAGACTCACTTTCGAGAATAAGCGTTTAAATTAATTAGTTAATTATAGCACAAAAACTGATTATAAAAAAATTTCATCCACAGTAAGATAAAAAAATTAAATAAAAAGACCGGCATCTGGCAGAGAATCGTTCTTCACGATTTCTGCCAGATGCCGGTTCAACGATGCGTGTCTGCGTCACGGACAAGCGCGGAAATTAACGCTGCGGTGTTCTTGTGCGCGCGAGGCACTATTCGAACTGAGCCGCAACTATGGGCACGTCCATGTCACAGTAATCGTCGGGTCATCAACTGTACCGCCACCGCCGGGAGCAATGTACTCGACGACCCCGATGTCGCCGGTGCCTATCCCCAACGCCAAGGTCGGATTGACAACAGCAGCTGAACGCACGTACTCAATGAATCCCACAATAGGCACCGAAACCCACGACCCAGATGACTGGTTGGCAAGCCACGTAGCATATGCAGGTAGAGAAAACGACGGCATGCTGCGGTATGTGGTCGCCGCACACGAATAGGAAGACGTAACTTGATAGACACCAAGCGTTGGCGCTGCTCCTAGACGATCCCGGACGCGCAACCGTAAATTCGCGCTCGTGATGGTCGCGACCGCGCCTGACGGAATTGCGTCAAGATCACTCGTATTGAGTGCAAAGAACGAGTAGTAATACCGGAAGTCCGTTGGATTCACGCCGACCCATAGGACAGCTGAGTGGCAGTTGTTCACTGTCGGGTACGCCTGGTAAACCCAAGTTGCGTCTGTGACCCGGACCGTGGCGCTGCCAGAAGAAACAACGCAAGTTCCCCACCGGCAACTGGAGTCGCAGATACGCGTGCCTGCTCCACACGAGTTAGAACACGGCCCTGAAGAACCAGGGAGACATCCGTCGCCAGCGCCGCAGTCGGCCGGACACGTAGCGCACGTTTCGCCCGAATCGCAACGCCCGTTTCCGCAGGACACCGTGGATTCACACCTTCCTGAAGAATTGCACGTCTCGGATCCCGAGCACGAACCGCAAGAACCTCCGCAGCCATCCGAGCCGCATTCACGGCCGGAGCAGTTGGGGGTGCAACAGTCGCCTGGGGTCCAACGCCAGTCACCGCAGGTTCCGCTTGTTGGTCCGGAACTAATACCCGAAACGCAAACTCCCGTCGACTGGCACCAGCCGCATCCACCTCGCGGCGTACACGCCGAACATGAGGAGCTCGATGAACACGGATCCGTGCCTGGGACACACGTACCCGACGCATTGCACGTCTCGGATCCCGAGCACGAACCGCAAGAACCTCCGCAGCCATCCGAGCCGCATTCACGGCCGGAGCAGTTGGGGGTGCAATCGCATCTACCCGACGCATTGCACGTCTCGGATCCCGAGCACGTGCCGCAGGAAGTACCGCAGACCGGATCAGGTCCGCACTCACGGCCGGTGCAATCGCGATCTGCCGGACAGTTCGGCGCAGTCGTATCGCAGACCCCGCCAGGAGTACATATCTCGGAACCCGAACACGATCCGCACGAGCCACCGCAACCATCCGAGCCACATTCGCGGCCGGTGCAGTTGGGGACGCAGTCACACTCGCAGGTGCCCCAGGCGAGACCGGTGTAATCGCAAATCTGGTAACCGGTCCGTCCGCCGCCGCAGGAGCAATCCTGCGTCGAGCCGGGGTCGCAGATCCTGGCCGTCTCGTCATCATCACCGCACGCGGCGTAGGCGAACATCGTGGCCGCCACGAAGACGGTCAAAAAGAATCCCATGAACTTTCCGATTTTCTCCTTCATCTTCTTTCTCCTCCTCGGCTCGGCTTTCCTTTAGCCGACCAGTTCTGCCGTTATCATATATATATATTATGTCTTAAAAGTCAAGTGGATCTTTGTAAATTTTAAATTAAAACAAAATAAAAAGACCGGCACCTGGCAGAGAATCGTTCTTCACGATTTCTGCCAGATGCCGGTTCGAGCTCATGGTCGCGTTGGACAATCCGCCGGACAGTCGTACAGTCGACAGAGGTTGTCGATGTCCGCCGCCGTTGGTTCTACCGAATAGAACTCGGGCGGAGATGCATCTGTACCCATCACAGAAGGAGCGGAGTCGTTGTGATCCAGACCGAGCGCGTGCCCGAATTCATGGATGGCGGTTCTCTTGACCAACTCTAGATTGAACTGGAAGACAAAGTCCTCCCTTGCCTCCTCTTCGGACAAGCAACGAGAAGGATCGCCCTCTCTGCTGTAAAAACAAATCTGATCGTCCACGGAGCGCAGATACGCCCCCCGCATGATCAGGATGTCGCCGCAGAAGTAACCGGCAAACCCGCCTGTCATCTCAAGGTAGTCTTCGATGTCGGGTGTGGTATCGATCTGGGAAAACGGATAGACCACATCCTTGTGATCGTTCAACTTCGGTCGAGTCCAACCCCCGTCGTGCGGTTCGTAGCCCTGGTCATTGAAGAGGTCCAGGCAGGTCATCCTTTCCCAAATCTCAGCCGCCTCGCGGAGCACCTCGTCTTCCGGGTTGCTCCAGTCAGTCGAAAGACTGAACTCAAACGGCTCGGGATTGCCGAGCTCCATGCCAAGGCAGCCCGTGAGCGCCACGCTCATTGCGCACATTGCGATCGTCGCCTTCATTGTTAACCCCTCCCTTGCCCGCAGTCTTGCGGGACGGCTATTCACAAAAAGTGAAAATTACCTGAAAAAGTTTTAGCAGTAAGGCTTTTTCACCTAATCTCCACCTTTAATTTTACAATTTATAATAACACATTTTTACCCTTTTGTCAATCTCGTTTAAACCAAGAAAAATTTCGCCCTTAATAAAAAGACCGGCACCTGACAGAGAATCGTTCTTCACGATTTCTGCCAGATGCCGGTTCGAGCGCAGTCGACGCTACGGTCGCGACTCGGCGAGCCACTCTCCGTCGCCGCCCGCGGCGGAAGTCCAGGTGCCGACGATCCGAGAGACGCCGCCAATTCTCGGCGGAGTCCACTGCCCCGAAAGACTCAGCCGAACCGAATCGTCCGAGAGGAGATAAACCTCTCCATCGAACGAAACAGTGCCGGTGAATTCCTGGAAGCTGTGTCCCGGGTCGTCGGCGTACCAGTCGTAGCCGACGAGATTTCCTTCCTCGTCCTGGTCGAGGTGCAGCAGGAGACGATCGTAGAGCGTGTTATGCAGCACAAGATCGTAGTCTCCATTCAGGTCGGGGAAAAGCTGAAGCGCAACCGGGGCGCACGCCTCGTCCACCCCCACCACTACGCTCGCCGGAAAATAACCGGGAGCCGTAGCGGCGAAGGTGTGCTCGCCCATCGCGAGTTCCGCCACGCTGCCGACCGCGACGCCGTCCACCGTGACGGAAGCGTTCGTCGCGTTCGTCGTCACTCGCACTTCGCAGGTCTCGAGCGCCACATCGTCCGTACCGTAGTTCTGGTAGCTCCCGTAGCACCCAACCACGAACAGGGAAACGAACACCGCGATCATCGTTGTCTTCATTTGTCAAACTCCTTGTCTCGGCGCTGCCGAGACGGTTCTTCGAAAAGTGAAGATCACCCGAAATTGGCTTGTTTTAAAACAAATCTCGCCTAATCTCCACCTCTAATTTTACAATTTATAATAGCATAATTTTACCTCTTTGTCAACTGTGCCGCCAAATAAAAACCCCGCCTTGGGGCGGGATTTTATTTAAATCACTAAAATTTTTATATCCCACCGTACCAACTCACATTTAGAAAAACCCAAATAACACACTGACCCTCGTTGCATTCACCCAAAGCTTTACCAACAATCGGACCTGGCGCAGTCGCTTTCATGGCGTGGCCAGGGATCAAAGAGGTTGTCAGCAAATCTCCACGATGAATCATACCATTGATATTTGTTACTTTTGTCGGCACGCGGCCAGCGACGGCCAAAAGTTTTCCCTCTCTAATGTCGCCTGTGATAATTAAACTTGGCTTGGTAGAGATAATCCCAAGAACACTTTGATCATAAGGTTTGGTTGCAAGTTTTGCCGAATTATCATTTTGATCATCAATGACAATAACATCACCAGCCTCGCCCTCGCCGCTGTAAGCAACCATTTCCGCTAAGTCAGTATGACCGCCATCAAGCCAGGCCTCTCCGTCAACTTCCAAGCTACCATTGATAAAAAGATCGTTCTGATCTGTAATTTCTCCTCCGCCGGTATGGCCTGCGAGTGCTGGACCAATTGTGTTATAATCAACCGCCGTAATTCCGTCGTTGATTGAAAAACGATAAGCATAAATTCCTCGGCCTCCATTAAAAAATCCTGCCCAACCAGTCACAGAAAGGGTTGAGGCAAAAATACCATAATTGTTTCCGGATCCACTAGCAAGGGCATAAACGCCGTAGGAATCAGCTGCGTTGCCGTCTGCTTTAAAAAATCCTCCCATATTACTTGCTCCAGCTATGGCCGTAGCCGCACCATAAACCGCTATGGCTGTATCGCCAGCCGCGGTGAAATATCCACCAAAATTTTGTACCGCGCCAGTAGCCGGGGCCTCGCCTCTAACACCGTAAACGCTAGCTGCTCCCGAGGCTAAACCGTAAACACCGCTTGTGCCCGCGCCTGTGCCAGCCGCGGTAAAATATCCACCATAGTTTGTAACCGCAGTACTATCGGAAGCAAGCCCATAGACGCCGTAAACAGATGCTGCCCCGCTTGCCTCGGCATAGACTCCTGATGTTCCAGCCCCTGAACCGCGCGCAGTAAAATAACCACCGTAATTTATTTCGGCTCCGGTATTTGTAGCATCACCAAAAACAGCTTGGGCTGTGCCGCCTTGGGCGGAAAAATAACCGCCGTAGTTTGTAACTCCTGCAGTAAGATCTGGGGCATATCCCCTCACACCTATAACGGTTCCAGAACCAGATGCCTCACCATAGACACCGCTTGATAAAGCACCTGTGCCAGCCGCGGTGAAATATCCACCGTAATTAGCCGTGGCAGTCGTATCTGATGCTATACCATAAACTCCATATCCGCCTTGGCCGCTAGCCCGGAAATACCCTCCGTAATTCGCCGCGGCGCTGGTATCATTCGCCCAGCTATAAACTCCATATCCGCCGGGCCCGTATGATATAAAATAGCCACCATAATTTACCCCGGCTGTCCCGGAAGCTACACCTCTAACTCCGTAACCAGTGTCTCCCGCCGCAGTAAAAGATCCCCCCGTATTACTTGTCCCCAAACCGCTCGCAGAAGCTTCTCCATAAACGCCCAACCCCCAATCTCCCGCCGAGGTAAAATAACCGCCATAATTTGCAATCATTGGATTTCCTGACTCTGAAGCCTCACCAAAAACGCCTCGACCTCCGCCACCTGCCGCAGTAAAATATCCACCGTATCTAGTATTGTTAGTTGCATCAGTTGACTGACCATAAACTGCTACAGTGTTCTTTGCCGCCGAACTTGTCACGGAATAAACTCCGTATTTTTTAGCAGTCGTTAAATCTACGGTCCGATCAGTATCCGGGGCGGCCGTACCAATTCCAATATTGTCATTTGTGGAATCAAGAAAAAAAGTATTTGTATCAAAAGTAACATTGCCAGTTAAAACAAAATTCCCGCTTGAATCTGTTACCGGAACAAAAGCAGTTGCGCCTCCAATTTCAGAAGAATCCAGACCATCCATTAAATCCGCGTTAAAAGCATACCCAGCTGCCCCGATTCTTTTTCTCGGCGTCATTTCCGAATCCGCGCCAACAGTTATGCCAAGATAATATGAATCATCATTAAAATCTAAATTTATTGGACAATCACCCGACTCGCCAAGTTGAGTGGAAAAAATACCAAGCGAAGTTGTGACTGATTTTGCCGAAGGATTAAAAGGAGCGCCGCAAGCGTCTGATTCACGCGCGGTCCAAAGGACAACATTGCCCGCGGGGGCATTATAAATCGTAAATTTTATATTATACGCTCCATCAGCCACGGTAATGCCGCCAGAGTCCTCCAGCTTTCCTTGGTAATTTAAAACTTTATAAATTCCCGGCGCGGCAGAAACTGGAGGACTCCATTTTTGCAACAAAGCAAAACCAATAACGCCAAGGCTCGCAATAGCAAAAAATCCCAAGATTAAAACTAACGGGCGCAAAGAATTTTTATTCCTGCCATTTTGTTTATGAGGGTGACTGTTTTGAATTGAATCAAACATACAATTATAAATATTAGGAGATAGATATTCAAAGTTAGGGATCTGCTTCTTTCCCCAACCTCTTCCTTTTTAATTATACCACAAAAATTAAATAATTTTAATCAGTTGATTTATAAAAAATCAATAAATACAACAACTCCTCACCTTGCGGTGGGGAGCTGCTATTATATACGAGTTATGGCCCGTACCCGAAGGCACAACTCGTTTACAATTTTTAATAACCACTACGGCGCTGGCGCTGGCTCACTTGGCGCCGGTTCAGACGGTGCCGGTTCACTTGGGGCAGATTCTACTGGAGGAACTTCTGGAGTTGGCTCAGTTGGCACAGGCTCTGACGGAGCTGGTTCAGAAGGAGGAGTTTCTGGCGCTGGTTCGCTTGGTGGGGGTTCGCTTGGAGCAGACGGCGCTGGTTCGCTTGGCGCGGGTGTTGTTGGCGGATCTTCGTAGCCCTTTCGTCTCGCAATCACAATCCAATCAAAGGCCGCGTCAGAAGTTCCGGCATTCAATTCCGCTACTCGGAAACTATAAGCAGTTTTTTCCGCGACATAGACGCCGTTAGCCGGTTCGGTTAATGTCACAATTATTTTTAGAGCAGTCTCCGCGGAAATATGTTTGATAAACTCTGGGTCAAGTAAACTTAGATCAATCATCTTTGTTCCGTTCTCCAACCGCGAAGATCCGGACAAAGTTAATTCTACTTTATCTGAAGTTACTCCAAACATCTCTTTCTCGCCCGCGTCCTCAGCAATTAATTTTACTTTCAAGATACCATTTTCATCAATGCTCCATTTTTCATCCAACCCAACAATCTTCCCGACATTTAAAATATAATTGCCATTCATATTTAAATCACCAGTAAGTGTGAGCTGTGCCAATTCTCCGACTGGCGTCGTCTCCCCCATAACGTTATACCAAGAGAGATTAACGAAAACTTTCACTAAACCAACACCAGGGCCATCAAAACTTTCAAGCGCTGTTCCAATAATCAAACCCGACTCAGTCGCTTTCATGGCCACGCCAGGCGTCGCGGAAGTTGTTAAAAAGTCGCCAGGCCGAATCGGACCGTTTTCCGCAGAAACTTTTGTCGGCACGCGGCCAGCCAGGGCGATCGGATAACCTTGATCGGCCGAAGGGTCGTCAAAATCAACATTGGCTCCGGCTAAAAATCCCGGCTCAGTAGAAACAATGCCGAGCGCCATATTATTATAAGTAGTGGTTGATTTTTTTACATACTCATTTGTCGCCTCGTCTAACACAACCACGTCTCCAGCCTCAAGCAATTCGTGCGATAAGAACATTTCGGCAAAATCAAACGAGCCTGTCGCCCATCCAGCGGCGTTCGTTCTTATGCGATTGTTACGATAGAAAATGTAAGCATCGGTTTGCGCGCCTGTTGGCGAGGCCGGATAAAATTTCCCGGAAAGACCAAACGCGCCGGCCTGATCAAGATAAGCAACTTCCTGCCCTGCATTATTTAAAACTGCTAATTTGTAATTTGACGCGCTCGCGACAACATTATTAATTTTCATTTCCACATTTTGCGCCGTAGCGCCATCCCAACCAGAACCGCGAAAAGTTAAACCTTTGGAGTTATAACCCTGAATAATTTCTGTCGCTGTTTCTGTTTTATTGAAAGTAAAATCATCATTGAAAAAAGAAATCGTGCCATCAGTAGTAATCGTTCCGCCTGAATGCCATTTTTGATTAACATAAACTTCAATCGTTCCTTGCCCCGGGCCGCTCCATGACGCTAATGCCCGACCAATCACCGAACCGGGTTTTGTGGCTTTCATTGCTACGCCAGGCATTGATGAAGACGTTAACAAATCTCCCGGATTAATTGTGCCATTTTCATCATTAACTTTTGTCAAAGACATTCTACCAATTAAAGTAATAACTCTTTGATCCGGGCCGAGGTCACCATCTGAATCTCCGCCGATAAAAGCTGCCATTGTCGCATCAGTCACGATCCCAACTAATCCTTCTTCATAAGCAGCGGATGATTTTTTAAGTTTACCAGTAACATTGTCAACCACCACCAAATCTCCCAAAGATAAAGATAAATCACTCACATCAAAAACTTCGGCTAAGTCAGCGCCAGCCGATGAATAAGCGCCATCAGCATAAGTCGCACCAGCCATTGACACCCTGAATTCTGCGTCCGGAGTGCCATTAACATCAGAGTTAAAGGCAATAAAATTTCCGCTTGAGGCTGAAGTAACATTCGCGTCAACCTGGATTAAACCAACGCGTCTGGTCGCGGCATCACCCGTAGTGGTAAAACCGGTGTCAGTTGTGGAAACGATTTTTAAAGGGCCGCCGTCGGTGGTTGTGAGATAACTGTCAGCCCAAGTAACTTTTAAAGCAATATTATTTGCGGAGACGGAGGTTGCAGCAACCGTTAAAGTCGGGCCAGAAGCGGCACCGGTCATTTGACTAGCTGAACCGCTGACATACAAACCATAGCCCCCGGTAAAATACCCTGCCCAGCCAGCGGCTGAAGTCACCGCGCCGTAGACTCCATAGTTTGTACCAGAAGCGCCCGTCGCGGACCCGTAAATACCCACTCCGCCACCTGTTCCAGCTGCGGAAAAATATCCGCCATAATTTGCTACCGCGCCCGTGTCAGAAGCCTCACCCCTAACTCCATAACCGGTGTCTCCGGCGGCTTTCCCATAAACGCCGTAATTTGTCACAGCTCCTGTATTCGTAGCTTCAAAATAGCCGCCATAAACAGTACTTGCGGCAGAAGCTACACCATAAACGCCAATGCCCGCCCCGCCCGCGGCGGAGAAATAACCGCCATAATTTTGAACTGCGGCAGTATCAGTAGCCTCACCATAAACACCACGACCGTAATCACTAGCAGATGTAAAATAACCGCCATAAGCTGTTGTTGCTCCAGTAGTTGAGGCTGAGCCGTAAACTGCGCGGCCTGTCGTGCCAGCAGATGTGAAATACCCTCCGTAACTTGTGCCCGCTCCTGCATCTGAAGCAACCCCGTAAACACCATAAACAGTGCTTTTCGCAGTTGCTTCCGCATAAACACCATAACCAGAAGTGCCGGACGAACTAAAATATCCACCATAAGTTGTTGTACCGCTCGCGTTGTAAGCAGAACCCCAAACTGCTCGTCCCGTTTCACCAGACAAAAATCCTGACGTACCATAACCGGTTGTTGCATTACCGCGAACGCCATAACCAGTCGTTGCTTCGCCGTGCACCCCCTCGCCATCAGCACCGGTTCCGTAAATTCCATAACTCGCGCCACCAATATAGCCTGAATGCGTGGCGTCATAATAACCATAAACACCATAACTTCCCGTACCCAATTGTCCATATCTAGTCCCGTCTGTTCCATAAACACCTGCCGAAGCATACCCCAATTGTCCATATCTAGTCCCGTCTGTTCCATAAACACCAATTGTACCGCGGCCATAAACGCCGTAGGTGGAATCCCCTAAATAACCATACTGCGTTGCGCTAACATAACCATAAACACCTACTGAACCTTTCCCATAAACACCATAATTTGTACCCGAAAGGCCAGTTGCTTCGCCATATACCCCATATGCTCCTCCCGTACCCCCTGCTAAAAATTTCCCACCATAATTCGCTGTTGCGCTACTTGCAGAAGCCCAACCAGAAACAGCAATACCTAAATCTCCATCAGCCCGAAAATTCCCGCCGTAGTTTGTGACTGCGCCAGTGGCAGATGCTAATCCATAGACAGCGCTGCCGGAATTACCACTTGCCTGAAAATATCCACCGTAGTTTGTAACCGCGCCTGAGGCTACTGCCGTTCCATAAACACCCCTACCCGAATTACCCGCAGCATAAAAATATCCGCCGTAGTTTTCATAAGCGCCGGCACTTGTTGCTGCGCCTTGGACGCCAATAACATCTGCTGCAGCAGAAGCCAAGCCATAGACACCAACTGCGCCAGAAGCTTGGCCAGAGGTTGAACCATAGACGCCGTAAACAGCGGCATTAGCATTTGCAATACCGCGCACGCCGGCTGTGCCCGCGCCTGCACCATTTGCTTCAAAATAACCGCCGTAGTTTACTGTGGCGCCGATGTACTCAGCGTAACCGTAAACACCGCGACCGGTATATCCTTCTGTTGTAAAATATCCACCATAACTTGTAGCATTATCAACAGCCGACGCTCGCCCCTGAACGCCATAGACTATACCAACAGCCGTGGCTAAGCCATAAACACCACTTGCACCAGTACCCGACCCAAATGCAGCAAAATATCCGCCGTAATTTGCTACTGCGCCAGAACTGGATGCTGCGCCCTGAACGCCAATAACCTCGCTGGCCGCGCCAGAAGCCTCGCCATAGACACCGCTTGCACCAGTATTCGCACTTATAGTAGAACCATAGACGCCATACACTGCGGCCCCTCCGTTTGCAATGCCACGAACACCAGCTGTTCCTGCGCCTGCACCATCTGCTATAAAATAACCACCATAGTTTACAGTGGCAGCAGAATTTGAAGCCTGGCCATAAACGCCCCGGCCAGTTTCACCGTTGGCCGTAAATGCTCCGCCAGTATTTGTGACCGCGCCGCTGTTTGAAGCATAACCAATAACGCCGAAAACCGAGCCGGCGCCAGAAGCTTCGCCATAAGCACCAGCTGCAAAAGTGCCATCTCCGTGCGTCACAAAATAACCTCCATAATTCACTGCGCTAGTAGTGGCCTGGGCCGTTCCATAAACAGCCCTGCCAGTATCGCCAACAGCCATGCCATAAACGCCGTAGTTTGTGTAAGCGCCGGTGGCCGTGGCTTCGCCATAAACGCCGCGTCCCGTATTGCCGGCACCGGTAAACACACCGCCGTAGTTTGTGACTGCGCCAGTGGCTGAAGCAACTCCATGAACACCCAATGCTAAATTTGTTGCGCCACTTGCTTCGCCATAAACCCCGGTTGCTCCAGTTACTGTTCCTGCTGCGGTAAAATATCCGCCATAGTTTGCTACTGCACCAGTATCAGTTGCAGCTCCTTGAACACCATAAACCGAGCCGGCGCCAGAAGCTTCGCCATAGATGCCAGCCGCGGCAGAACCCGTACCTTCCGCCAAAAAATACCCACCGTAGTTCGCTACCGCGCCAGTATTTGTCGCCTGTCCGTAAACGCCAGCTGTGTTGGCAGCTGTGCCGCCGCCGACAAAGTACCCTCCATAATTTGTAGCTGCGGCATTGGAAACCGCCTCGCCATAAACACCACGACCATTTTCACCATTGGCAAAAAACGCGCCGCCGTAATTTATGTAAGCGCCAGTGTTGGTGGCTTTCCCGTAAACTCCGGCAATATTGTCCGCTGTGGCAGTAACTTCACCATACACTCCGGCAGTCAAAGTGCCTGTCCCAGCCGCGGTAAAATATCCGCCGTAATTTGCTACTGCTGTTGCGTCTGTGGCAGTGCCGTAAATACCATATCCACCAGCTGCCGAACTTGTCCCGGTAATCGCGATCGCGCCGGTACCCGAAACTGAAACAACATCGTTGGCCGTTGCCGGAGATAAAGTTGTTCCGCTCCGAGACCAATATCCGATCGCGCCGGAAGTCGGAGCGGTGGAAGTTAAATTTTTTGAAGCGTCAGTGTAGACGGCGGAGGAGGCAGAGAGAGAATCTATTCTCGCCGCGGAAGCGTACAAACCAAGCCCGCCGTCAAAATATCCCGCCCAACCGCTTGAAGAAATGACTTCGCCATAAACACCATAAGTTGTACCCGTACCAGAGTTAGCCCGGCCATAAACTCCATAGCCGCCCGGACCATTTGACCAAAAATAACCGCCGTAATTTATCCCCTCAGTCCCGCTGGCTAAACCCCTAACACCAACGCCCGTATCTCCATCAGCCTGACCGTAAACGCCATAATTTGTAGCAAAGGCTGTGGCCGTAGCCACGCCCTGGACACCGACTCCAAGATTACCAGCCGCGGTAAAATAACCACCATAAAATGGACTAAAACCGCCTGTCGCTGTAGATTCGCCGTAAACACCTGCTGTGCCGCTCCCCGTTCCTGCGGCTATAAAATATCCGCCGTAATTTGCTACTGCTGTTGCGTCTGTGGCAGTGCCGTAAATACCATATCCACCAGCTGCCGAACTTGTCCCGGTAATCGCGATCGCGCCGGTACCCGAAACTGAAACAACATCGTTGGCCGTTGCCGGAGATAAAGTTGTTCCGCTCCGAGACCAATATCCGATCGCGCCGGAAGTCGGAGCGGTGGAAGTTAAATTTTTTGAAGCGTCAGTGTAGACGGCGGAAGAAGCCGTGAGGCCAGTAAACTGAATTGTGCCGCTGGAAATAATGCCCGTTGCCGCGGCGATAGCGCCGGAAGAATTAACCTGAAAAAGGTCGCCACTACCAACAGTAAAAAGCGCAGCGGGAGAAATATCACTGATGCCGACATAACCCCCGTTTGGATTTAATATCAATGGCCGAGTTGTATAACTCGTTCCGGGGTCTAGGGATTGAATGTAACCAATATCATTAGTCGCATCCGTTCCTATAATAAGACCTGTGTCAGTCAAAGTTGAGTCTGTTATTTTAATAGCTCCCGTATTTTCACTGTTATAAGTTGAATCTTTTACTAAATGTAACAAACTAACCGGAGCCGCCGTACCAATGCCAACATCTCCGTCCGCCTGAATAACAAATGGCGTAGTGTCGCCGTCGTTTGTGTCGGCGACCAAGAACGAATCTCCCGAACCGTCATTGACAACCTCTAAAGATGCGTCCGCGGAAGTATCATTAATGCCGACTGGTCCGACAAAGTACGCGGCCCCGGCATTTGAAATTGTCGCGGTCGTGCTCCAATCAGTCGTCTTTTTCATATTCAAATTCGTCCAAGAAACATCCATGTTCTGATTATAATATTTTGGGATAACGGCCAACTGATTCGCCGAACTTTCACGAGTTGGGAACCATTCTAGCTCAGCAATTCTTATGCCCAAACCCGGGTCACCACCACCGGAAAAAGTAAATTTGATCTTTTTAATATAAGTAATTGTCGGTGATGTATTAACAATTAACGGATTTTTATTATTGCTTGCCGTGGTATAAATTGTAGTCCACTCATCCACGAGCGAGACGGAATTATAATGATACATTTCCACCGTAATATTAGTCGGAAAATAAGTGTAATAAAAACTCATCACGAGCATACCATTCTCGTAGGTAAAACTCGGACTTGCCGTATTATCTGTCCATCCCATTTGGGGATTAAAGTCAACTTCCACCGTACCGGTTCCCCCATAAGGAATTATTGCCGCGGAATCATAAAAACTGTCGTATAAAACACTAGTTCCGCCGGAAAAACCAGTAGTTGTGACTGTGTGGCGGCCGGTATTGGAACCAAGCAAACGATTCATTGGAAGACCTATGCCATTTGCGGAACCAATAGAATTTTGATACCAGGGGTTAATGGCGACGTAAGCATTGGTGATTGGACCAAAATTAACGTTCAACCCCGCCACTGTAGCAGTATCGCCAGAAGTTGTTGGGCTTAAAACCGTGCCTGTGCGAGACCAATATCCAAGCGCGCCGGAAGTCGGAGCTGTTGAAGTTAAATTTTTTGAGGCATCAGTGTAAACTGCAGAGGAGGCGGTAAGAGAATTGATGCGAGCTGCAGAGGCATACAAACCAAGCCCGCCGGAAAAATAACCACCCCAGCCGGTAGCGGAAGATGTGGTACCATACACACCGTAATTTACACCTCCACTACCCGTTGCCGAGCCCTGCACGCCAATGCCTGTGTCGCCAGCAGAGGAAAAAGCACCGCCTATGTTTGTAACCGCGCCAGTGGCCGTGGCGACTGCTGAAATACCTCGACCGCTATTTCCCGCGGAAGAAAAATATCCGCCGTAGTTTGTGACTGCGCCGGTGGTTGGGGCTGTGCCTGTTACGCCAACGCCACTACCTCCGTCAGCCCTAAAATAACCTCCTGTATTACCTACTGCGCCGGTAGCCGTAGCGTGACCATAAACACCATACCCGGTATTTCCTGCTGCGTAAAAAAGACCGCCGTAGTTTGTGACTGCGCCGGTAGCAGAAGCAGTACCATAAACGCCGCGGCCACTATTTCCCGCGGAAGAAAAATATCCGCCGTAGTTTGTGACTGCGCCAGTGGCTGAAGCAGTACCATAAACGCCGCGGCCACTATCACCAGCCGTCGCGCCGTAAACACCATAGTTTGTGACTGCGCCGGTGGCGGAAGCTGTTCCGTAAATTGCATAACCGCTATTGTTTGATGTGATAGCATTAACTGCTCTCGTACCCGATGAGGAAACATCAAGAGTGTAAGCCGGCGAAGTTATACCAACACCAACATTTCCTGCGGCGAAAATCGCGGCGTAATTATTTGTCACCGCACCAGAGGCCGTGACATAGAGGCCCACATTTGTTGTCCCCGCGCCGGTGTTTGAAATGTATGCGCCGTAGTCTGTGCCAGTTGTCGCGCCAGAGGCGGCAATGTTTAAAGCCTTGTTGTCCGCACCCGTGGCAGTTGAAGTTAAAGTTAAGAGATCTCCGGAATTACCAGTAACTGCGACAACATCATTCGCCGTCGCCGGAGACAAAGTTGTGCTCGTGCGAGACCAGTATCCGATTGAGCCGGAAGTCGGAGCAGTTGAAGTTAAATTTTTTGAAGCGTCAGTATAGACCGCGGATGAAGCAGAGAGGCCGGAAAAATTTCCACCAGAAAAATACCCCACGCCGTCTTTATCAATATATGCTTTTTCGGTAGTGTTATTTACAAAACTAACAAGTTTCGCCCCGGCAGTGGAAAGAGTATTGTTGGAACCAATTGTTGCACCAACCGCAGTTCCACCGTCGGCAACAGTACCTTTTAAAGTTAATGTTGTTGCGGTTAAAGTTTTGACCGTGTCTACGGCTAATCCTGAAGCACTTACGTTTGCCACCGCTGCTCCGCCAACACCAACATTTATTTGTGTTGCTGAATAGTAAAGCCCCGTATCAAGGTCGCTTGTAAATGTATAGCTCGGAGCGCCGACAGCGCCGTCACTCGCCTTCATCACTCCACCCAAAGTTAAATTTTGCGTCAAAGTTAAATGTCCGCTTCCGTCTGTCACCGGCACAAAAGCGAACGAACCGCCGGCGGCGGAAGTGTTAAGTCCATCCAATAAATCGGCGTTGAAAGCGTAGCCCGAAGCGCCAACTCTTTTTCTTGGTTCCATTTCCGCATCCGATTCCACGGTTAGACCAAGATAATAACTATCACTATTAAAATCTAAATTGATGGCGTTTGAATCGGTTCCACCCGGACAAGAATCGGAATTTGTATCGCCAAGCATTACGGAAAAAACCCCGTTCGCGACCGCGACTGTACGGGCAGTCGGCGTACCGGTCGTCCCACATTCTGTCCAAAGCCGCGACCCACCGGAAGCCGCATCATAAATAGAAAACTTCATTAAGTAATTACCATCCGCCACCGTAATCCCTCCGCTATTTTGTAATTTACCTTGATAGTTTAATTGCTTATTAATCGCCGTAAAAGCTGTTGGCCGGAGTTGTTTCACAACAGAAAGCGTCATTATCCCAATACTTGTTAATGACAAAATACCCAAGACAAACACCAACAGAGTCAAGTTGGTTCCGCCTTGGGATGGTATTCTAATATTCGGTTTTTCTTCTCCTGAACTAAACATATTGGGTACTTTTTGTTTTTGCTTTCTGTTTTAACTTTTTTGTTTTTTGTTTTTCCTATTTCCTATACTTTATCCAACCCCACATCCAACCCTACGGCCGCGCCTTCTTTTCTCCCGCGAAGATCAATCGTCTCAGTCCGTTTCGGCGCAAAGCCAGGCTTGCTGAATGTCACATAATAAGCATTATTGCCAACCAAGAACGAATATCGCCCGCGACCGTCCGTAACTTGAGTTTCCAAAAGCTTATTGTATTCCGTTTCAAAAATTCTTGCCACTGTGAGCCCCACCGGCGCCTTTGTTTGATTTTCGTAAACAATGCCCCAGCTCTTTGGTTTTTTGCTTCTGGCCAAACGTCTAAAAAGTGCGTACAGAAGGCAGTGGCCAGCCAGAACCGCGACCATCCAAAGTTGCGGCGAAATTAAAACCGAAATAGCAGCAGCAAGAATGCCGAGCGGCGCGATGATGTTTTGTGCCTTTCTTCCAAAATGCGCGAGAACAATTTTTTTATCAGGTTTAGCTGTGCCCTCTACCGGATCAATCGGAATGTTCGGCGTCACGAGCGTATTTTTTTCCGTCACCGTAATTTCTTCGCCGTGATAAATATCTAAATATTTAACATCTTCTTTTATATCTTTTACAAAATTGGACGGGAAAGCAAAATTTGGTTTAACAACCTTGATAAAATATTGACCCGGCTGGACAAAGAAAGCAAAACGGCCTTCCTTATCCGTGACGCGAGTTTGGACCAGGCGGTTTGTCACTTTTTCATACAAACGAACTATTGCCAGATCAACCGGCATTTTTGATAAAGAATGATAAACAATGCCCCAACCTTTTCTTCGTTTTGGGAAAAGAAGGAGAAGCGGCTGGGTAAAAATCAATTGTAAAAATGGTAAAAGCGAGCCAAGAGAAATTGCTGTTCCATAACTTACGATCGCGACCGCGGCTACGGTCGGCACGGCAATACTTTCATTATTTTTTTCTACTTCAGGATTGTCCAAAACATCTTTGCGGACAATCTCAGAGGCGTAAATTGTTTTTTCTCCTAAATTTTTCGCAACATTCTGGATATTTTCAGTAATCGGCCCTTCGGGGTTCCAAACTTCGGAAAGCGACGGCGGTTTTATAAGAATTTCTACACTTTGATTAACAACGTTGTTTGCTATTTCAAAAACCGATGTGGTTTGATCACGGTAGTCGTCCTTTTGGACAAGTAAATAATATCGCCCCGGCGGAACCAGGAAAGCGAACTGACCAGAAGCGTCCGTTATTTGTGGATTGATTTGATGATAAGGAGTGGCATCCCAAACTCTGGAACCCGCCGTGCTCTCATAAAGCGTCACCTTGGCGCCGGACAATTTATTTGCTGCTGTTCCCTGCCAAATAAAACCGCGCGACAAAAGCGAAAGCGTTCCAAGAATTCTGTCATGAGAGCCATCTTTATAATCAACTAAAATCACGCTTGATAATTTTCCCGCAGTAGAGGGCGTTTGGATTGTCGTTTGCCGTGCGTCGGAAATTTCATTATAACCCAAAAGGTAAGAAAAACTATTTAAGGTTAAAACTATTCTTTCCACCTCTCGAGGAAATTTATTTTCTGAAATAGAAATTATAAGTGGTGAATTTTGTAAAGTCGTAAGCTCATCATTTCTATTTGGATAAATTTGAAGGGTTCCGTCGGCAATATAAAATGAAAAATCTCCAAGATTTAACCTCTGTGACTCCGGAACGGTCGGCTCTTCAGTAATTTCTTCTGGCAAAACAGGCTCGGCCGTGCAAGTGGCTGGTGAAATACACCCAAGCGCTTCGCAAGACGGCGGCTCGGGCGGTGGGGCAGCTGGCTGATTAAAAATATAGCGATAAGGCGTCATCCTATTTCCGGATAAATCTGCCGCGTTTATTTCCACAAGTACTGGCACACCCGGAGTAAAATCTGTGTCCGGATTTATCGCCACGGCGTATGACTCCGGAGTCCCGACAAAAGAAAATCTATTTATTCCTCCTCGCGTGTAAATTATACCATCCACGTTTACCGTTAAACTATCCAAATCAACTCCTGACTGACTGTCACGAATATCAAAAATAACATTTGTATCAAGGGGTACGTCGCGTTCGTCCGGCGTTGGATCGGGGTTTAACACGCTCGGTGGCGTAACATCAGCCACGCAAGAACCGCCGCTAAAGGTGTAAGAACCATTTGTCACGCCGGTCAAAAGATCGTCACTTGTCAAATATTCGGCAATGTTACTATCAATCGTGCTGCCGGCAACATATTCTACGGTCAACGCAGTGCCAACCGCACCTGCTCTCGGACGAAAAATAATTGTGCCAAAAGTGGCTCTGCCCGTGAGTTGTTCTAAAAAAGAAAATCCCGTCAGGCGGATCAACCCTTCCCCCGGCAAAACAATATTATCAGCATAGGCTTCGTAAGCGTTGCCATTTCTTATTTGGATTCCGCTTGCTGATGGATTAGCGTCGCGGATTTCAATTTGCGCGGGATTATAACGAATTAAAATATTAGCGGCGTCAGAGGTTTCTCCTGCGGTATCTATTTCAATATTCACCGCCGAATCACAACCAATAATAAACCCCGTGGAAGCCGGAGACAATTCAAAACGAGCGGCGAGCGCAAAATGGCCGAGAAGAAAACTAAATCCGATTGCGGCGATTGTACAAATTATCCTCCTCATACAATATATAGATACTTAATTAATTGTCCCCTACTCTCATCAGGTTCGCCAACAAAATATTAATGTCCAAAGAGTTGACGCCAGTATCACGATTTAAATCAGTAACTTCGTTTCCCGTGGATAGCGCACCTAAAAGGGTGGAAATATCCAGGGCGTTTACCATATTATCAGATGAACGATGAACATCTCCGGCTAAAAGATAAAAAATATTTCCTAAGGTAAAGTCCACTGAATTTACGCCGTTAGAAAGCGGTATGTCGCGCAAAATTTTTCGTAAATGAGATAGACCTTTAAAACCTATGTCATAATTTCCGCCGGAAATTGAAGTAAACTGAACCGCGCCCTGCCCAAGAGAAGAAGTTGTAACCGATCCTTCATCTGCGATAGTTCCGGTTATTGGTTCCCTTAAATCAACCAAACCTATTGTTGACCAATTCCCGCTCCGCGGCCATCTTTTTTCCGGCCAAGCTTTAATGTCCAAAGTAATCTCAACTGAAATTGTTGCTTCTGCCATTGCTCCTGAAGCAAAATTTCCGGCCGCGTCATAAGCAAAAGCTGTATAATAAATTGGCTGATTATAATTTGCGGAAGTAATACCAGTATCTTCAAATGAAGTAGCCACCCCATCAAAGACTATTTCGCCCTCAGCCGGATTTGTTGGATAAGTTGTAAAACTTCGTTTTATCAAAACTCCGCCAAAGTCTGGGTCAGTTGGATTAACCCAGTTCAAAAGAATTGTTAAATCCGCGGTTGGGACCGCCGTGAAATCCGTAACATTAGCTGGAGGGACGGCGTCCGGCAAAGTGGTAAAAATCTGATCACCCGAAGTTGCCGTGTTTCCGGACCCGTCAGATGAAGAAACTTCAAAATGATAAAGCGTGCTGCGAGTCAGAGAAATTAAATTGATGCTGTGTGTTGTTACTAAATCGGCAGAAAAAATATTTCCCGTGGTATACGCTCCGGTTAGCCCATATCTCACGCGAGAAGTAGACCGTTCATTCGTTTCCCAGGTCACAGTTGCCGACGTTTCAGTAATATTGATAACTCTGATATTTGAAATAATGGGAGGATCCGAGTCGGGTGGGGCTAAAGTCGTAAAAGTATCATCGCCGGAAACCGCCGCGTTGCCGGAGGAATCGGCCGAAGTCACGCGAAAATGATAAGTGGTATTCCCTAAAAGCCCGGAAATAACCAAACTATGAGAAGTAGCAAAATCGGTGGAGCTTACTTCGCCTAATTCATATGAGTCGGTTAAACCATATTCTACCTTTGAATTTGCCGGTTCGTCTGTTGTCCAAATTATAGTCGCTCCAGTCTCTGTGATATTTATAACTTGAATGTCAGAAATTATGGGAGCAGTTATGTCTGAACCTGAAAGAGTTTGGAAAATGTCATCGGCCGTGGTAGTCGTGGCGCCTTCCGCGTCGGCCGTCACTATTTGGAAATGATAAATTGAATCTGCGGTTAATCCTGATAAATCAACTCTATGGCTCGTTACCAACCCGCCGCCATCGCCGGTTTCCGTAGATCCATAACTGTCAGACAAGCCATAATTCACTCTTGAAGTAGCGGGCTCGTTAGTATCCCAAAGAACAGAGGCTGAAGTTTGTAAAATATTTACAACTCTAATATTTGAAACAATCGGCGGCGTAGCGCCAGTACCCGGCGCGCCTCCTCCGGTCGGCGCGTTAACATTCGCGCCAATGCCGATCTGGTCATTTGTAACAATGGCCACGGCAATATTGCTTGAATCCCCAAAAGTTCCGCCAATATGAACTACGTGACTTCCAATACTCGCTGGATTTGTAATTTGGCTAACACCTCCTGTCGCGTTTGTACCAATCAAAATTTGGACGCAAGATGCAGCAACAATTTCTCCAGCTGCGGCATCAGTTGGCGCAGTTAAAGTAACTATCTGGCCTGCAGCCACTGCCCCCCAAATTGGACTTAGCCCCGGAGCGGCCGCTAAAGTTTTTGAAATTTCATAAACACCGTCGCAAGCCGCGTCAACATTCAAATCCATGTCGCCGAAAGCAATCGTCCCAAGATTAAAACCTGCCGGAAAAGTAATCGTGACTGTGTCTGTTGGGGCGTCAACGCCGGTCGGAGTCGCGAATCTAATATCATGATTCGCGGCTGTGCTAATTTTTAACCGGCTCAACGTATCGCTCACTGAAGAAAGCTGGCTGGCGACCGATTGATTATTAAATATGGTAAAAAGGCTAGTTAAAACAAAAACCGCGATTAAAATTACGACGCCTTTTCTTTTGATTATTTTTTTCATGCGCCTCCTTCTAGATTCAAAACTCAAAAGACAAACGTCAAAAAATTAAAAGTGAAACTTTAAAATTCAAATTTTGACTTTTGATTTTTGTTTTTTGTTTTTTGAAAATTCAACGAACTCGTTTTGTCCTCCGAAAAATCAGAGGACATCAATGAAATAATTGAATTACTCTTCAATTTTTTGATCTTCAATTTTCTGATTATCTTCTGGTTTATTTTGCTGGCTATATTTTTTGATAAGCCACTTATTATAACTTTTGATGCCTAAAACAACGAGAAGAATAATGATCAGAGCTATGGCCAGATAGAAAAGTGTTACGCGCCATGGAAAAACCCAAAAGACAAGCGATGCCGTGGTTTCTTGTCCGTCTATCCCGTAATCCAAAATGAGAGTTGCTGTATATTTACCCCAAGCAAAATTTTCTCTTTCTTTTTGCCACTCGGACGCGCCGCGAGGAACTTCTGTTTTCTGCCAAGTCGCGTCAAATTTTCTAATTGACTCTGGAAGGACATTTGATAAATCTCCGTTCACCGGAAGAGATGTAACTTTTCTCCCCAATAAATTACTAATTTCAATCGCGCCGACTGGTTTTAAGTGAACATTGCCCAAATTTTCAAAACGAAAAGAAAAATTCGCGGGCAAATAATTATAAGAGGATCTGTCTGCCGTGAAACTGACTAATCTGCCCGTCTCAGTAATGTCCCCCGCGACTCTGACTAAAATTAATGTTCCGGTTTTAATGGTAACGCCAACGCCGCTTCCTTGAAGCGTGGTCGAGCCGCCCGGTGTCCAAAGAATTCCGGCGTAGTGGCCACCAGGTTCCGCATTGAGGGGAACGGCGATGCTAAATAAAATATCTTTTCTTTCATCGGCCGCCAAGGAAACCGTAGATTCATCAAGCTTTAGCCAAGTCGCCAAATCAGTCGATTCTTCAGGAGGAAGAAAGGCTGGCGCTCCAGTTTCATTCAACGCCTTAAAACTTTGTACTGCGCCAGTCAAAGTCTGCGCTTCCCTTGTTTCGTTATACAATTTAATGGTGTCAACAATCGTGTCTCCTGGCCGCGCGTCAAATTCAATGATTGGCGGGGAAACCGTTATGGCAGATACGGAAATCGGCGCTAACGCAAAAATTAAAGCGGCAAGCGAACTCACGAAAAAAATTTTTTTCATATCTTCCCCCTAACAGGTCGAGAATAAAATTATCGCGACTTGTTTGTTATTTTAAAAAATAATTTAAAGTTAAAAGGTTCCGGTGGAAATAAATGTCGTTGTGGCCGTATAAGAACCGGCAACGGTTGTTGCCGCGATAGACGCGGCAAAACATGCTGTTGTCGCGTCAGAGGAAACCGGACCAGAAGCCGTTGCCATCGAAGCTGGCGTATTGTCTCCGATTGTATCAATTGATTCCGCGTCTGCCACGATAGTGCCGTCAGCTCCAGCACAATCTGATTCAGTAACTATGTCAACACCCGTATCACTCGTGCCAATTCCAAATTCTTCTGAACCAGCGTTAACCTCTATGCCGGTGGCATTATCAATATTATCTGTTAAATTAGAGTGAATCAATTCAGCGCCCGTAGCTGTTCCTACTACTGTGGTGGTGTAGCCGCCAACAGCATTAGTGCTTGTAGTCAAAGTTACGCTGCAAGTCTGGACATTTGCGGTTGAAAGAGTCCCCAGGGCGCAAGAGTTGGAAGAAATTTCAAAAGTAAAAGTCGCGTTAACTGTGGCTGTTACTGTTACTTGATCATCTGAAATTATTGAGAGAGCCAAAGAGCCTGCATCAATCTCTGCGTCGGCTGCCGTAGTTGTGGCTAAAGTCATTAGCTTATCGTTCCCGGCCGTGGAGTTTGTCACTTGTTGATCGCCGGCTTCTCCTGCCGTCGCGTTGGTTCCCACTTCAATCAAAACGCATCTATCGGCAGTAATTGTATCCGAGTCAGAAACAAAAGTGAGAACTTGCCCGCCAACAGTCGCGCCCCAAGTTGCCCCCGAAGCTGCCGCTGCTAAAGTTTTGTCCGTAAAGGATGCCGTGGAGCAATTGTTACTGTCACCCACAGCCAAATCCACATCCGTGTAATCTACTGAACCCATGGCAAACCCCGTGGGAAAAGTGACTTTTATTTTTTGTCCAGCCCCTACGCCAGTAAGTTGAACAAACTTAATAGTATGATTTGCAGCCGTACTGGCTTTTAGACGAGTCAGTGTGTCCGTGATACTCGTCATAGCCGCGGCATGCACTGACAAAAGCGGAAAAGCGGCGAACAAAATCATACTCACCGCGGTGATTTGAACAATTTTTTTATGGACACTTCTGTTCTTCATATTTTTAGGATCTGCTGAACAGATCGTTAATAAATAACTTTTTTATAAATAATTTTTTAAAATCTTCCTGTGGAAATCAATGTGACTGAATGGGCATAGGCTCCGGCCGCTGTCATCGAGGAAATTGCTGCTTTAAAAGTAACTGTCACTGTGCTTCCATTTACCCAACTGCTATATAATGCGACTGCTTGTGGAGAAATTGTAATAGCCGTGTCTGCTCCGTTCATCTGTCCCGCCGCGCCAGACGTTCTAACCCCATATTCTTCTGCGCCGGGAGAAACTGTTCCGTCTGCCACATCATCAATATCCGCCCCGCCTACAGTTTTTAAATTTTCTTCCTCATGAATTGTTGTGACATATCCATTCACAGCATTAGTTGTAGTTGTGATAGTGATGCTATCTGAAGAAACGGCGTTTGTGGTCAACGTACCAAAATCAATTGAAGTTTTAGAAATATCAAAAGTCATTTTGGGGTCTGCTTCTGCCTGACGAAACCCTATTAAGCCAGCGTAGCTAGTACTTGTTATTTTTCCTGTGCCAATTTCCCCCAAGGTATCTTGAATTTTATAACTTGCCGAAAAGGAAGTTTCTTCTCCGCCAAAATTTAGAGAATCCATCCAGTTAATGTAACTTTCAGAATTCATTAATGCCAAGCTAAGAGGCGCTCTCCAAAAAGCAACAAGAGAAATAAAAACAAGAGTGATTATAATGACTTTTATGAAAATTTTTTTCATAAACAACGTCGATCACCTATTTCAAGGTAAAGCCTAAGACTAAAATTTCTGTTCCAAGGGTACAAGTACCTTCTGAGGGCACAAAGTACACCTCCCACACAAATTGGCGTGGGGCAAGGGTACTTAGGTACTAATTGGGAAAGAAACCTTAATCTCTACTTCCCTTAATATTAAATTGTTTAGATAATTATATAGATAAAAGAACCGGGTTGCTTTTCTAAATTAATTATCTTATTTACATTATTATTATACCATTATTTTTTAAAAAAGTCAATTACAAATGTGAACAAATTTTAGTTCAAGGGATATGTGTAAATTAATATATACACAATGTTAAGATTATTATTTACTTTTTAATCATACTAACTACTGCGTCCCTCGGGGATCACCCCATCCTTACAACACCAATACTCGTCTATTTCCTCCTACACCAATAAATTTCTCAGCAGTTATCCACAAAAATTAATTTCCGTCACTCATTTTATGATAAAATTAAAAAACATAATAAATTAATTTTTAATGAATTATGCTTTCACTCGATTTTATTGCTGGTCTAATTGTTGGAGAGGGTTCTTTTATGTGGGTAAAACAAAATAATCAAGAAGTTCCCGTTTTCCAATTAAAAATGCACGCCTCGGATAAAGATCTGGTTAAAATGGTTCGTGATGGATTAAATTTAAAGGAAAACAATACATATCTATAATCATCAAAATCGTCATTATGCCCTACTTTTGGTTAGAAAAAGAAAAACGATAAATGAAAAAATTATCCCATTGCTTGAAGGCCGTCTTTTTGGCATGAAAAAAATTCAATTTGAAGATTGGAAGAAAAAATTTGAACAGCGAGAAGAAAACTGGTTATATGGGTTTCTCTAAAAGTGTTTCACCGGGCAACAAAATGTTTAGCGTGAAACATTTTTAAAAAACGCCCTTTATTTTAGGGCGTTTTTTCGTTTTTTTGATAATATTTTTTTGCTTTTGGCCAGATCCATAAATCTATTGAAGCTTGCCCTGAACTAAATTTTCTTTTCCAAATCTTTATATCTACTTGTTCGTTTCTACCATCAGGAAATTCCATTTCATCTCTCCAAAAAACATTTTCTTCTTCCAAGCTAATCCCCTTCTTCTGCTTTTGTTAAGATTTCAGAAATCTTTGGCTATTTTCCCTAAATCGCTCCAAGGAGATTTACCCCAGGGAGAATCGAACTCCCGCCTCCGCAATAGCCAGTATCAATAATTTAGGTGGACCCAGGGAGAATCGAACTCCCGCCTCCGCAATGCGAATGCGGCGTAATACCACTTTACTATGAGCCCAGGTCCACCCAAATCATTGATTTTTTAAAAAAACGTTAAATATTTAAAATAAATGCCTATTTTTTATAAATTTAATTTTAGATAAGCTGCCGTGCAGCCGTAATACCGCTTTACTATAGGTGCACAAAAATTAAAAAACACTTGCCTTAAAGACGTTTTACATGCCCCCGGAGGGAATTGAACCCCCATCTCACCCTTAGGACGGGTTTGCTCTATCCGTTGAGCTACGGGGACAGGGGATAGTATTTTTATAGATATAGAAATATTTTCTTATTTTTCCCTAAAATAAAAAGAAATCAAGTGTCGTAAAATATAAATGCTCGCTTTTTCCTCTTTTTCACCTTAATCTTATAATAATTACTACAAATATTTTCTTATTCTTAAAATAAGCTCTTTACGACTATGCTTATTTTCTGATATAATCTTAATAAAGAATTAACGAAAAGTCAAAATGGAGATTTATTTATTTATCGCTGCCGCCATAATTATTGCCGCCCTGGCAACTATTTTTTATTTCCTTAATCGAAAAATTAAAGAATTAAAAGAAGGGAGTCGCAATGACCAATCTCTCATCCTTCTCCAAAATCAAATCAGTGAACTAACCAAGGCAGTAGACGCTAAACTTACTGAAAGTCACCGGGCCGTTCAAACCCAATTTGGCGAGAGCAGTAAAATTATTAAAGATGTCACGGAAAAATTAACTAAACTTGATGAGACTGGAAAGCAAATCGTGAATTTTGCCGGACAACTTCAGAGCCTTGAGGATATTTTAAAAAATCCAAAACAGCGAGGAATTCTCGGCGAATATTATTTAGAAACAGTTTTAAAAAATGTTCTTCCACCAACCGCGTATCAAATGCAGCATAAATTTAAAGACGGAGAAATAGTTGATGCTGTCATTTTTTTAGGCGAACAGATTATCCCAATTGATTCAAAATTCAGCTTGGAAAACTATAATAGAATTGTTGAAGAACGCGATCCAAATGAGCGAGAAAAATTAGAAAAACTTTTCAAGCAAGATCTCAAAAACCGAATTGACGAAACCGCTAAATACGTACGGACAGAAGAAGGGACTGTTGAATACGCGTTTATGTTTATCCCTGCGGAAGCAATTTATTATGATCTTCTAGTAAATCAAATTGGCGCGGTAAAAATTAACACTCGCGATCTCGTTGAATATGCTAATCGCGAAAAGCACGTGATTATTGTTTCGCCAACCACCTTTCATGTTTACCTCCAACTCTTCGCCGAAGGTCTGCGTCGAATGAAAATCAGCGAATCGGTAAAAGATATTATCAAAAGAGTAGGGGATTTAGGAAAACATTTAAATGCCTACGATGAATATTTTATAAAACTCGGCAATCATCTTGGCACTACAGTTGGCGCTTATAATACCGCTTCTACGGAATTAAAAAAAATTGATAAAGATGTTATTAAAATTGCTGGTGGCGAAAGTCAGATAGAGCCGCTTCTAATTGAAAAACCTAAAATTGAGTAGTCAGTAAAGCATTGACAAAAAATAGCCATTTGGTAAAATAACACTACTAATTATTTGATAAATCAATATTCTCTCAGACATTTTACATTTTGCACTTTGCATTTTAAATTTGACTGAGTGAAACAAAGGAACATGCCGATTAAGAAAGCAAGTTTTAAAGACTTAAGACAAAGCAAAAAAAGGATGGCTCGCAATTTAAAAATAAAAAACATCCTAAAAAAAACTACTAAAGAGGGGCGCAGATTGATTGAGGCAAAAAAAGCGGAGGAAGCCCAAAAAATAATTAAACAATCAATCAAGGAGATAGATCGAGCAATCTCGAAAGGTATTATCAAAAAAAACACCGGAGCCAGAAAAAAATCTAGGCTCATGAAAAAACTTAATACGCTCTTAAAAAAGTAAAAAATATTAAATAAAAAACCGCCCCAATGACTCGGGGCGGTTTTAAATTATTTACGACTAACTTCTATTTTTTCATAACTAAAAACATCCCAAAACAAATAGCGAAAATCCCCGCTATTCTAATTGCCGTGATTTGCTCTTTGAAAAAATACCAACCAAAAAATACCGTGGCAATGTACATCAAGCTAGTAGTGAAGGGAACAACAAAAGTGAGTTCACCTTGATTTAGAGCCTTGACCCACAGAAAAAATCCGACCACATAAAGCAACCCTCCTAACCATAAATTTTTGTTAAAAAGAGTGGACCACTCCAACCAACTGATAATGCTTGCCTTTTTAATAAAAATTTGCGCCGAAGCGTTTAGAAGAGCAATGAAGGCTAACTCCAAAAAGAAAAAAACTGTCATACGGCTATTAAAATTTACTAATAAATAAAAGTTTTATTCTATATTTATTTTATTACGTTAAACAAACTTCGGCAATAAATAACTCCAAGAACGCCCGGGGATTGAAATTTCCTCTTTTCATTTTCCTGTCAATGGCCAGCAACTTACCATATATTTTTTTTAATTCCGGCAGAGAAAAATTTTTTATTTGGTAAAGAGTTTTTTGAACAACGTATGGGTGGAGTCCTAGTTCCAGAGAAATTTTTTGTTTTACGCCAGGATCTCCCGCGGAAAGAAAAGGGAAGTCAAGGGCAACTAATTCTTTTATTTGTAATAAAATTCTGAACTGTCTCACAAGCATCGCAAAAATATATCCCTCTCCGAGGCCGGCTTCTATTTGTTCGTTTAAAATTTTGAAAACTAATCTTTTATTTTTAGTACCAAGAGCGTCAGTTAAAGAAAAAATATTTTCATCAAACTTTCCTTTGACAAAAAGCTCGACATCTGCGACAGTGATTAGACCATTTTTTTCTTTCCTTTGCCCAACATAAGCAGCCAATTTATCAAGTTCGCTGCTCATTTGCCAGAGGTCAGAACCGACCAAACCAATAAGCGCCTCCGCGGCTCGTGCATCAATTTTTAAATTTTTTTCCGCCACCGCCTCGGCAATCCATTTCCGCAATTTTGGCGCGTCGAGCAAATCAAACCTCTCCGCCTGTTTCGGCTTGGCCAAAAATTTAAAAATCGCCGTTCTTTCGTCGGGTTTTTTATCCTCCCAAAAAATGACAACCGTTCCGTCAGAAATTCTTTTTTCTTTTAAGAAAGCAACTACCTCATCAAATTTTTGGCCGCGTTTTTTTAAAAAATTTTCAACGACTACTAATTTTTTATCATATAAAAAAGGTGCTGCTAAAATTTCTTTTTCTATATTCTTCCACAAATTTTTCTCTCCATCTATTCTAATAAAATTAACGCGGCTCTTGTCGGCTTTTTTAAATTTTTCTTCAATCTGCTTCAATTTTTTGCGCGAACGATAATTGTCTTCACCGTAAAGAAAAAAAATCATACTTTATATTTTATATTTTTTCATCTCACCCCAATTTTCTCCGACTTCAATTTGAGAAGTAAGCGGCACTTTAAGTTTTACCGCCTCCGCCATAGTTTCTTTAACAAAATTCGCGACCTTTTTTATATCAGAAGAGGCAACTTCAAAAACTAATTCATCATGAACTTGTAAAATCATTTTTGAGGTAGGGCTAATTTTCGGCAGTCCCGCGGCGATTTTAATCATTGCCAATTTCATAATATCCGCAGCCGTGCCTTGGACAGGCATATTAATAGCCATCCGTTCGGCTTCGGCGGCAATCTGGGGAACAGGGGAATAAATTTCCGGCAAATATCGGCGGCGGCCGAAAAGTGTTTCCACATATCCTAAGTCGCGAGCCTTTTGGCGCGTCTCTTCCAAAAAATTTCTGACGCCTTCATAAACAGTAAAATATTTGCCAATAAACTGTTTTGCTTCATCAATCGTTATTCCGGCGCCAGAAGCGAGCGCTCGGGCGCCCATACCATAAGTTACGCCAAAATTAATGGTTTTCGCCGCCTGCCGTAATTGGGGCGTCACTTTTTCCGGAGAAACATTCCAAATCTGCGAAGCGGTCTCCTGATGAATGTCGGCTCCGGCCCGAAAAGATTTAATCATATTTTTGTCATCAGCAAGCGAGGCAATTACCCGCAAATCAATATGGGAATAATCTGCGGCTAGAATTTTAAAACCGCGAGGCGCGACAAAAGCCTTTCTGACCGCTTCCGCCAACTCACCCTTGGCGGGAATATTTTGTAAATTTGGGTTTGAGGAAGAAAGGCGACCGGTCGCGGTAATTGTTTGATTAAAGCTAGTATGAATTCTACCGGTCTTGGGATTTATAAGTTTTGGTAGCGCTTGCAGATATGTGGAATTTAATTTTGCCAATTCGCGATATTCCAAAATTAAATCAATGACGGGATGCGCTCCCTTTAACTTTTGCAGTTCACTAGCGGCTGTGGAAATTCCGGTTTTTCCGCGGGAAAGTCCAGCCGTCTGAATTTTTAATTTTTGGAAAAGAACTTCCCGAAGCTGGATAGGGGAGTCAAGGTTAAATTTTATCTTGGTTAACTTAAAAATTTTTTCCGAAATTCTTGATAACTCCTTCTCTGCTTTTTTAGAATATTTCTTTAGAATTGCCGCATCAATTTTTACTCCGTCAGTTTCCATTTGGGCCAAAACCGGAAGCAAAGGCATTTCCAGATTTTCAAAAAGTTTTAAAAGATTATTTTCTCTTAACTCTTCTTTAAAAATTTTGACCAAACGCCAAATCGCTTCTGTCCGTTCACCAGAGTAGGCAGCTATTTTTTCCCGACCCACTTCTTCGAGATTTTTCCCCCCTTTTCCCTTACCGATTGATTCTTCAATTGTTGTTATTTTTTCTCCAACTTTCGCCGAAGTTAGATCGGAAAGTTCATAGGTTTTAGCGCCGGGATTTAAAAGATAAGCGGCGATCATTGTGTCAAAACTCGCGGCCGCGAGTTGAATTTCCTTTTCATATAAGACCTCTATGCCGCGTTTCAAATCATGGCCGTATTTAAAAATCTTTGAATTTTCAAAAATAGATTTAAAATTTAAAATTTCTGATTTAGAGCAAGGGATGTAAAAAGATTTTCCTTCTTCAAAACAAAAACTTACACCAAAAATTTTCGAAATGGAAGGGGACTGCCCCTCTGTTTCAATATTAAAAACAAAAGCTCTTTGTTGAGCGAGCTTTTTTGCGAAATCTTCTATTTTTTTCTGGCTATCAATTATTTCTACCTTGATCATATTAACCGCAGTGAAGACGATTTAATTTTCATAATAAATTACTCTGCGCGCCACCGGCTAATTCATCAACTTTTTTAAGAAGTGACATAAAACCCAAATCTTTAAAAATTTTCGCCACTGAGCCCGGATCAATTTTTATTTTGCAGTCTCCAAGATAAAAATCTACCGGCGCATCTGAAACTAGTGTCACCAACTTTTTACCTAAAAAAACATTATCTTTTTCTTTTTTCAAAATTTCTATTAATCGCGGTTTGAACTTTTCCAAGCGAGTATCATTTTTTTCTATAGCTTCATACATTTTCTCAATTGACCCAAATTCTTTGATGAGCGCGGCCGCGCCGACATCGCCAATACCCTTCGCGCCGGGAATATTATCCGACGGGTCACCGCGCATCGCCTTAAAATCATTTAATTGATCTGGTCTAAGCTCATATTTTTTCAAAACCGCACCTTCATCATAAATAACCGTATCCGTGATACCTTTGCGCAAAGCGTAAACTTTTGTATTGTCATCTACCAACTGCAATGTGTCCATATCGCCCGTAACGACAATTGACTCCACGTCAGGTTTGTTAACTTCTTTATTTTTACAAATCGTGGCAATCACGTCATCGGCCTCAAAACGTTCTTTCTCATAAATCGGCATCCCAAACGCCGTGACAATTTTTTTAATAATTGGAATTTGAGCATAAAGTTCATCTGGTTGCTTCACGCGGGTAGCTTTATATTCAGTATACATTTCGTGGCGGAAGGTTTTTTCTTTCCTGTCAAAAGTTACGGCCGCATATTTTGGTTGGATATCTTTCAACGCCTTCATCAAAATCAAAGTGAAGCCATACGCGGCATTTACCATTTCGCCAGTTGGCGTTGTGAGCGGCGGCAAGGCATGCCAGGCGCGATGAAGAATCGCATTGCCGTCAATAATAATAAATTTATTTGCCATGAATCAAAACTAAAAATTCCAATAAAACCTGGAGGCCACGGCCGGAATTGAACCGGCGCATAGGAGTTTTGCAGACTCCTGCCTTACCACTTGGCTACGTGGCCAGGGATCCCTCGATATTGCTCGGGATGAAAGTGCCGGATAAATTACCCGGCACTTTCAATTTAACAAAAAAGGCTGCCTTTGGCAACCCTTTTTATATTTCTTCTTTATTTTTCGTCTTAGTAAATTTCCATTTTAAGAGTTCTAACGCCGAATTGCTTGGCTGCTTCACGAGTTTCCATCCAGATGTCAGCGCGGTAAGTATAGCGTTGATTCATCCGATCTTCAACTACATAAACCTTATCCCCTGAGTAATCCGGAAAACGAACTTTTGTGCCAAAGCGTAAAAAGTTCGCAGCTAAAGTTCCGTCATGAACCCAGGTACCATTAGCCGTGATAAATGGGGAGTCGTCAGTCTGATCAGGAGTACTGGAGTAAGCAGTCACAGTAACATAAATTACCTTTACAGGCTCCTTATCCTCGGCACGCACGAGATGACCCGGTTCGTCTTTTGAAGCCATTTCTTCCAAAAAAGACTCACCGGCCATGGCGGTAAAAGAAGGAACCAAGCTATCGGCCGCTGTGGCCTTAGGAAACATCAAATCGGCAAAAATGGCTAAAATAACAGCAAAATGCACTACATTTGGCTTTTGCTTCTTTGATTTCATAATTTTGGATAATTTTTTCATTTTTGTTTTAGTTTTAAAAAATCCCTCATTTTGGGGACTTTTTAATATACCATATTTTGGCTATTCTGTCAACCCCTTCACCCTCACTCCCTCATACTGGCAAATCATCTCAGATTTGGAGATCTGCCTTTAATAAATTTCTAAAAATATCAGGGCGGCTAACAATACCAATTAATTTTTTATTTTTTACAACGGGCAGGCGATGAATTTTAGTAGTGAGCATTATTGATCCCGCTTCCAAAATTTCTGCGTCGGGATCAATGGAAATAATTTTTTTAATCATTAATTTTTCTACCATTATTCCTCGCTTGGCCTCTACGCGATGTTTAATTTTTTCTTTGCCAAGCCAAAGGCGGACGTCTTTTAAAATATCCCTTACGTCTGGATACAATGCTCTGAATAAATCTTTTTCTGAAAGCATACCTACTAATTTTCCTCGCCCATCAACGACTGGCGCGCCGCTAATATTATTTTTAACGAAAATTTGAGCCGCTTCAATTAAAGTCTGCTCCCTTTTAACTGTGATAACTTTTTTAACCATTACATTTTTTATTTTCATATTTTATTCAATATCTAAAAATCTCATTAAATAGACTATGACCACCCCCAAAATGAACATCGCTAACGTACCAATTGATTCTTTAATCTTGGTAGTTTTTCTAATTTCAGGAAGAAGATCAGAAGCACCTATATAAATAAAGCCACCAGCCGCGAAGGGAATCAACACATTGACAAAACTTTCCGAGGCATTGGCCAAAAAATAACCAATAATTCCGCCTGCCACTGCCGTGACGGCACTCAAAAAATTCATAAGAAGAGCTTTTTTCTTTTGAAAACCGGAATAAAGAAGCGTACCAAAATCGCCGATTTCTTGAGGGACTTCATGTAAAATAACTACAGCCGTCACAACAAGCCCTAAACTCGTACCCTCCACAAAAGCCGCGGCAATGATTAAACCATCAATAAAATTGTGAGCCCCGTCGCCCAAAAGCGTCATATAACCAAAAGTGTGAACTTCGCACTTCTCCTTATGGCAATGTCTCCATTGTAAAACTTTTTCTATAATAAAAAATGCCACAAAAGCAACGAGCACCCAAATAAAAATCGGCTTACCATCTGCTTTTTCTATCGCCTCAGGAAGAAGGTGGATAAAGGCGCCGCCCATCAGAGCACCCGAAGCCAACGCCACGAGCGTAAGCAATATTTTCTCCAAATATTTCTCCCGCAAAGCCAAAGTAAAAACACCGATCAATGAGATCAAACTGACAATAATTGTACTTCCAATAATCCAAAGCAGGGGATTCATATTTTATTTCTTTATTTTTCAAAAAAGCGGGATACCAGAATCGAACTGGCGCCTACTCCTTGGAAGAGAGTCGTACTGCCACTATACTAATCCCGCACTATTTAAAGTTCCGAATTTTTCGATGTCCCGCGTTGGAGGATCTTCTCCAAAATTTCACACTCATCTTTTGGTAATCGAGTCACAGCTATTTTTATATTTTTACAATCAATTTTTCTGCCTTCTTTTTTGACTAAAGCTATTGCCGTCGCCCGATGATGACCTTCGAGGCAAACTAATTTTCCATTATCTTCTCTAACTAACCCGATAAATTCCGTGGGGCAAGGAAAATTTCTTGCCAAGGCCGCAACTGCATCATGATTTCTAAAAAAATCGTAATTCTTGGGGATACTTAGCAATTCTTCAAAGGAATTTTTGTTCTTTTCTGGCAATCTTCCTTGCCATCCGCCGTATGGACCAACAAGCATCGCTGAAATATCATTTATAGGATCCGTAAATTCATAAATTTTCCAAACCCGTTTTTCTGCGTCAATTTGTGCGGCTGAAAATCTTCTCCATGATTCCCAATCCGGCCAACCTTTAATTTCCGTGGCAGTCCTAATCCATCCGGGGTTATTAGCCTCGCGATTTCTCCATTTTTCAAAAACCTCTTCCCAGGTTGTATCGCTAATAAATTTAAGCATAATTTATCCAAATCGGGGTGCCGGGAATTGAACCCGGGTCTCATGCTCCCAAAGCATGCATACTACCGTTGTACTACACCCCGGTTTTAAAACGCGAAATGCCGGGGGTGAGAATCGGACTCACGACGCAAGGATTTTCAGTCCTTCGCTCTACCACTGAGCTACCCCGGCATACTAAAATATAATATAAAAATTTCCTTGCTTAATTCTTTGGTGTAATTCTTTGGTGGGCGCGGGAGGAATCGAACCTCCGACCTCGTCATTATCAGTGACGCGCTCTAACCGACTGAGCTACGCGCCCATAAACCCACCAAAAGTGTTTCTAAAATGATAACAAAAATGATTGGTTCTTGCAAGAGTTTACCAATCATTTTTATTTTTGACGACTTGAAGTAATAGAAGTACGGCTTTCTGTCTTTTTTTCACACCTAATAACTGTTGAAAGTTTCAAATAAATGAAACTTCGACCAATCTTGTCCCGTGAGGGGGACAATATTATTTTCTCCCTAGAAAGGAGGTGATCCACCGACAGCTTCCGCTACCGGTGCCTTGTTACGACTTCGCCCCTATCATCGAGTTTACCCTCGTTGCCCTTGCGGGCCGCTTCAGGTACCCCCGACTCTCTTGGCGTGACGGGCGGTGTGTACAAAACCCGAGAACGTATTCAACGCGCCGTGGCTGATGCGCGTTTACTAGCGATTCCGGCTTCATGAGGTCGAGTTTCAGACCTCAATCCGAACTGGGATCGGTTTTATGGGATTAGCTCCACCTTACGGTTTGGCAACCCATTGTAGCCGACCATTGTAGCACGTGTGTCGCCCAGGACGTAAGAGCCATGCTGATTTGACGTCATCCTCACCTTCCTCCCCCCACTTAATTTTCCAAAATCGCCAAATAAAATTGACGACTCATAATTTTTACGAACAATGAAATAAATTTCACTGCTCTGAAAAACTAAGTGGGGGGCAGTTCGGCCAGATATAGTAACTGGCCGTGAGGGTTGCGCTCGTTTCCCGACTTAACGGAACATCTCACGACACGAGCTGACGACAACCATGCAGCACCTGTGCTGGAATCCGATTTAACGGTCCTCTCCCGTTTCCGGGTGAATACTTCCAGCATGTCAAGCCCTGGTAAGGTTCCACGCTTATTGTCGAATTGAACCACATGCTCCACCGCTTGTGCGGGTTCCCGTCAATTCCTTTGAGTTTTAGCCTTGCGGCCGTACTCCCCAGGCGGGGTACTTAACGCGTTAGCTTTAGTATACGGCACTGAGAGGGTCGATACTCCCAATGCCCAGTACCCATCGTTTAGGGCGTGGACTACACGGGTATCTAATCCGTATCGCTACCCACGCTTTCGTCCCTGAGTGTCAGAACTGTTCTAGCAAGCTGCCTTCGCATTTGGTGTTCTTGCCGATATTAACGCATTTTACTACTACACCGGCAATTCCGCTTGCCTCTCCCAGTCTCTAGTCTTATAGTTTCCTCGGCGGTTCTCGAGTTGAGCTCAAGAATTTAACCGAAGACTTACAAAACCACCTGCGGACCCTTTACGCCCAGTAAATCCGGATAACGCTCGAGGTCTCTGTATTACCGCTGCTGCTGGCACAGAGTTAGCAACCTCTTATTCCTCTGGTACGGTCAGTGTTCATCCCAGAGAAAAGCAGTTTACAACCCGAAGGCCTTCATCCTGCACGCGGCGTCGCTCCCTCAGACTTTCGTCCATTGGGGAATATTCTCGACTGCAGCCTCCCGTAGGAGTGTGGACAGTGTCTCAGTTCCACTGAGGCGGGTCGCGCTCTCACGCCCGCTACTCGTCATAGCCTTGGTGCGCCATTACCGCACCAACTAGCTGATAAGCCATAGGCCCCTCCCAAAGCGACTCTTGCGAGCCTTTCTTTTTCTGACATATGTCAGAAAACCACATGTGGTATTAGCCCTCCTTTCGGAGGGTTGTTCCACACTTTGGGGTAGGTTACCAATGTGTTACTCACCCGTTTGCCACTAGTACAATCCTTGCGGACCGCACTCGTTCGACTTGCATGCCTTAGACACGCCGCCAGCGTTCATCCTGAGCCAGGATCAAACTCTCAAAAAGAGTATTTGTTGTTCAAGATGAAACTAAATACTTTATAAGGTCCCGCATTTCTGCGGGATGTTCTAGTTTGAGAACTAGAACAAATTGGCGTACTTCTATTACTTTAAGTTGTCAAAGAAATGGATACTAAATGTCGCTATTTCTAGCGACAAAAGTATATTACAATGTTCTTTCTAAATTGTCAATTTTCAAATATGTGTTTGGCTGTTTTTTGCTTAATTATAAATCAAAAAACGCAACAACTTTCAAGAACAAGTGTATTTTAACTCCTTTGATTTTTTGTGTCAAGACCCTTTTCCACACTTTTTCCACAATTAAAATATTCAAATAAAAATTCTTCTTGTTTGTCATTCCCGTACCGCATCAAGTGCGGGGTAAACTCCAGCGGGAATCCAAAAAAAATAATTTACTGGATCCCCGAATTAAATCCGAGGATGACATCTTAAATAATATTATTTTATAAAAAATTTGAAAATAAAAAAAGAGGGCAGATCGTAGAAACCTGCCCTCGCGGAATGTGGTCCAAAACGCCAAGGCCTCAAGTTCCAAAGAACCAAAGACTCAAGGCGTCAAGAGACACACTACTGAAGGGAACCCGAACCGAAGTTCCGAAGCGAATTGTCGACGTCGTCGGCGTTGAGGTGAACCTTGCCGTAGTCGCGGTCGAAGTTGAGGCACGGAGCGTAGCCGAACTCGCCCTCGCCGTCCGGCGCAACTTCCAGGTCGAGCGCGTCCACGAACGGAATCGTCTTGCCGTTCATGGAGGTGGCCCAGCGCGGATGCAGAGCCGCGATCAAGGGCAGTTCCTGCCCCATGCCCATGAGTTCCGTGGAACCCTGAACGACGCGCGCGTCACGCACCGCGATATCCTGGTAGGCGCGACCGAGTTCGGCCACGGCCCAGCGGAGACCCGCGGGGCGCGGCTTGGCCTTCTCACGGGGCCGCACGCCCTTGGGCGTCATGACGAGGCCGTCCCACTTCCAGGTTCGCTCCTCGCCGTGAATCGCGACGCAGGCCTCCCAGTTCCGCTGGAAAGTTGTGAGCGCGTCGCCCGTCTCGTAGAGCAGGACGACCGCGTAAAGGACGTTCTTGCCCGAATCCGGCGCGGTGGGCGGGGCCCCCAGAGCGGCGATCGCTTCGGCCGTGATGGCCGGATCGCACCAGAGGAGACCGTTGAGCCGAAGAAGGATCTTCACCTGCTCCTCGGGCGGCGTGAAAAGACGGTACTTCTGGATGGCCGCCACGATGTCGGCCCGCATCGCCTCGTTCGCGGCGATTGCGGCGTAGTCGTCCGGCGTCACGCCATCCTGCTGCAGTTTCAAGAGCACCTGGGTTTCGTCTCCCCGCCGCAAATCGGCGGTCAGCGTCGGGCTCGCCTTCATGGCTCGCCCTCCTTTCTTTTGGCTCGTCCCGCAGTACTGCGGGACTGGCCGTTTTCTGTCGGCGAAATGCCAGACAGATTGCCTCACCCTTGAGGACAACGCTTTATATTAACATGAATTTTTAAAAAGTCAAGGGCAACCAAAAGGACAGTCCTTATTGTACAAGGACTATCCTTTATATAAAAATTTATTTTTTTATTTGTTTCAACCGCCACTCTTCAATTTTTTTATGATCTCCGGACAATAAAACTTTCGGCACCTGATATTTTTTATTAAGAAATTTAAAAATTTCCGGACGGGTGTAGACCGGTACGCCGATGCCTAAACGTTTTTCTTCAAGCGATTCAGTCTTTCCTAAAACTCCGGGGATTTGCCGCGCCACAGCATCCACCAAAACCATGGCCGGCAGTTCGCCACCAGTCAAAACGTACGGACCAATAGAAATTTCCGAAAATTCAAAACCTAACTCTTTAATAATTTTTTTCACGCGCTCGTCCACGCCTTCGTAGTGGCCACAAATTAAAATTAGACGATCATATTTTTTTGCGAACTCGGCCGCCACCGTATTATCAAACTGTTTTCCTCCGGCGGAAAACAAAATCACTCTTGTTTTTTTATTTTTCTTCATCGCGCGGAGTGCCTTGGCGAACGGCTCAACTTTTAAAACCATCCCCGGCCCGCCGCCGTACGGCTTGTCGTCAACCGTTTTGCGCTTATCAGAAGTCCACTTCCGTAAATCATGGATATTTATTTTTATCAATTTCTTTTTTTGTCCGCGCGAAATTATGCTCTCGGAGAAATAAGAGGAAAAAATTTTTGGAAAAATTGTGATGATATCAAATTGAAGCATATTTAAATTGTATTATCTCTTGGCCCGTCTGTCGAGTTTTCAGAATAAAGGGCATGCGCCCTGTGTTGGCTGCGCTCGCTCGGAAATGAAAAAAATTTTTCATTTCTCTCACTCACTTGCCAATAAAATAACACACCAACTTGTGGTGTGTTATTTTTATATATTGATGTTTTAGATTTTCAAGTCTTCAACATCTGCGTCAACATCGGAAGAAGGAGCCGGGCCTCTTCGATTCATCCGTGAACCTTCCGGTTCGTAGATTTTCAAATTGACTCTGGCTTTTTCCTTCGCGCCGACGATCTTCAATAGAGTTCTGATTGAGCGAGCGGTTTGACCCTGCTTGCCGATCACATAACCCATATCTTCCGGATGAATTTTGAGAGTGATTAAAACTCCCATTTCGTCGACCGTTCTTTCGGTCTTAACGTCTTCCGGATGATTGACGATCTGTTTCACGATGTATTCAACGAACTCTTGATCTTTTTCTGCCATACGTTTCTTTTCTTGTTTAATGTTCAGAAAATAGCTACTTTGCTGTTCGACCATGCACAGAAGAGCTATTTATATTATTACAATAACATTTTTTTCAAAAATTGTCAACCCTTACGCCTTTGCCTCTTCTGATTTCGTTTCCTCGGCCGGGGCTTCTAGTTTCTCTTCAACCTTGGTCGCTTCTTCTGTCTTCCCTTCCTCTGCAGAGGCTTCAATTTTCACCTCTTCAACTGGCGCCTCAGCCTTTGGCTCTTCTTTTTTTTCTTCGGCGACGGTTTCAGTTTTTGGCTCTTCGGGTTTTGCCGCTTCAGTCTGTGCTTCAGCTTTGGGAACCGCCGGAGCTGCTTCGCTGGCTTTTTTACTTTCCGCCGCCTTAGCCGCGCGCCGTTTGCTGATTTTCACCATTCGAACTTTCGGCGCGTTTATCACTCCCTGATTAACTAAAATATTGTTTACGGTTTCAGAAAGTTTAGCGCCCTTTCCTATCCAATATTTTAATCTTTCTTCTTTAAGATCAACTAGCTTGGCTTCCTTTTTTGGATAATAATGTCCGAGGATTTCTAAATATTTTCCCCAGGGATCTTTGCTTTTTTCCGAAACAATCACGCGATAGCTGGGCTGGGCGCTTTTGCCCGTGCGAGATAGTCTAATCATTAACATAATTTTATAAAAACAATTAATTACTTAATTACTCATTTACCTTTCTGCGGGCCGTAATTGGGTAATTAAGTAATTGGGTAATTTTGATTATACTGCCATCTTGCCTCATAGCCAATTACTTGTCAATATTTACCGTCCTCTCGGCCTGCTCCAAATTCAAACTCAGAAGCCTTGAAACGCCGTCCGCTTCCATGGTCACGCCATAGAGAATATTCGCTTTCTGCATCGTAGCGCGATTATGGGTGATTAAAATAAATTGGGTTTTATCCGTCAACTCGTCAAAAACATTGGCAAAGCGGATTGAATTTGATTCATCAAGCGCCGCGTCAACTTCATCTAAAACAACGAATGGCGCGGGGTTCTGGGAAATAATTGCCGAGAGAAGCGCGATGGAAGTCAGCGCTCGTTCGCCGCCGGAGAGCATTCCAATTCCTTTTAGCCGTTTTCCTGGCGGAGTGGCCTCCACTTCAATTCCAGCGATAAATTCTTCGCCTTTCTTTTTCTTTTCTTCAACCGGCGCTTCTTCTCCTTCGGCTACTGCTTCATCTTCATCAACTTTAATTTCTTTTTTTAAAATCAATTGCGCCTTGCCGCCGCCGAACAAAATTTTAAAATATTTTTCAAACTCATCATTAATTTTTCCAAAAGCCGTATCAAATTGTTTTTTAATAATTCCGTCCAATTCGCCGATTACTTTCATTAGAGAATCTATCGCCCCGCGCAAATCGGCAATCTGGGTTTTTAAAAATTCGTAACGCTCGCTTGATTCCTTATATTCTTTTTCCGTTTCGGGATCAATACCGCCAATTAATTCCAGCTGATGTTTAAATTTAAAAATTTTCTCGTGCCAATCCGGCTCAAACCCAGCTGGCTCGCCAAGTTCCGCCGGATCACCGACTTCCTGCCTAATTTCCCGTTCCAAATCTTCGCGCCGCGCCGCGGCTCCGGCAGTTTCCACTTGAATCGCGTTTATTTCCGAAGACAACATATAGAGCTCGTGCTGTTTTAACTGAAGATTTCTCTGCAATTCAAAAAAACTTCGCCGTTCGGCTTCCTGCTCACGGTTGAAATTTTCAATTTTTACCTGAACCTCGGTCAGGGCGCGATTTATATTTTCAATTTCTCCGACAATTTTTTCCAATTCCTTGGGAAGAGCCGGATCAATTTTCGCTGCTTCTTTTTTCGCCGGCTCGCGTTTCAGTTTAGCAAAAAAATCCGCAAATTCTTTTCGCAAACCTTCCGCTTCCTTTTTTAAATCAATTAGGGCGCTCGTGTCTTCCGCCTTAACTAATTTTTTAACAAAATTTTCATAATTTTTAAATAAATCTTCCACTGTCATTTCAATTTCATTGGCTGGCATAGCCATTGGCCGGACAAGTTCCGCATGCTCGGCAAGCGCCATCTTATTTTTTATCATCATATCCCGCTCGCGCAAACGATTTTTTTCTTCAAACAATTTTTCGTATTCGCTCTGAAGTCTCCGGAAAACGTCCGAAGTCGGCTGCTCTTTTTCCATTGTTTTTAATTTTCCTTCGGCCTCACCAACTTCTCCTTCCAATTTTTTCTTTTCCTCCAAAAGCGGCGCGACGCGCGTTTCCTCATTTTTCATTTTGCCGTTCAATTCTTTCCAAAGATGGCTATAGTATTTTTTCTGTAAATTTTTTAATTCAGCCTCAACCTGGCTTCGCTCAGCCAAACGCTTCATTTGCCGCGTCAAAGATTTCACCCGCGGTTCAATTTCCGCGAAAAGAATTTCCGCCTGGCGCAAATTTTCCTCGCTAGCTTTTAATTTATTCAAAGCCTGGTCCCGCTTCATCTGGTATTGTTCCACGCCAGTTGCTTCATCAAAAAATTCTTTGCGTTCAGCCGGCGTTGCCAAAAGCATAGCGTCGACCATTCCCTGGCCGATAATGGCGTAAGTCTTTTGACCAAAATTAGATTGCGCCAAAAGTAAAAGAACATCGGAAAGTCGGACCTTGCTTTTATTTATCAAGTATTCACTCTCGCCGCTCCGATAAACTCGGCGGGTCAAAACCACTTCGCGAAAATCAATCGGCGCGGAACCGTCTTCATTATTTAAATACAATGAAACTTCCGCGAATCCCATGCGCGGCTTTTTGGGCGATCCGGAAAAAATCACGTCTTCCGATTTTTTCCCGCGGAGCAATTTCAAACTCTGCTCGCCCAAGACCCAGCGGACGGCGTCGGCAACGTTTGATTTTCCAGAACCGTTGGGACCCACAATCGCGGCAATGCTTTTCCCGCCCTTGTCTTTCGGGGTAAACTCCAAAACTGTCTTATTGGCAAAAGACTTAAATCCTTGAATTTCTAGTTTCTGTAGATACATATTGATATATTCTACAATTTAAGTATATCTTTGACAAGATTTCGTGATAGTATTAAGATAGGTTATTCATAAATTTCTATTATGTCACAACGTACCGAACAATTTGAAGAATTGATTATCCGCGATCTTGGCGAGTTTTTCTTGCGAGAAGTGGAATTTCCGCTTGAATGCCTAGTTACAATTACCCGGGCCAAAGTCTCGGACGATCTAAAATACGCCACGGTCTGGCTTTCGGTTTTGCCGGAAAAATTCACGGGAACCTGCCTTGCGATTGCCGGCCGAGCCGCCCGCGAATTTCAAAAAAAATTATTTAGAAAAATGAATACAAAATTCGTCCCAAAAATAAATTTTAAAATCGACATCACGGAAAAAAAGGCCGAAGTGGTGGAAAATTTGATTAACCAAGTCAAAGATGAACTTTCATAAATATTGCCTGAGCATGTCGAAGGCCGACCCTTTGATTTCGCCGTGCTTCGTTCAGGGCGTAAACTTACTACTTCTAAACTCAAATGAACCAGATATTAATTAATAAATTAGAGCAGCTGATTTTAGCCGCCCAAAAAATCTTAGTCATGGTCCATCAAAAACCGGACGGAGACGCGCTTGGCTCTGGTTTGGCTTTTTCCGAATTTTTAGATACACTCGGAAAAACCAATGATTTTTTTGCCTTGGGGCCAATCTCAAGTTCCGCCGACTTTCTTCCCAGCCGGAAAAAAATTAAAAGTAATTATAACGAAATTACTCTCTCTGATTATGGTTTGATTATAATTTTGGACTGCGGCGACTTAAAACAGACAGGAATTGAAACGGAAATTCGCGCTCTTTCTCCCGCCTTGCCAATCATTAATATTGACCACCACAGAACAAACGAAACTTTCGGAGTGCTTAATATTTTGGATCCGGAATCTTCTTCCACGGCAGAGATTGTTTTTTCCCTTTTTGAACAATTAAATTTCTCATTTAGCAAAGACGCGGCCACCCTGCTTTTGACTGGCTTAATTACCGACACGGCCAACTTCAGCAATCCTGCCACAACTTTTTCCTCTCTTGAAGCCGCCGGAAAACTTTTGGCTCGGGGAGCAAGGCTTGGGGAAATTTCTTCCAATGTTTTGCAAAATAAATCCTTGGATGTTTTAAAATTTTGGGGAGTAATTTTATCCCGCCTCACGGAAAATAAAGAATTGGGCATTGTTACGACCGTGATTACCCAAGAAGACTTGGAGTTGGCCAATCTGGACGAGGAAGCGCTTGAAGGCGTGACAAATTTTTTAAATAATTTAAAAGGCGCAAAAATGGTTTTGGTTTTGAAAGCCCTGGAAGATGGAAAAATTAAGGGAAGTTTTCGAACAACTGTCCCGGGAATTGATGTTTCTCGGCTCGCCAAAACTTTTGGTGGGGGAGGACATGCAAAAGCGGCTGGATTTACCATTCCAGGAAAATTGGTTAAAATAGAGGGAGGATGGAGGATAGAATAACAATTAACTATTTACTATGAGCCGAGAATTTTTTAGACCAATCATTTCTGAAGAGGAGAACAAGGGATTGAAAACCCTATACGACGAAGCAGTAACTAAATATGAGGCGGCGCTCGGCGTTCCGCCGCCAGAAGACTGGACGACCGAACAAATTGCTGAAGCCACGGATAAAAAAACCGCGCATCAAGATAAGATTCTCGCCGAAATACATAAACCAAGCGGCCTAAAAAGCAGGAGACTTGGTCGCCCGAACAGGCGCGGCCATCGCCGAGGGCTCAAACCGGTAAAACATCGCGAAGCAGCTTAAATTTTAAAACTTAAAATAAAAACATGACGACAAAAAATAACGACCTAAATTATCAACATCTCATCCCGACCGTAATTGAAAAATCAACATACGGCGAGCGGGCTTATGATATTTATTCAAGACTTTTGAAAGACCGTATTGTTTTTTTGGGCGACACGGTTGATGACGGAGTGGCAAACACAATCATTGCCCAGCTTTTATTTTTAGAAAGCCAGGACAAAGAAAAAGATATTAAGCTGTATATCAATAGCCCAGGCGGATCAGTGACCGCGGGACTTGCGATTTATGACACAATTCAATACATCAAGCCTGATGTTTCCACAATTTGTGTTGGCTTGGCCGCGAGCATGGCCGCGACGCTTCTGGCCTCCGGCACAAAAGGAAAAAGATTTGTTCTGCCAAACTCGGAAATTTTAATTCACCAAGTAATGGGCGGGGCGGAAGGACAGGCGATTGATATTAAAATTCGGGCAGAAAGAATTTTGCGAATTAAAGATCGCTTGAATGATATTTTAGCCAAACACACCAGCCAACCGCTCGCGAAGATTGAGAAGGATACAGACCGCGATTATTTTATGACCGCGGACGAGGCATTAAAATACGGGATAGTAGATAAAATAATCAAAAAATAAATATAAGAGAGCAAAAAACGGCCCCTTACGGCCGTTTTTGTTATTACATAAAAACATCTCTTTTTTCTTTAAAATAAACTCTTTTTAACTATTTTGTCAACAGCTCTTGACAAAATATTTCTTTTATTCTATAATAAAAAGCTGCATAATCAGACGATTGTGCGGTAAAACAGAAAACAACCCTAAACAAGGAGGAAAGAGAAATGAGCGCGAAGCTCCATGCTTGGCTGAAGGGGATCTCCCCAGAAGCCCGCACCGACCCCTTCGAGATGGCAGTCGTTCAGGGCATGGCCGCTCAGGAAGCAGTCTCCTCGGCTCTGAGGGACTTCGTCACTGCCGAGCCCGAGACCCCTTCCTGGCTCGTCCAGTGGGCGACCAAGCTCACCGACGACGAGACCAGAAGGATCACGGCGAAGCGAGACGAGGAGCAGAGGATCCTCCGCTCTTACGCGGAGAGGGTCCTCGACGACGACCCGGCCAGGTGGTCCGACATCGAAAGGAAACGAGCGGAGACACTCGGACGGCGACTCGCGGCCGCGAACCTGGTCTTGAGGGCGCGGGACGAGGCGGTGGGGGGGCAGACCGTGGCCACCTTTCTCCCCACCGAGACCAAGAAGGCCGCCTCGACGGCAGCCTGACAGCTCTGGCGGGTGACGCAAAGTTTCTTCGGAAACTGAAACGTCACCCGCCTCTTTTTTTATTTTGCCTTTCCGCGAAGGCGGAAAAACGAAAAGTTGTTGAACGAGCGATAGCGAGCGAACTCCGCTCAAAAGAGGATTCCAAAGGAGGATGTTCCTTTGGTCGGAGAGCGGAATATTTGTTCCCGCCCGACGAGACTTCTTTTATTTAAATCTTGACAAAGGCTAATAATTTTAGTATTTTAAATTGTATGCCGTGAAAGGAGGAAACATGGCAATAAGGACACTTGGCGTCCCTTGCCCGGGCGGCATCGCCGCAGCCATGGCTTGGGTTCTTGGCAAAGCCTGCGAGAACGAACACGATGTCCCCAAACGAGTAAGCGAGCTTCTGCGCTTCCCAAAGCAAAGCCGAGCAACTTGCCCCTGCGGCTGCCACGACTACACTGGAGAAGCAAGCCGCTGTCCAAACTGCGAAGAACCTCTTTTTCGCTGAACAGCCCCTACGCCTTGCGACTACATATCGCGGGCGTTTTTATTTAAAAAATCACCCCCTGTGGATATTTTGTGGATTTCCTGCTTTCCTGTTGACAACAAAACTAATTTTGTTTAAACTTACGAAAGAAAACTAGATTAATTTTTTATAACTTACCATGCAACTCAACTCAAAAACTCTGCAAAAAAACACTATTGAGCTGGAAATCGAAGTTCCAGTTGAAGAATTAAAAACTTTTTTAGATAAGGCGGCAACAATCCTTGCTCTTGAAGTAAAAATTGACGGCTTCCGGCCGGAAAAAGTTCCTTTTGATGTTCTAGTAAAACATGTCGGAGAAATGACAATTTATGAAAAAGCTGCGGAACTGGCCGTGAAAAAAACTTACGCCAAAATTGTAAAAGACGAAAATTTGGAAACGCTTGGCTCCCCGGAAATTTCTGTTGTAAAACTCGCGCCGGGCAATTCCTTGATTTACAAAGCCAAGGTTTCCCTTCTCCCCCATATTAAACTTGGTGATTATCATAAAATAAAAATTTCCCGCAAAAAAAGCGAAGTTCCGGAAGAAAAAGTTGACGCGGCACTCCACGATTTGCAAAAAATGCAGACTAAAGAAGTCCTGGTCAGTCATCCAATTAGGAAAGGCGACAAGGTTGTTTTAGATATGGAGATGTTTCTTGATAAAGTGCCTCTTGAGGCCGGCCAAACAAAAGATCACGCTGTTTATATGGCCGAATCATACTATGTCCCGGGCTTGACTGATCAACTGCTCGGCCTTTCCGCCGGTGATTGCAAAGAATTTTCTCTGCCTTTTCCCAAAGAACATTACCAAAAAAATATTGCCGGGAAAAATGTCGATTTTAAAGTAAAAATCATTTCCGTTTTTGAACTCCAACCGCCAGCTCTGGATGACGCTTTCGCCAAAACTCTGGGGCAGGGGTCATTTGATGATTTAAAAAACATAATTCGCAAAAATTTGCTCGCAGAAATGGAAAACCAGGAAGAGGCGCACCTCGAAGAAGAAATTTTAAAGCAGGTTGTGGCCGAAGCGCGTATTGAAGACATCCCTGAACTACTCATTAATTCCGAGGCCCACAAAATGGTCCATGAATTGGAAGATTCTTTGGCTGAACGAGGAGTTAATTTTGAAGATTATTTAAAAAATATCAAAAAAACTGAAAATCAATTAATGTTGGAGCTTGCGCCGCGGGCCGTGGAACGGATAAAAACCGCGCTCGCGATTAAAGAAATTGCCGCCGCGGAAAAAATAGAAGCGACAACCGCGGAAATTGATGAAGAAGTAGCTAAGCTGCGCGAAGCTTACAAAAATGAACCTGATCTTTTGGACAGAGTCCAGTCAGATGAGTCAAAACAATATCTTGGAAACATCATTAAAAATCGCAAAGCCGTAAAATTACTCAAAGATTTAGCCACAAGATAATGCGCCTCGCAATAATTTCTGACAGCCACGACAACATCCCAAACATGGAAAAAGCGCTTACATGGATAAACCAAAATAATGTCGAATTAATTATCCACTGCGGAGATTTGGCCGCGCCATCGATGTTAGCTGAAATTATTGCGCCAAAATTTTCCGGAGAGTTCCATTTTGTCCACGGAAACGTTGGCGATCCGGAACTTTTAGAAAAAATTGCCAAAGATTTTTCCAATGTTACGGCCCACGGCGAGGTCGGCCAAATTGAGTTAGATAACAGAAAAATTTCTTTTACTCATTTCCCGGAAAAAGCGCTTGAGTTAGCCAAAAAAGACGAGCTTGACCTTGTTTTTTACGGCCACACTCATAAACCCTGGGAAGAAAAAATCGGCAGAACACGGCTTGTAAACCCGGGAACTTTGGCTGGGATGTTTTATCGGGCGACCTTCGCAGTTTACGACACGAAATCTGACAAACTAGAACTAAAAATTTTAGAAAGAATTTAAAAAATATCTTTAATTTAAAAAATTATGTCCACAAAAAGAACCTATCAACCAAAAAAACGCCACCGAAAAAAGGTGCACGGGTTTTTAAAAAGAATGTCCTCGCCCGGCGGCCGAAAAGTCTTAAAAAGAAGAAAGGCCAGAGGAAGAAAAAAATTGACTGTTTAAAAATTTTCAAAACCATGTTACCCAAACCCCACCGCTTATTATCTGAAAAGGATTTTCAAAAAATCTGGAAAAGGGGACGGTCTTTTTATACTAAAATGCTCGGTTTTAAACTTTTAGAAAATAGCCTGACCGTTTCCCGTTTCGGAATTGTGATCGGAACAAAAATTTCCAAACTTGCCACAGTTCGAAACCGGACAAAAAGGCAGATCCGGGAAATAATCCGGGAAAAAATTAAAAAAATCGCTCCAGGATACGACCTTGTTATTACAGTTCTGCCCGCAACACTCGGAAAAACCTACGATGAGCTAAAAAAAGATGTAATTTCCGGCCTCAACCACTTTAACCTTATAAACAAATGACTTTTGTCGCCTTCGCAGCCAGAAAAACCGTCTTGAAAGTCATAAAGGTTTACCAAAAAACGCTTTCTTTTGACCATGGATTCTTTTCATTTCTATTTCCTAATGGTTTTTGTCGTTTTCACCCGACTTGTTCTGAATATGGCTACGCGGCAATAGAAAAATACGGCATTTTCCGAGGAGGAACCAAGGCTTTTTGGAGGGTATTACGCTGTAACCCGTTTTCCAAAGGAGGTTTTGACCCCTTGAAGTAACAAATGATTATCTTAATTTTTTCGTAAGAAATTTTCAAAACAGTTTTCCCCAAGTAATCAACACCTTATTCACTTTTCGCCTCTTTTCACCCTATTTTAGCACTTCTATATCTATGATATATTAGAAAAGGTGATTGCCAGACCATAATTCTTCTCCTTATGACTAACCAACAACTTTGGCAGGCGGTTCTAGGTGAGCTGGAACTAAACCTCACAAAAGCCAATTTTACCACTTGGTTTAAAAATACCGCGATCTCTTTTATTGATGGAGAAAAGATTACGGTCGGCGTACCCAACACTTTTACCAAAGCGTGGTTGGAAAATAAATATCATCAATCAATTTTAAAAACTTTACAAAAAATTGTCGGCGGACACGTCAAAGAAATAATTTATCGCGTGGAAGCAGTCAAGCCCCAGACACAAAAAATGGATGTCCCCGTGGCAATAGGACAGGCCCTAACGGAAAAACCAAAAACCGCGACCGAAGCTCCGAGCAACCACTTTGGTTTAAACCCCAAATACACTTTTCCTAATTTCGTTGTTGGAAAAAACAATGAGCTCGCTCACGCCGCGGCTCAAGCTGTCTCAAAAAATCCGGGCAAGAGCACGTACAACCCGCTTTTTATTTATGGCGGCGTGGGGCTCGGCAAAACTCATCTTCTTCAGGGAATCGGCCATTCCCTTTTGGAAGCCGATTCAAATAAAAAAGTTCTTTACACCACCAGCGAAAAGTTTACCAACGATTATATTCAGGCCATAAGATCCAGGACCACAGAAAAATTTAAACAAACTTATCGCACACCAGACCTGCTCTTAATTGATGACGTGCAATTTATGGCGGCTAAAGACGGAACGCAGCAAGAATTTTTTCATACCTTCAACGACCTGCACCAAGCCGACAAACAAATCGTGATGACTTCCGATCGCCCGCCCAAAGCAATCCCCGCGCTGGAACAACGATTAATCTCCCGTTTCGAATGGGGGATGATCGCGGATATTTCGCAACCGGATTATGAAACGCGCATCGCCATTTTAAAAGCAAAATGCTCAGAGAAAGGCCTCGTTCTAGATCAAAAAATTATTGATCACATTGCTCTTATCATCCAAAACAATATCAGGGAATTGGAAGGCGCTTTAAATAAAATTATTGCCTACGAGCAATTTCAGCATGCTCCCTTAACACTTGACCTGGTAAAAAGAATCCTTGTCTCTCACGTAATTTCCGGGAAAAAATCCGCTACGCCAAAACAATTAATAAACATCGTGGCGGAATTTTACGACCTAAAGCTTGATGAACTTTTGGGGCAATCCCGCGAAAAGCGTTTGGCTTTTCCCCGCCAGATTGTAATGTATTTGATGCGCAAAGAACTTGAAAGCTCTTATCCCGCGATCGGCCAGGAGCTCGGCGGCCGCGACCACACAACCGCGATGCACGCTTTTGAAAAAATCACTCGCGAGGTGGAAACAAGCGACAGACTAAAACAAGAAATCGAACAAATAAAACAAAGATTATACAACTAAAAAATAAAAATGTTATCCTCTTTTCCTGTGGAAAAGCCTGTGCCAAAAAATTGATAAGCTGGGAACAAAAAGTTCAAAAAAATTTGATCAAAAAAATTCCGCGCCAAGAGTCCACAACAACAAAAAATTTCTCCACACCCCAAAAAGCGAAAAAAATCTTTCAACAAAAAGGTTTTAGAAAAATTATCCACAAAAATCAAAACGCTTGTTATTATTATATATAAATATTTAAAACAAAATTGATATTGATATGAAACTTTCTTGCACTCAAGAAAATTTAAATCGTGGTCTTCTAATTTCAAGCCACATCGCGAGTAAAAACGTTAATCTGCCCATTTTAAACAATGTTTTATTTCGCGCCGAGGGTGGAGTAATCACACTTATCGCGACAAATCTTGAGATAGGTATTAGGTGTGAGGTGAGGGGCAAGATTGAATCCGAGGGGGCGATTACTCTTCCGGCAAAACTCTTTGCTGACTATGTGAGTTCTTTGCCCAAGGATAAAATTGATCTTGATCTACAAGATCAAACATTGGAAATTAAATGTAAAAATTATGAAACCCGCCTCCGCGGCGCGGCCACGAGCGAGTTTCCTCTAATTCCCGAGGTGGCGAAAGAGGCGCCCTACAGCCTAGATGTGGGGAAATTTCATGAAGCGGTAAATCAGGTGGTTTTTGCCACTTCCACAAACGAAATCAGGCCGGAAATCAGCGGTATTTTAATGCATTTTGATGGAGCGGGAATGAAAGTCGTGGTAGCGGCAACAGATAGTTACAGGTTGGCGGAAAAAATTTTGGCTTTGGCGGGAAAGGAAAATGAAAATTCCCGCGATGTAATTGTTCCTGCCCGGACTATGCAAGAAGTCTTGCGGATTTTATCCGTTTTCCGGGACAGCGAAGATCCAGAAGCGCCGAACGTCGTGAAAATTTATCTCGCAGAAAATCAAATAATGTTTTCTTTAAACGGCGTGGATTTAGTTTCCCGCGTGATTGATGGACAATATCCGGACTATAAGCAAATTATTCCGGCGAGTTATGAAACAAGGGCGACCTTTAACCGCAACGAATTGATGAGGGTGGTAAAAACGGCCAGTCTCTTTGCCAAGCCTGGAATTTTTGATGTCACGTTTTCTCTTAAGCCGGGAAAAGAAAAAACTGGAGAATTAGTTTTGTCTTCAGCTAATTCACAATTCGGCGAAAACACGGTAAAGCTTGAAGCGGAAGTGGAAGGGAAGGAAAATGAAATTACTTTGAATTATAGATATCTTTTGGACGGGCTTGGAGCAATGGAGACAGAAGAAGTGGCCTTGGAATTAACTTCCGGCGAAAATCCGTGTCTCTTGCGGCCAAAGGTGGAAACAGTAGATTATCTTTATATCGTCATGCCGATTAAAAAATAGTTGAGTAACCGGTAATTAGTAATTAAAAAACAAAAAACATCCGGCGAAGTGCCGGGTGTTTTTGAATCTCAAAATAAGTTAACTGAGAAAAGTAGAAATTAAATTACCGACAAAATAGGAAGCGATAACGACCACAGCGGCGATCAGGAGATGTTCGCTGATTACTTTCCATGGCGCGATTTTTCCCGAACGGGCAATAAAGAAATTTGCAATGGTTAAAATTATAAAACCCCAAATTACGGAAATTATCGTCGCGGTTTTTAAATCGAAGATAAATACAGGAATGGCAAAAGTCATGGCAAAGAAAAATTTGGCAAAAAATGTGGCAAAAGTTGATTGCCAAACTTCGCTGTGGGTATGATTGTTTTCCGCCTCTTCGGAAACATGGATTCCTAGGGCGTCGGAAAAAGCGTCAGCTATAGCAATTGTTAGAATTCCCCCAAGCACGGCCAGGCGCGAGGAAGTTCCGGCAGCAAGACCGACTAAAAGGCCAAGAGTGGTGATAATTCCCGAGGTCAGGCCAAAGCTCAAACCGGTTTTTAGAGAAGAGTTGAGCATAATGTTTCAATTACCCAATTACTACTAGTTACCTAATTACTGGTTCATAAAGCGTAACTCGTGGTAATTAAGTAATTGGGTAATTATGAAAATATTTCTTTTAAGAGTGTATTTATATATTCCATTCCCGGATCGCCGGTTAAAACCACATCAAAAGTTTTTTTGAAATTTTCCAGGTTGGCGTCGACTTCTTCATTTAAAAATCCAATTTTCAAAAGGTTTTTATAGTCAAACCCTTCCACCATTCCGACGTCGTCTAAGCTGTCTCCCAGAAGAAGCACATTGTGCCGATTTTTTATTTCTCCAAATACTGGAAAATCTTTTAAAGTGACTTCGTATTTATTAAGAGAATGAATTAATGGTTCTTTGATGCCAATCATTTTGCCGTCGGCGTCGAAGTCAAAGAACGTGGCAATGATATGAACATTATTATAAAGCCGGCCAACTTGGTCTAGATACATCGCGACCATATCGCCCGGCGCGGCAGACATTATGATGAGCGGAATACTTCGTTCGTGCAAAAAATCAATAAACTCCATCGCTCCCTCGCGAAACTTTAAAGTTTTTTGCCCCACAATTTCTTTTAAGACTTGTTTTGTAAGCCCGCACTCGGCGAGCAATTTAAAATGTTCGCTCCACCATTCGTGCATCGCGGCCGATTTTTCCTCGCGGGAAATTTTTGGATCAAGTTCAATTGGATGATATCTATCAAAAAGGGCATGGGCTCTCGGGGCGTAATCCGGCGTCAAATATTTTCCGTTTCGGATTTGGGCAATCACGCTCGGCGACTTTTGTCCGTCCACAAACGCTTTGACTAAAGTTCTGTCAAAGTCAGAAAGGGCATGAAGATTCTCCGGCCCATCTTCTCGAATGGCGGACTTTAGTCTTTCTAAATTTTCTGGGCTAGAGGTTATATTATTTTGCATAAGCCGTGTTTTCTGTCCCGAGCCGAAGGCGAGAGCGCAGCATGGCGAGGAGCGGAATGAAATGAGCACCGCAGAGTTAATTTGCAATTTGCACCACTTAAATAAAACGAGTTTGTCGCCTAAATTGAAAAAACCAGAAACCGATAGTAGTAAAATTCACAAAATATTAAATAGACTGGTCCACACCTAAATTAATCTATATGAGTAAGTTTATGTACTACAAATATTGAAAGAAGAATCCCGACTATCGATAAGATGATATGGGCATAGGTTTCATTAAGTAATTGGATACGGTCCATTATTGTCCAAAGACTTCTGAAAACTAACACTGTTGAAAAAATCAAAATAACTTCTAAAATAATGTGTTTACTTTTTTTCATAAAGATAATTAAATATTGATTACCTATTTCAATTTTTTTTATTTAAAAAATTCATGAGAAAGAAGAATTAAGTAACTCCTTTACAAAAACTACGGCGACAAACTCTTAATACTAAAACTGAATAACCAACTCTTTAGCAAATTCCAAATTAATTTCACATAATGTCGCGATTAAGAGAAGTTTGCGAAGCAAATTTGGGAAAAATCTGCAAGATTTTTCCTCTTAATCGCTGTTATGTGTTTTTTCTGCAAGAAAAAATCGCGGAGTGAAACGGAGCGACAGTATGACGCAGGGCGGACACACTATATTTTAAAAATTGTGAGAGAATTATATCTTCAAAACTTTTTCTTTTCTTTTTCCAAATAAATCCCAAAATAGTTTATACTTTTGATTCTTCATATCCAACGCAAGAGTCCAAATAGTTTTTATTCCTGGGAAATTTTGACAAGTGTACGAATTTGGAGTTCCAAGAACTGTGATTATATCTGAAAACAGGAATTTACTTTTCTTGAAATTTATTTTTTGAAGCGTTTCATAATATCTAATAAATGTGTTGTGATAGGGAACTTTTTTCAACACAAAATCTTCATTTGCTAATTCAGTATCAACATAATGGTTTGTTTGGATTAAAACATCCTCTTTAGGATAAATTATTTTAAATTTTTTGGATGTGTGCTCAACTACCACCATATTTCCATTTTTATCTGCAATAAAAAAGTTTTTAGGACCACATAAAGGGACTTTTTCAAAAACTTTTATTGCTTCTTCAGTTGTTGAGCAGGTTTCAGCAATGAGTTTAGTCATGTGAATACAATTTAATCCATAAGACCAGTCATCACTATACGCAAATGTTAATCCAATAAACAAACCATTATCATTTATGGCATCATCTACGTTATAAAATAAGTTCTCTTTTTTAGTTCCTGCTTCAGCTCCATATGCCATGTCTGTTACTGCAATAAATGAATTTCTTTTAGGATTGTTAAACTTATACGCTTCAAAAAATTTCTCAGTCCCTGGAATCCAATCGTAATTTCTTCCAATAAAAATTCCATTTTTGTTATTAACCCCAAAAATAGTACAAGCTTTATCCAAATTAAGCTTATTAGTTATCAATAAAATTTCGTTGCAGATAAATTGATAAATTAATTTGTCTTTGTCAAAATTTCCTGCTTCGGCCATTGCTTCTAATTCCTGAAGTATCTCTGGATAATATTTTTTATAGACTCTAAGTTGGTTTTCATAAATTTTGGGATTTATTTTTACATTCTTAAAAGACATTCTATTCTTGGAATATATTTTTCCCTGTTGTTTCCCTAGTTCTGAAAAATCGCCTGAAAAAGTTTTGATATCCATAATAATATGATTAGACTTTAAGAAGTATATAAATATTTTTCTCGCAAATCAATCTGTGTCCGCCCGAGTAATATTGCACATAA